>Ga0209228_1000423_pt1 | contig 22030 bp, 20 predicted proteins | sample METZYME_3_150m_FD_187547 | JGI IMG/M metagenome (GOLD analysis project Ga0209228, IMG submission 187547) | Marine microbial communities from oxygen minimum zone in mesopelagic equatorial Pacific - METZYME_3_150m (SPAdes) (version 2) | ecosystem: Environmental > Aquatic > Marine > Oceanic...
CTTGAAAAAATTGGGTCAAGTTGTGAAAAAAAATGTAGTGAATATTTTAGACCATTCTCAGATTGAAAAAGATATAGACTGGTTCAAGGGAAAACAGCCATCCTCAGAAAACATTCTTCTTTGGGCATGGGAGGAGATTGCACCAAGGATGGAACAGGGTATACTCCATCGTCTTCGACTTGTAGAAACTCATTCGATCTATACGGATTATTACGGTCCTGAAAAATAATGAATTTTAAGGATCGATTTTATTTAATATTGGCGGGGATCTTTATTGCTTCACTGGTCAGTTGCAATCTTATTTTTCAGAAGTTTTTTACCTGGACACCATTTGGTATTTATACCTTCGAAATATCCGTTGGAATCCTACCATATCCCATAACATTTTTAGCGACCGATCTGATTTCTGAACTTTACGGTAAGAAAAAAGCAGACCAGGTTGTGGTCTCTGGATTGATCGCCAGTGTCTTCGTTATGATTATTGTTCTTATTGCAAATGCTGCCCCAAGTACAGTTTGGTCCCCAGTTGGTGACGATCTTTTCCAAAAAGTTTTTGGATTGCAAGGTATGGCTGTTTTTGCGTCCATGGTTGCTTATCTCTCGGCTCAGTTTATTGATGTAAGGATTTTTCATTTCTGGAAAAAATTGACCAAGGGAAAACACCTGTGGTTGCGAAATAATGGTTCAACAATTATAAGCCAGTTTGTTGATACTGCAGCTGTCTTGATATTATTATGCTCAGCGGGTGTAATTGAGTGGGATAGATTCTGGCTTCTACTAGAAAACGGATTTTTGTTTAAGGTCCTGGTGGCCTTAATTGATACTCCGGTTATCTACGGGGTAATCTATGCATTAAAAGGCAAAATTGACATTGCACACTATGATGAAGGATAATTAAATGACAAATCATGATACACTAGAAGAAATAACTAGAAATTTGTTAAAAGAAATTGGTGAAAACCCAGATCGGGAAGGCCTGTTGAAAACTCCGTACCGTGTGGCAAAGACCTGGGAATTATTTTCCAAAGGTTATAACCAAAATTTGGAAGATATTATAAATAATGCCATTTTTGAAGAAGATGCCAAAGACATGATCATTGTTCGCGATGTAGAATTCTTCTCCTTGTGTGAACACCATTTATTGCCTTTTTTCGGCAAGGCTCATGTGGGATATATCCCAAGCGGAAAAATCGTTGGTTTGTCAAAAATCCCCCGGATTATCGATATGTTTGCCAGAAGACTCCAAGTCCAGGAACGCTTAACCCATCAAATTGCAGATGCAATTATGAATGCTATTGATCCACTGGGTGTTGCGGTAGTCATGGAAGGTCGCCACATGTGCATGCAGATGCGGGGAGTGGAGAAACAAAACAGCTTTGCATCAACCAGTGCTATGCTCGGGCAATTCCGTAAGTCTTCTGAAACAAGATCTGAATTTTTATCAATCATAAATAGGACAGTGGTATAAATGGTAAACTATGACTTGGCAATCTTAGGTGGCGGCCCTGGCGGATATGTTGCAGCGATCCGCGGAGCACAACTGGGTCTAAAAACATGCATTATTGAAAAAGATAAATTAGGTGGTATTTGCCTCAATTGGGGATGTATTCCAACCAAGGCACTTTTGAAGAACGCAGAAGTTTACAACACGATAAAGAATGCGGATAAATATGGGATCAAGGTAGACAAAATTGCCGTGGATTTTCCTGCAAACATTAAGCGCAGCAGAGATGTGTCAAACCGACTGAGCAAGGGTATTGAATTTCTCATGAAGAAAAATAAGATTACCCATATCTATGGCATGGGGAAGCTTACATCGAAGACGACTATTGAGACGAACAGTAGTAAAAAGAAAGAAAAGGTTAATGCCAAAAAGATTATCATTGCTACAGGGGCTCGCCCGAAATCTTTCCCCGGGATGGAAATCGATGGGAAACGGGTAATCAGTTCGAAGGAAGCCATGATGCTAAATACACCACCCAAAAAAATGATTATCATTGGTTCAGGTGCAATCGGTAGCGAATTTGCTTATTATTACAATGAATTCGGGACGGAAGTTCACTTGGTGGAAATGATGGACCGGATCCTGCCTGTTGAGGATGAAGATATTTCCAAGGAAGTGGCAAGTAATCTTAAAAAATCCGGAATTAAGATTTCACTTGGAACCAAAGTATCCCAGATTGAAAGCTTAAAAACAAAAGTGAAAGTCCACACAGAAAAAGATGATAAAAAAGAAATCCTGGAAGGTGATTTGGCGCTTTTGGCAGTGGGTGTAACTGGGAATATTGAAAAAATTGGTCTTGAAAATCTTGGAATAACAACTGCTAATGGCGCCATTAAAATTAATGAATTCAATCAAACCAATATTCAAAACATTTATGCCATTGGTGATGTGTCCGGCCCACCCTGGCTGGCCCACTTAGCATCTGCTCAGGGACATGTGGCGGCAGATCATGCAGCAGGACACGAAACAAAACCGGTAGATTATTCGAACATACCTAGTTGTACCTATTGCCAGCCGCAAGTGGGATCCTTAGGCATGACGGAAACTCAGGCTAAAGAAAAAGGGCATGATGTAAAAGTTGGAAAATTCTCATTCCAGGCCAGTGGGAAAGCCATGGCGGTGGGGAATACCACTGGTTTTGTAAAACTGGTTTTTGATGGGAAATATGGTGATTTACTGGGAGCTCATATTGTGGGTTCAGAAGCAACTGAGATTATTGCAGAACTTGGGGTAGCAAAAGCATTGGAAACTACATGGGAAGATATTGCCATGACAGTTCATGCCCACCCTACTTTATCCGAAGCTGTAATGGAAGCGGCCATGGATGCATTTGGATTGGCAATCCATCAGTAGCAATCATGATTGAAACAAAATTAGATCAAATACAGGTTAAGGATTTAGGGCTTCAACCCTACTGGGATGTCTGGCAACTCCAGAAAAAAATGCAGTTAAAACGAATACATGACAAAATAGATGATACATTAATCCTGGTAGAACATGATCCTGTATATACTTTGGGGAAAAATGCAGATGAAGATCATTTACTCCAGAGCCGGAATAAATCTGTGGATGTTTTTAATATTGAACGGGGAGGAGACATTACCTTTCATGGCCCAGGGCAACTGGTAGGCTATCCAATTTTAGATTTATCCAATTATAAAAAAAGTGTGAGTTGGTACATGCGTACCCTGGAGCGCATTACTATTGATGCCCTGAAAGAATATGGAATCAAGGCAAAACGGACCGAAGGATTAACGGGTGTATGGGTTGGTGATGAAAAAATTGCTGCACAGGGTGTGCGAATCAGTCGGTGGGTCACGATGCACGGATTTGCATTAAATGTAAATCCTGATCTTTCATTTTATGATGGTATTATTCCCTGCGGGATTTTTCATTGCGGTGTGACGTCCATGGAACAATTATTGGGTAAAAAACAAGATATGGAAGAAGTAAAAAAAATTATGATTGAAAAATTTAACCATTATTTTTTAAGAGTATAATTCTATGGCCCGGTTGCACGGATTTACAAAAGAACAGATACTAGATGTTTACACTAAAATGGCCTTGTCCAGAAGGTTAGATGAGAAAATGCTTATTCTACTGAGACAGGGAAAAAGTTTTTTTCATATCGGGGCTTCAGGACATGAAGCAGCCCAACTGGCCGCAGCTGTTTTAATTCGTCAAGGTGAAGACTGGTCCTATCCTTATTACAGGGATGGTGCTTACTGTATTGGACTAGGAATGACGGCTCGGGAACAATTACTCTGTTTTCTGTCCAGGGCTGATGATCCTAATTCAGGCGGTCGCCAGATGCCTCAACATTATGGACATAAGGATCTCCGTATTGTAAGTCAATCCAGCCCAACTGGAACCCAATTTTTACAGGCTGTAGGAACTGCAATTGCCCGAAAAATGGAAAAAACAAAAGAAGTGGTTTATGTGTCTTCCGGTGAAGGGACCACAAGCCAGGGTGACTTCCACGAAGCATTAAACTGGGCGAGTAAAGCAAAAGCACCGGTTATTTTTCATATCCAGGATAATGAGTATGCCATTTCTACCCATAAATCCGAGCAAATGGCTGATTCGGTTTATACCATGACGGCCGGTTTTAAAAATCTCTCAAGATATGATGTTGACGGCACCAACTTTTTTGAAACAAATCTTGCATTTAAACAGGCAGTTGAGCGGGCGAGGAGAGGGAAGGGCCCATCTTTGATTGTGTCAAATGTGGTGCGTTTGCTGCCCCACTCTAGCTCTGATGATCAGCGAAAATATCGCACCCCAAAAGCATTAGATGAAGATAGGAAAAGAGACCCATTGACCATTCTGGAAGAACAATGTATTCGGGAAAAATTGATTTCAGCCAAAGAAATTAAAAAAATTCGTACCAAAGTTGAAGCACAGGTAGATGCAGACACTAAATGGGCAGAAGGACAGGAGCATCCCGATGGAGATACAGCATTGGATCACATCTATAGCGGTGACATGCCTATGAATGAACCGAGTTTTGATGCTGTTGCAGATAAAGTTGTAATTGTGGATGCCATCAATCATGGATTGAAAGAAGAAATGACCCGAAACGATAAAATGGTCATTTACGGACAAGATATTGCTGATCCCAAAGGCGGTGTTTTTACAGCCACTAGAGGGCTTTCTGATGAATTTGGACAAGACCGGGTATTTAACTCTCCTCTAGCAGAATCATCCATTGTAGGCACAGCTGTTGGGATGGCAGTTGCCGGTTACAAACCAGTCGTAGAAATTCAGTTTGGTGATTATATCTGGACAGCCATGATGCAGTTGCGGAATGAAGTTTCCACGTTACGTTACCGATCAAATAATGCTTGGAAATGTCCATTAGTCGTCCGGGTACCCGTTGGAGGATATATACACGGTGCCTTGTATCACAGTCAGTCCATTGATGGATATTTCATTCATATGCCGGGCATTTACCTGGCGTACCCATCTAATGCAGCGGATGCAAAAGGGTTGCTAAAAATGGCCTGCAGAATGGATGACCCTGTCATCTATATGGAACATAAAGGACTTTACCGACAAGGCTATGCTGCAACAGAAGAACCAGGGGGTAATTATGTACTACCTTTTGGTAAGGGACGAATTGTTTGCCAAGGGAATGAGCTTACCATCGTTACATGGGGTGCCATGGTTCAAAAATCTATTGAAGGAATAAAATCATTGGCTCTGGCAGATGGAGTGGTGGAGATTATTGATCTTCGTACTTTAAACCCCCTGGACCTGGATATGATTGAGGCTTCTCTTGAAAAAACAGGTAAGGTTTTAGTTATTTATGAGGATAATTTGACAAATGGGCCTGGTGCTGAAATTTCTGCTCTGATCGCTGATCGATTTTTTGAATTACTCGATGGGCCTGTACGCCGTGTTGCTGCAAAGGATTCCCCAGTTCCTTTTAACTGGTTCTTAGAAGAAAAAATCCTTCCGCAAACTGAAGATGTGTCTACAGCTATTCAAGAATTGCTGGAGTATTAAATGATTGTTGATGTTGTTATGCCAAAAATGGGTGAATCCATAACCGAAGGAACAATACTGGAATGGCGTAAAAAAGTAGGTGATCCGGTTGACTTGGATGAAATTCTACTTGAGATTGGCACAGATAAAGTTGACTCAGAAATTCCGTCTTCTGCTGCAGGAACTGTGGTGGAAATACTAGCAAATCCAAATGATATAAAAGAGGTAGGTGTTGTAATTGCCCGAATTGATACAGATGGGAGTGGCGCTAAACAACAATCTTATAAAGAGCCAGGTTCAACGTCAACTCCAGAGCCCTTACCTGACCCGCAAAAGGAAGTAAAAACAAAACCTGGTTCACCTTCTCCAATTTCAGCTAAAACTGGGATAAAAAAGTTTTATACTCCCGTGGTGATGAAGATCGCTGTAGAAAAAGGTCTACCATTAAGTGAGTTAGAAACGATTTCCGGGACTGGCCGTGGTGGACGGGTAACGAAAAAAGATATTCTAGCTTACATCGAAGGTTTTGGATCAATGCAGGAACGACCTGCTCCTGTTTCATCTGTTATACCAGGAAGTACGGAAGAAATGCATCACATGCGAAAACTCATTGCAAAACATATGAAAGAAAGCATTGAAACATCGGCCCATGTTTATGTGATGACAGAAGTGGATATGACTACTATCGTGGATTTTGTAGAATCAAAGGATGACTCTTTCTGCCAGAAGGAAGGGTTTAACCTGACTTATACACCTTTCATAGTGGATGCAGTGGTTAAATCCTTGCAGGATTATCCTGAAATGAATGCGTCTATTTCGGGAACATCTATCACATACCATAGGAATATCAATATCGGATTAGCCGTTGCAGTTGAAAATGGTCTCATGGTTCCATCCATGGCCAATTGTGAAGAGAAAAATTTTCTCGGACTTTGCCGGTCCGTAAATGATGTTGCCAAGAGAACCCGAAGCAGCACTATTTCTGCAGATGAATTGTCCGGTTCTACTTTCAGCATTACAAATTTTGGGGTATTTGGTGTTTCGATTGGTACTCCAATCATTAATCAACCCAATGTTGGGATCCTGGGTGTTGGAGCGATCAAGAAACAGCCCATTGTTGTGGAATCCACTGAAGGTGATGCAATTGCGATTCGAAGCATGATGATGCTTTCATTAGGATTCGATCATAGGATCGTTGATGGTGCCGGCGGTGCAAAATTTATCAGTCAGGTAAAATATAATCTTGAAACCATGGATCTGAATACGGTTTTTTAATGTCTATTGACCACGTTTTAAAACTGTATTCGGAAACGATCCGTTCGCCCTATCTCCATTATGGATTTTGGGATGACCCAACCATCGTAGATTTGGATAAGATAACCTTACAGCATATTAAAGACGCACAAATACGATATATTGAATATCTAACTTCTTTCATTCCTGAAACAGTACAGTCTATTCTGGATGTGGGGTGTGGCATTGGGGGTAATGCGGAGTATCTTTTAAAAAAAGGATATAATATTGAAACATTATCTCCAGACAATTATCAGAGAGGTGTAATACATGAAAAGTTTAATGGTGAAATGGTGTTTCACCATGTAAAATTTGAAAATTTCATCCCTCAAAAATCATATGATCTGATTCTTGAAAGTGAAAGCGCCTGCTATATAAACATGGATGCAGGCTTTAAAAAGGCGCAGGAAACATTGTTGAATGGGGGCTACTTACTGGCTTCTGATTATTTTGTACATTACAAGGATGGTTCAAAAAATCCACATTTAAGATCATCCCATTCTTTGGAAAAATATCTCTCCACGGCGAAGGAAAATGGATTTGATTTGATTGAAGAATATGATCAAACTGACAATACCATGCCTACGCTGGATTATGCGAAATATTTTTTAGAACGATTTGTAAATCCATCGATAGAGTATGGTGTTTATTCTGCGAGGAAAAATTTCCCCAAAATGTCTATCATGGTTGGTAAAATAATTGGTCCAAAATGGGATCAGAAAAAAGATCAATTGGACTTGCTAGATAGCCAGCAATTCAGAAAATACCGGAAATACATGATCTATTTATTTCATAAAAGATAATGTCTGAGATAATTACAAAGCCTTATAAACCTAAAATACGTCTTCAAATGACAGATGGTTACCTGTTTGTGAATACCGTGGTTCAAACCAACAGACTTCATACTGTATGTGAAGAAGCACGGTGCCCCAATATATATGAATGCTGGGACCGTCGTACAGCAACGATTATGATTCTAGGAGATATTTGCACCCGGGCCTGCGGGTTCTGTTCAGTGAAGACAGGAAAACCTATTTGGGATGATCCATTGGAACCCTATCGTACTGCAATGGCGGTCAAGAAAATGAATCTCAAACACGTGGTTATTACATCGGTGGACCGGGATGATATTAAAGAAGATTATGGTGCAACCATTTGGGCTAAGACAATTGATCAGATACATTGCCATGTCCCCAGTTGTAATGTGGAAGTTCTAACGCCGGATTTTAAAGGTCATAAATCGTTACTAAAAAAAGTATTCAATTCGAAGCCGGAAATATTCAGCCATAACGTAGAGTGTGTTGAGAGAATCAGTAAACAGGTGCGAAATCAAGCAAATTGGCAGCGTAGCATGAATGTTTTGAAATATTCTGTAGAGAACGGGTTGCGGACCAAAACCAGTATTATGGTTGGTCTCGGAGAAAATTTTAATGAAGTGGTAGAAACAATGAACCAGGTCATTGGTCTTGGTGTGAAGATTTTTACGATAGGGCAATATTTACAACCTACGAAAAACCATCTGCCTGTAGATCGATATGTAGAAGATCAGGAATTTATGGACTACGAAAGTATTGGTCTTGAACTGGGGTTTGATATAGTAAAATCGGGTTCGCTGGTGCGGAGTTCTTATCATGCAGATGATTGCATTTAACAGATCAAAATATTACAGGGTGACAGTATCATTTAGGCACATCCGATCCTGTAACCCTGTGTGAAATTAAAATTATATGCCATTATTGCAGAAAAATAATCCCACTTCCCGACGATTCAACATGTGAAACTATTTGGTATAATCCTTGTAACTTCACCAATTAGAACTTTTGTCTAAAGGACACCAATGTCAGAAAAATTATCAGAAAAAGAAATTGAAAATTTTAATGTAAAAGACACTGACCAATATCCGGTCATGCCGTTACGAAATACGGTTTTATTTCCTCAACAGGTAATACCCATCTATATTGGACGGGATAGAAGTTTAAAATTGATCGATGAATTGGATCCTAAAAAACGCTATATTGTTGTTGTGGCTCAGGAAGATGGTTCCGTTGAAGACCCAAAACCGGAAGACCTTTATGCATATGGGACACTGGCGCAGGTCTTGAAGGTTTTTGATATGCCCGATAACAGTAAGTCAGCAATTGTTCAAGGTATCTCCCGGGTCAAGATTCTGGACTATATCAAACTGGAGCCATATTTTTCTGCTGCAGTTGAATCTATGGAAGACAAACCAATTACAGATCAATTGGAAGTGGATGCATTAACCACCAATCTGAGACAAGCCTTTGAAGATTTAATGAAGGTGGCTCCAAATCTCACGGAAGAGCATTCTGGAATGTTGAAAAATATCCAAAAACCCAATCGTCTCACTGACCGTGCTATTTCAGTAATCACCATTTCAAACCAGGAAAAACAGGAGATCCTTGAAGAACTGGATATTAAAAAGCGGATTGAAAAGGCACTAAATCTTATTTCTCGTGAAATCCAACGAATAAAGTTAGGCGAAGAGATTCAATCAGAAGTTCATGATGAGATCACAAAAACCCAGCGGGAATATTATTTACGCGAGCAAATGAAAGCCATCAAGAAAGAGCTGGGCGAAGATGAAGGATCAGTCGAGCTGAAAGAACTGGAAGACAAATTAAAAGCTGCTAAAATGCCAGAAGAATCAGAAAGTGTTGCCCTGAAAGAATTAGACCGATTGTCCAGAATTCCAACGCAGTCCCCAGAATACAATGTTTCCAGGACCTATATAGAATGGCTGTCTGACTTACCCTGGAGCGATTCAACAGAAGACCGTATTGACCTAAAACAAGCAATGAAAATATTGGATGAGGACCATTACGGTTTGGAAAAAGTCAAGGAACGTATTATTGAGTACTTAGCTGTGAGAAACTTGAAACAAAAAAAGGATCCTGATGGCACTGTTCGAGGACCTATTTTATGTTTTGGTGGTCCTCCTGGTGTGGGTAAAACATCTCTTGGTAGATCCATTGCCCGATCCATGGGACGCAAATTTGTAAGGTTATCCTTAGGCGGGGTGCGGGATGAAGCAGAAATTAGAGGACACCGTCGTACCTACATTGGAGCCCTGCCTGGGCGAATTATCCAAAGTATAAAAAAAGCAGGTAAAAATAATCCAGTCTTCATGCTGGATGAAATTGATAAACTGGGCTCGGACTTTCGTGGTGATCCCTCATCTGCCCTGCTTGAAGTATTGGATCCCGAGCAGAATCATTCCTTCAGTGATCATTATTTGGAGGTAGACTTTGATCTGAGCAATGTAATGTTCATTTCTACCGCAAACTACCAGGATGCAATTCCCCCGGCGTTAAGGGACAGGATGGAAATCCTGGAATTCTCCGGTTACATTGAAGATGAAAAGGTACAGATCGCCAAGCGTCATATTCTGCCAAAGCAAATTGAAGAGAATGGTCTTACAAAAGGCCAGGTATCTTTTGATGTTACTTCCATAAAAGAATTGATTCGGTCCTATACAAGAGAAGCAGGAGTCAGGAACCTTGAGCGGGAAGTGGCAAACGTTCTAAGAAAAGTTGCTCGGGAATTAGTTGAATCCAAAACGGAAAAGTTCAGGATCACCAAGAAACAGGTTAGTAAACATTTGGGCGCACCCCGTTTCCATTCTGAACTTGCAGAACGTACCACTAAGCCTGGTGTGGTAACGGGCCTGGCCTGGACCGCAGCTGGTGGAGATATCCTTTTTGTTGAATCCACTCGAATGAATGGTAAAGGGAAATTAACCTTGACAGGGCAACTGGGTGATGTCATGAAAGAATCAGCCACAGCTGCTTTGACCTTTGTGAGGGCACATGCCACTGAATATGGAATTGACCCTGAATTCAATGATACATCAGATATTCATGTTCATGTTCCTGCGGGGGCCATACCAAAAGATGGACCTTCTGCAGGAGTAAGTATGGTTACTTCATTGGTATCCATCTTATCCGGAATACCGGTAAAAGCAAAAGTGGCCATGACAGGTGAGATCACACTCCGCGGTAATGTATTGCCTATAGGCGGTGTAAAAGAGAAAGTTACAGCAGCACACCGTTCAGGAATTAAAGAAGTGATCCTACCTGACCATAATCGTAAAGACCTTGAAGATGTACCGGAACACGTAGCAAAGGATCTTACATTTCATTTTGCGAAGGAGATAAAAGATGTCCTAAGTATTGCCGTACCGGGTATTATTAAAACAAGAAAAAAATCTAATAATTCGTCAAAGAAATAATTAATATCCCCGACTATATAGAAGGGCGATTAGCTCAGTTGGTTAGAGCACTGCGTTTACACCGCAGGTGTCGGGAGTTCGAATCTCTCATCGCCCACTGAGGCCATCGTCCTTGGCTCATTAAACTTACTTAAGGAAAAACAAACAAATGCCAGAAAAAAAAGAAGGGACCGTTAAGTGGTTCAATAATTCTAAGGGTTATGGCTTTATTGAATGTGAAGGCGAAAAGGATTATTTTGTTCATATGAACGAAATTCTAATGGACGGCTTTAAAACACTTTCAGAAAACCAAAAAGTTGAATTTGAAGTTGGTGAAGGTCCTAAAGGTCCTGTAGCTAAACAAGTGACACCTTTGTAATTCTTCCCTGGAATTAGCTAAAAAAGCCACCTTATTTGAGGTGGCTTTTTTTTATGATGTTAAACACTTATGAGAGATAATTTTACAGGTGTGAATTATGACATCATTAAATAAAATATGGTTTTAATAAAATGCAGAAGCCAAACCTAATGAACCAAATATGTATTATCCTGTTCGGATTCTCATTGACATTTTCTCAGATAGAATTTGATGTGAACTGGACACCGTATGTGACCTATTACCTGAGTATGGTGGATATCAATACAGGTGAATCAAATATGCCTATTTTTCTGGCCGAACTCAGCCGTGAGTCTGATGCACCCGATACGGTTGGGGTTGATATTGAATTTGAGATTATTATTGATTCTGATGCCCTTGGCGTAAATAATGAAACCCTGGTAAAGGTTGAAACAACTGAACCTATTGTTCTGACATCATCGATTCATCTTTCAAATATGGATCTTAATTTGGCTACAGATGAGATCTTTGATGATTTTGGAAATCCTGTTGATTTGAGCCTTGAGATTTCAGAACAAATGGACCTGAGTGATGCTGAAGATATGATGAGTGTGATCGTCCAGACTGGGCAACTTCCAAATGGTATTTATACCTTCCGTGTTACTGCAACATCAGAAAATGGTGAACGGATCATTAAAGAAGATATACTTAATATTTCTAACCCTGCCATACTCCAACTTGTTTCACCTGGAGGTATATTGGCAGATACAATTATCAATGAAATTTATACATCCTATCCTGTTCTTCAGTGGGAATCGGATCCCTGTAATTATGTTGACCCTGTTACAGGTGAAAGCGGCTGTGAATATTTCATTCGTATCGCTGAATTTAAATCAGAAGAGCATTCATCCATGGACCAGGCCATAGAGTCAGTAACCAGGCTGCCCTTGGATCAATCCCTGGGTTTTGAACCAGTGGGTTTTGGCATAACCACATTCCAATATCCAACAGATGGAGGAGACCTTGAGCCTGGAAAGGTCTATGTTTGGCAGGTTCGTAAAGATTTAACAACCACTTCTGGTAACGAGCAGCTATTAAGCGATATAATGTCTTTTAAGGTAAAAGATTTTACATCTTCAGAAACCGATAATACAGGAGCGGATGATACAACCCCAGCAGGCATAGTTCTACGGTCTTTAATTGGAGATGATTTAGCAGACCAAATCTTTGGCGCTGGTGGACAAGCAGCGGGTATGAGTGCCAACGGAAATATTACTTTGAATGGTGAGACTATTGATGTTTCTGTGGCCCAGGCTATGCTCTCTATGGGTATTCCGACAGAAGACGGAGATGGAAATGAATCCTATCGTTCTATGGAAATTATTTCTGTGGAGGTATCAGAATGAAGCGGTTTTTAATTCTGTGGTTTTTTACAGTTACCTGGATTTCAGCATCATCTAAGATTGCAATTGCGATCAAGGTTAAAGGTGATGTTTCTGTGGTATATAAAGGGCTAAGTACGGGACAATTGTTAAAACCGGGTTCGCCTTTGAATAACCAGGACAAGATCCAGACTGGAAAAAATGGCTTTGCTGCAATTATGTATCTGGATGATAAGACCGTGGTGAAAATGCTCGGGAATTCTGACCTTATCGTTCTTGGTAACCGGTCGGGTAACCAGATCAACAAATCCCTGGATATAAAGTACGGCAAGATCGCTGCTGCCATCGTCCCGCAAAAAGGCAATGCATTCAGAATTGCCACTCCCACATCCGTAGCATCGGTGAAAGGTACGGAATTAGCCATTGATTCTGATCCTGCTACGGGCGACTCTTTTACATTGCTGGAAGGGTCGATCGAAGTCACCAATTCCATTACCGGTGAATCCACAGAAGTAGAAGAAGGAGAAACAGCTGTTTCAACACCAGAAGGATCACTGGAAGTTCACGAAACCACAGACGAAGATATGGAAGGATTTGAAGAAGCAGATTTAGAAGTTCTTACCCAGGAACTTCGGTTTGAAGTAGAAGATGAGAATGGCACTATCAAAGAAATCATAATTCAATTTCAGTAAAAAAATGGGGCTTAATATTTCTAAGGCATTCGTCTATAATGCATTATTCTGTGGTGTATTATTGGGACAATCAGGCGTACTGATTATGAGCCCCGAACCTGGATCCCAGGTTACGGGTGATAATGTTTTAATTGCGGTGTCCCTGTTTGGAGTGAGTAATATTAATCCAAGCACGATAGGGCTCCTGCTTGATGGTGAAGATATTACAGATCAGGCCTATATTGATGCAGATATGGTCAGTTGTTTGTTGGATAAGATTGGACCTGGTGTACATGAGGTAAACTTGACCCTGGGTGGTATGGCTGCACTAAAAAAGTGGTCCTTTACAGCTATGCTAAAAGATCCATCAGTGAACTATTCCGGTCGGATCCGTTCCAGTAGTAGTATGGACCAGATTGATGACCAGACGCTGAATATCAGCAAATTAATGGTGGATTTTAAAGGATCCGCGTATGAATGGTTCAGTTTCAAAACGAACCTGAAAATGACAACCCAGGAGAATGTGCTATACCAGCCGCGTAATGTGTACGGTTTCAGCTTGGGAGTGAGAGATTATGTCACACTGAATTTGGGAGATGCAAATCCAAGGCTTTCACATTTTACCATGAACGGGAAACGGATTCGAGGCTTAGATGCACAGGTAAAATATGCTTGGTTTAATTTACGTTTTGTACAAGGAGAGATTAATCGTGCAGTGCAAGGCGACCTTGCGAAAGCATACTCCTTTACGATCGATAATGATGATTTTGGAGAAAAATACCTTTCCCTAAGTCGTTCTGGCTACACGTTTAAGCAAAACGTTTTATCTGGCAGGCTTGCACTGGGTCGAGGAGAAAAATTCCAGTTGGGATTCAATTTTTTGAAAGCCCGGGATGATACAAACAGTGTTATCCAGGTCCTTAACAATGCGGAAATCGTCTACTCTCCTAATGCTACTGGATCCGTTACCGGACTTGATTCCGGAGCGGTTTATACTATAAGCAAGCTAGGAACAAAGGCCCATTTTCTTGATGGTAAGGACTGGGCTGGTGATGGTCCCAAAGATAATTTGGTGGTTGGAACTGACCTTGGCATCTCTGTATTTAATAAACGGCTCCGATTGGATGGTGAACTGGCATTCAGCTTAACCAACACTAATATCTGGGGAGGCCCGCTTACTCTTGCGGCACTAGATACATTGATGGATGATTCCTTGGATAACAAACTCTCCAGTTTTGATCTGTCTAGTTTTCCAGATCCAGCTGATTATGAAAAAATTCTGATAATTAATCCTAACATGACGCCTTTGGTCCCTATCGATATTAATGCTTTTGGAGATAATGCAACTGTTGATCTCATGGATGCAGTTTTGTCTATGCCTTCCCTAGCGTACCGGGGCAGGGCAATCACAAACTTTTATGGCAATTATCTTGCTTTGGAGTACAGTCAGGTAGGCCCGGAATTCAATTCCCTGGCCAATCCATATCTCGTAAAAAACAAGCGGGAATGGTCCATCTCTGATAAATTTAAATTACTCCAGAACCGGCTTATGCTGACGCTGGGTTATAAGTATCAGGATGATGATATTTTGACCATAGTAGAAAATATCAAATCCCAAAATACACTTTCGCTAGGTGTCAATGCACTGCCTGGACCTGGCTTGCCCACACTCAATTTTACCTATCGTTCCATTGGCAGGGATAATGGTATAACAGAGCTAATCCAACTCACGGATACAACATCCACGGATAACCGCGAGAATAACCATACCAATAATATAATGGTAAATATTAACCATCGCTTTGATCTAATCTGGAGTCATTCTTTGAGCGGAACTTTTGTGGACGTTACGAAGGAAGATAAGTTTTCAGATCGGGCAGATGATTTTGTGGATCCTGCCATGTCCACGCAGGTGATTAATATTAGCCTGAACACACGGTATACTATACCGTTAAAAACATCATTCAACTTCACAGCCAATTCCAGTGAATTGAGTACTGGCCCCGGCCAACGAGGAAGCCAGGACTTTTTAACTGCCAATTTTGATGCTGAGTATCCTTTTATTAATAATCTGCTCTTAGTAAAAGGCGGCATCAATACGGCCAATGGTACAGGAATGGTTGATATGTCCTGGGTGGGATTTAAAGGCGGCATTCGCTGGCGGATCATGGAAGATCTCAGTCTAAATACACAAGGCGAGTTCAGGTCCAAGAAAACGGGTGGAGTCAATAAAAATACTATTATAGCCCGAGCTAATCTTGAATATTCTTTTTAAATCGAGTTTTTTATTTGCAGTTTATTAAATGCAGTTTTACTCTTTAGCATATCATTATGCAGGAATTACTCGAATTTTTTACATCCATATCCGATGAAGCCCGAGGTGCTTTTCTTGTTGGAGGTCTGACATTCTTTCTTTTACTGGAATCTGGCATTCCACTATTTAAGATGGATTACAGCAAGTTAAAGCATGCTGGAATCAATATAACCTTTACCATCATCACCCTAATTGTAAATCTTATTGGCGCTATGGGAATCCTGGCTGCTGTAAAGTATAATGAGACGCACAGCACCGGGCTGTTAAACCTGGCCCAACTGCCACTTTGGCTCTATGTCCTCGGCGGTTTGGCCTTAATGGATCTCATTGGCGCCTGGTTGATCCATTGGATTGAACATAAGATTAAATGGCTGTGGAAATTTCATCTGATCCATCACACGGACCCCAATGTGGACGCAACCAGCGGTTTGCGGCATCATCCCGGTGAAAATATCTTTCGCTTACTTTTTACCACTTTGGCAGTTTTTATTACAGGTGCATCCTTTGGTCTGGTTATGATGTACCAGACCATTTCTGCATTCTTTGCCCATTTTTCCCATGCTAATATTAAAATCCCTCTAGCTGTAGATAAGCTTTTCTCCTATTTTTTCGTCACACCCCATTTCCATAAAGTGCACCATCATTATGTGCAACCCCATACCGATAGTAACTATGGGAATATCTTTTCTGTATGGGACCATGTGTTTAGGACTGTTACCCATGTAAAGAAAATGGACGATCTTGTATATGGGATCGACACCCATTTAAAACCTAAAGAACACTCCAGTATTATAAATCTGCTCATGATCCCTTTTCAGCCTTACCGCCCGCCCGTAGGATCCAAATTCAGCGATCAATAATCCCAATAGTTTATAGAAGTTGACTACTTGTTACTCAAAGTCAAAACAGATCAGACTCAACCATAGAATTCTGATATAATCAACAATACAGGAACCATACAATGCCATATAGAAAAATTAATATAAAAAAGAAATTTTTAAAGTTTTCAGAACACTGGTCTCCACGGGTGATCGCGGAGATGAATGATTATCAGTTTAAGCTTGCAAAAATAAAGGGGGCTTTTATCTGGCATGACCATAAGGATACAGATGAAGTATTTATAGTCATTGAGGGCAGGATGAACATTGAGTTTCGAGATGGTGTAGTACACTTAAAGGAAGGAGATTTATTTGTGGTCCCCAAAGGCGTTGAGCATAAACCTTTTGCAGAGAACGAATGTAAAATTATGCTTGTTGAACCCAGAGGGGTTATTAACACAGGTGATGTCTCCGGTGAAATGACTGCACATAATGATGTTTGGGTATAAATGTTTGTAGGATGATAAGTAGATTAGGTTATGTAATAATAAGGTTATTCAAATGGAAAATGGAAAAGTAAAATTTTATAATAAAGAAAAAAAGTTTGGTTTTATAACTGGCGATGATGGGAAAGATTATTTTTTCCATGCATCCGGAATATCGAGTGATATTTATCTGCGAGATGGAGATAAAGTCGAGTTTAAAGTTGTTGATGGCGATAGAGGTCCAAAAGCTGGAGAAATATCACTTATTTGATTTCAACAAACTAATATACTCAAAACACCCCGCCCAGCAGTAGGGTCTCTTGTTTGTGGGATGGTGGGTAGACTTAATACTGTTAAATAAAATCTACTTCATTAAATAATCCTTCATCACTGCCAATCCATCGGCAAGTATACTGCGCCCGTATCCTATGCGAAACCTGTCTCTGGGAGTTTCCAATAGTTCAGATTGGTATATATTTGGAGGCAGAAGTAGAACACCTGTTTTTTCAACAAGATCTTCACAGAATTCATTGGTGGAGTTGGAGCCATTGTAACGAGGGTATCCAACACAGCTGCCATCAGGGATGACCCAGTCAAACAAATCAGAAAATTCATCAAAGAACTCACACAATATTTTTATGTTGGCGTTGATTAAGGTTCTATTACGGTCCAGAATCTGCTCTTTTGCTTTTAAGGCAATCATTGACAGGTGTTCACTGGGGGCAGAGTTACAAATGGAAAGGTAGTGTTTATACCGCTCCATATTTTGAAGGATGGTCTCGTCTTTACACATGATCCATCCCAGTCTCAGGCCTGGCAATCCATAGGCTTTTGACATAACGTTCAAAGATATTCCGTGTTCGTAAATGTCTGCAATTTGGGGTAGCCGTAATTTGTTATCGCGTTCAAGTAATCTATACACTTCATCGCTGAACAGATAAAGACCTCTGTTGCGGCAGATTCTGATCAATTCATCTAAGCGTTCTCTTGCTAGGATGGCACCTGTTGGATTATTGGGAAAGTTTATGGATATCAGTTTTGTATTCGGACGAATCTCATTCTTAACCCTGTCAATGTCCAGGGACCAGTTTTCTTCAGGGTTCAGCGGTACACCGGATACTTCACAAATATCCAACGGAATGGTTTCAGCTGCCTGATAATTTGGCACCACTATAATAGCATGGTCATTATGCCTGAGAAGAACGCGCATTGCAACATAGATTCCTTCTTCAGCACCAGCAAAACATAAAATATGTTCCGGTTTGGCTGTATCATAAGTTTTAGATATTTCAAATCTCAGTTCTTTATTACCATATGTTTCAGTATATCCCAGCCATAGATCATGAAATGCTTGCTTGTCAGCAGAAGAAGACATAGCTAAAAGATTTGATATAGAAATACTTTCCACATCGGATGCAGCCATGTTGTATCTGGCTGTGAACTCCCACTTGGAAAAATAGGTCTCTAGTTTAAAATCACGCACTTTTTTTAAGAATCCATATATCTTTTATTAAACAGTTTCTTTCTTCATAAAATCTAAATATTCCCGATTGATGGATAAAGACAATAGAATCTAATGTTAACTTTTAATTTGATTAAAAAAATATAAGGTTCTTTTATTTTTATAATTTCACGCCTACCTGTGTTTGAAACGCGTTGTTTTTATTTGTCAGATGCTGGGTAGATTTGGATAATAAAAGGAGAACTACAACAATGAAAAACTATAAACTGATTCTACAATTATTATTATTTCTCAGTTGTGCTTTCAACAGTTCGATTTATGCAAAAGATAACACAGTAGTATTCGTAACGCTGGGTGATATGGACTTTGTTGCAGATGATTCATTATATGGAAATCAAGTTTTAAAAGTGCCTGAGATAACTCAAAGTGTAATGGATCATGGTGGTGTTTTAGCATTCATAGAACGGCCAGAAAACGATGATAGATCACAACGATGGAGCCAACTACCACAATTAACCTTATCGTTTGATAATCCGACATTTATGTATCTCAGCCACGGCTTAGGTTTAGTCAGGCTTTCTTACCAATCATCCAAAACAATTAAGGATGCTATTGAATACACAAAAGATAAAAGACTGAAGCTCGTGATTTTCTAATAATTCCCTCCCATATTTATTAGCCTATTTTAGTATTAACATCAAGTCCCACATTAATACATTTTTCCATATTCTGTATAGCTGTACTTGACAAAATAGGTTTATGTGGTTCTATAAGAAGATGAACCTTCGGTTCATATTATTATTTGTTTTTGGATTGTATTATTTTTCTGGTTGTAATAGAACAGATGCTGATACAACGCTCATAGTTAATGATATCAGCCGCTTAAATCCTACAAAGGTTAGTGAGATAATTCCAGCGAACAGTTTGGAGAGTTTACAGAAAGCAGTCCGTATAGCTAGAACCAAGAACTTAAAAATTTCAATTTCGGGTAAAAAACATAGCCAGGGAGGACATGCTTTTTATGATAACGCAGTTGTTTTGGATATGACTCATTTCAATCAGATTCTTGATTTGGATGTTGGAAAAAAAATTATAACAGTACAAAGTGGAGTAACATGGGAACAAATTCAAGAATATATAAATCCACATAATTTATCTGTCAAGACAATGCAATCTTCAAATATTTTTACCGTTGGAGGTTCGATGAGCTCTAATATACATGGTAGAGATCCAAATAATAGTTTGATTGTAAATACAATTCAAAATTTCAGATTATTGATGCCCAGTGGCGAGATCTTAAATGTAAGCCGTAATCAAAATCCTGATTTATTTGGACTTGCTATCGGAGGGTATGGACTGTTTGGAATAATCATTGATGTAACGATTCAACTAGCTGATAATCCGGTCTTAAGAAAAGAATCACATGTAATTGATTATACAGAATTCCCTTTATTTTTTAGAAAAAATATTCTAGGTGATCCTAATACTGAACTTTTTATAGCCAGACCATCTGTCGCTCCATCATCATTATTGCGAGAAACAATCGTAACAGTTTGGAAGAGGAATGAAAATCAAGAATCTCGAGATGATAAAATCTTTGCTTTGCTTCAGGAAAAAAATGTATTCCGAGATAAATTTTTCTTTGATTGGTCTAGAAGAAGTAATCTTGGAAAAGAAATAAGATGGTACCTGCAAAAACGTTTGGTTGCACGTATAAATGAAATAGAATATGTAACAAGAAATAATGCAATGCGACCTCCAACTGCTCCACTCAAATTTTTAGAACATGTATCAGAAAAAAACACAGATATCATACAGGAATATTTTATACCGATTGATAATTTCATAGAATTCATTAATGGTGTTAGAACAATTGTGGTAAAAGACCAAATTAACTTGATGGGTATGACCATTAGATATGTAGCCAAGAATAACGATATCTTTTTGTCTTATGGAAAAAAGGAAGCATTTTCAGTTGTGTTTTATTCTAATCAACAATTATCTCCGTCTGGAATTGAAAAAGCCAAAATCATGACAAGAAAACTGGTGGATTTAGCACTGGAAAATGGAGGTATTTATTATTTAACATACCAACTATATCCTACACAAAATCAAATTCGCCATGCATATCCAGAAATTGATCAATTTTTTAACAAAAAGCGTAAATACGATAGTCAGGAATTATTCATGAATAAATTTTACAAACATTATACTTCTACGATTGTTACAGAAAATGATTAAAATAAAAAAGATCGGGCTTTTATTCTTTATGGCGATTGTATTCCTTCTAGTATACGAACCCAATTATAAAGCTGCACAAAGCATTCCAAAATCAAACTTACTAATAGTTGCTCACAGAGGGTTTGGTAACTATGGCCCTGATAATAGTTTGTCTGCTGTGAAAATGGCAATTGAAGCAAACGTTGATGGTGTGGATCTTGATGGTCAAATGACATCAGATGGAAAACTCGTCATATACCATGATCCAAACCTTGACCGTTTGTCGGATGGAAAAGGCCCTCTCAAGGAGAAGACATTAGCAGAGCTAAAAGCATTGGATGTGGGATTCAAGTTTGATGAAAAATTTCGTGGAGAGAGGATAGCTACTTATGAGGAAGCATTAAGGGTTGTAGATGGTAAGGTAAAATTAATTGTCGAATTAAAGGCAAGTACGATTGGAAGTGACAGCAGCGAAAATATTGCGGTTGAACTTATTCAAAAATACAATGCTTATGATTGGACTATTTTAAGCTCCTTCAATCCTTTTGTTTTATATCGCATAAAAAAGCTGGATCAAAAAGTAAAAACAATGTTTATTTTTAAAGATGTTAATGTTGATCCTAAAATATTGAGGGAAATACATCCAACTGACTCGAAAGGCATACCATGGGTATTGAGAAATGATTTCTGCCGCAGCTTGATGAGAAGGTTAATTAACCCAGATTTTTTGAGTGCAGAGATCACGGTAAATAAAAATACGGTTAAAAAATTGATTGGTAAGGGTTATCCACTTTTCCTATGGCCTCCAAATGATGAGAAGACAATAAAACAAAGTATAAGTGCAAAGCCCTACGGTGTAATTACGGATGAGCCTATCCTTGCAAAAGAAATAATTGTTAATTTATAAAAATCTAAAAAGCTATAGTGTACCAATGAGTGTGCTAAAAAGATTAATCAAAACCAAATAAAATAAATTTATTTACCGACTAATTATCTTGTAGAAAAGGGTAGAAGATGAAAACCAATATCAAAATAACATTAACGGGATTACTTTTTGTTTCCCTCACTTTTTCAGGTGGATTAAATAAAGCTGAAAAAGAAATACAAAAATATGTAGACCAGAATACGGAAGAAGCGATAGACCTGGTTGAGAAAGTGGTGAATATCAATAGTGGGACACTCAATATTGTTGGTAATAAAACTGTAGGAAAAATATTTCAGGTTGAACTTGATCAACTTGGATTTAAGACATACTGGGTGACTTACCCAAAAACTGTCAAGCGTTCCGGTCATCTTTTTGCTGAAATGCGTGGTGGGACGGGAAAAAAA
>Ga0209228_1000424_pt1 | contig 22011 bp, 23 predicted proteins | sample METZYME_3_150m_FD_187547 | JGI IMG/M metagenome (GOLD analysis project Ga0209228, IMG submission 187547) | Marine microbial communities from oxygen minimum zone in mesopelagic equatorial Pacific - METZYME_3_150m (SPAdes) (version 2) | ecosystem: Environmental > Aquatic > Marine > Oceanic...
GGCGGAATCGGAGGCATCGGGGCTGATGGCGATCGAGGTCGAGACCAAGGACTGCACGATGCTCGGCGATGCCGAGATCGAAGAGATGGCCGACCTCTGCGCCGAGGGGCCCAACCCGTTCGGCATCGGTCTGATCTCGAAACAAACCGAAGAGTGGGTGCTCATCACCACAGCCCGGGCGGGCGGGCGTCTCAAGGGCTTCTCGTTCAGCACGTTGGAGCGCATCGGAGGAACGCCGGCCGTGATCGTCGGCATGGGGTCGATCCACCGCACCTCCAAACGCGACACTGTTCTTCGGGCCCTTGTGGCCGAGCAACTCCGACGAGCTGTCCTGGCCTTTCCCGACGAGGACGTGGTCATCGGTTCTCGCTTCAACGAATTGTCGGGATTCGAGGCCCTTCGGGATCTGACCGACATCGTGCCTCGTCCCGGCCACAAGGCTTCGGGCGAGGAGAGGGCGTGGGGACGACGCTTCGTCAAGCGGTTCGGCCTGTCGACCCTGTCTTACGACGAGCGACGGTTCGTGTCTCCGGGCAAGGGCACCCAGGCCTGCGTCTTCGACCACACCAGCCTGAAGCCTGAGAAGCTGGGCGCCGATGTGGCAGCCTATTTCGATGACCTTGACGTGGTAGCGGGTGACGTCTTGGTGGCTTTCGGTTGGGCCCTGGCCGAGGACCTCGAGAAGTACCTCTGAGTTCTGGGGCGCCGGAACCGATCCGGGTGGCGCCGCTGATGACCGTTTCTGACGCCCTTCGGGATCGACGTTCCTGTCGGTCTTTTGCGACGACCCCCTTAGCTGTCGGAGTCCTCGACGAGTTGGTGGACCGGGCCCGCCGAACCCCGACAGCTGGGAACTGTCAAGGCGTGGAGTTTTTGGTCCTCGAGGGGTCCGAGGTGTCCGCCTACTGGGAGACCACCCTTCCATCCAACCGACGGGAGGCCTTCCCGTGGCCCGGCTTGGTGGACGCCCCGGCCCTGATTCTTACGTTCGGCCTGCCCAGCCGTTATTTGGATCGCTACGCCGAACCTGACAAAACGGGAACCAGTTTGGGCGACTCGGTCGCTGACTGGCCGGTGCCGTACTGGCTGACTGACGCCGCTTTCGCTGCTATGGCCCTTCAACTACTGGCGGTGGAGGCGGGTCTGGGCTGCTGTTTCTTTGGTCTCTTCGGGCACGAGGAAGCGGTCCGAGAACGGTTTGGAGCACCTAGCGAGGCTCGGGCAGTCGGCACGGTGGCTCTGGGATATCCGGCACTGGTCGGTGGCCGGGCCAGTGCCTCAACGACCCGGGCCCGTCGACCCCTGGACGAGGTGCTTCACCGCGGTACCTGGTGAGATGGAAGTCAGTCTGCCCCGGATGGGATCCAGTCCGATGCCGCCGGTACTGTCCGACGGAAGCGGGGCACCGAGCACCTACCGGAGGACCGACATGACCGAGGAGGCCGATGGGACCGCTGAGGTCTCGGAACGACTACCCATCGTCGACTATCTGCAAATTGGCGATGATCCGCACCTGGTAGCCAACGAGTGCACCGATTGTGGGGCGCGCTACTTCGACCGGCGTAATGCGTGTGCAAAGTGTGGTAGGACGGCGTTCACCAATGTCAGGGTGGCCGGTGAAGCCACCCTGCGGGCCTTTAGCATCGTGCACCGGGCTGCTCCGGGCATCCCGGTTCCCTATGTTTCGGCAATCGTGCAGACCGATGACGGAACGTCGGTGCGGGCCAACGTGGTGGGGCTTGACGACCCCCTGAAGGCCGAGCTGGGTATGCGCCTACGGCTCACCACTTACGGATGCGGAACGGATGACAACGGAACCGAGTGCGTGGCCTTCGGCTACGCGGCGGTCTGAGAAACAGAACGGAAGGGAGTACTCGATGGCGGACGCAGTCTGGGTCCTCGGGACGAGCATGACGAGATTCGGGCGCTATCCCGAATTGGACGCCGTGGACCTTGCCTCCCGGGCTTGTCTAGATGCACTGGACGACGGAGGGGTGTCCATCCATGACATGGATGTCATGGGAGCCGGGACCTTATTCCAGGCCCAGTCGGGCATGGGCCAAAGAGTCCAGAAGCAGATCGGACAGACCGGCATCCCGGTGTTCAACGTGACCAACGCGTGTGCCACTGGGGCCACCGCCCTACGTGCCGTCTATCTCTCTATTAGGGCCGGGGAGGCCCAGATGGGCCTGGCTTTCGGCGTCGAACAGATGGGCAAAATGGGCCTTCTGCGTGGCGGCGCCAAGGACGACGCCAACGTCTACGAGCCGTCGGGCCGATATGGGGCGGTGACCGGCGTCGACGGGATCCTGGGAACTGAGACCATGCCGGGCGTGTTCGCCCAGGCCGGCATGGAGTACGCCTACGAGAACGAAGGGGTGGGCTTCGAACAGTTCGCCCGGGTGGCTTACAAGAACCACCTGCACTCCACACTGAACCCGCTGGCCCAGTATCGCAAGGAGTTCTCCATGGAGGAGATCATGGGCTCTCCGGTGCAGAGCTATCCGAACACCCTGCTGATGTGCTGCCCGACCGGCGATGGGGCGGCGGCCGCCGTGCTGGTGTCCGAGGAACGCCTCAGGTCCCTACCCGGCGAGGTCCAGAAGCGGGCGGTGAAGATCTCAGCGTCGGTCCTGACCTCTGACCCATGGGTGGAGAGCGGCCAGGTGCAGCCCGACGTGAACACTCTGACCCGCAATGCTGCCGCCCAGGCCTACGAGGTGGCCGGCGTGGGTCCCGAGGACCTCGACCTGGTGGAGTTACACGACTGCTTTGCGACCGCTGAGCTCATTCACTACGACAACCTGGGTCTCTGCGAGCGGGGCGGAGCCGGTGAGTTCATCGATTCGGGTGGTCCGTTCCGCGACGGGAGGACCCCGGTCAACGTGTCGGGTGGACTGATCTCCAAGGGGCATCCGATCGGGGCGACCGGGGTGGCCAACGTCTACGAGGTAACCACCCATCTGCGGGGCGAGGCCGGCGACCGTCAGGTCGAGGGCGCCAGGGTCGGCTTGGCTCACGTGATCGGCCTCGGTTCGGCCTGCGGTATCCACATCCTGGAGAAGGCCGCCTAACCGTCGTCGGAGGCGATGGTCTTTACTGGCAATTCTGGGGCTGGGATCGTCTCAGATCAGTTCGGCCCGGAGGTCGTCGGGCGTGTCTACCGGGGCGCGACAGGCGAATTCTCGGCATACCCAGGCCCGGTCGCCGTCGCGTCCTTCCCAGAGCGGCCCACCGAAGGGCTCGCCCCAGGCTAGAACCGTGTTCGGCCGCCAGGTTCCGGCTACCGCGGCGACTAGGTCGGGGCGATCTCCGGTCACTACCACCTCGGTGATACCGGTGTGGTGGAGGTCGACGGCTCCTAACAGGTGGCCGAAGGCCGTGGGGTGTCCAGCCACCGAATCGCCTAGTAGCTGTAGCACCCCCTCGGCGGCCTCGACGTAGCGGGTATCTCCGACCAGTGCGCCAAGACGCAGCAGGGCGACCGCGGCCAGGCTGTTGGCTGACGGCTGGGCGTTGTCCAGCAAGTCCTTGGGGCGTCGCACTAGGGCCTCGGCGTCATCTCCGGTGCCGTGGAACCCGCCGTTCTCCCTGTCCAGGAAGCGGTCCAGGAGAACGTCGGCCGTCGACACGGCCAACTCGGTCCACCGGGCCTCACCGGAGGCTTCACCGAGTCGGGTCAGGCCGTCCACCATGGCTGCGTGGTCCGCCGCGTAGCCCAGGGTGTGAGCTCCGGCGTCGGCTTGCCAGGAACGCAGCCACCGACCGTCCGGTTGCCTGAGCGTTCGACAGAGGAAGTCAGCGTTTGTCGTGGCCACTTCCAGCCAGTCTTCCCGGCCTACGGTCAGGGCGGCTTCGGCCAGGGTGGCCAGCATTAGGCCGTTCCACTCGGTCAAAACCTTATCGTCCAGTCCAGGCCGGATCCGGGCTTCCCGGTGGGTGAAAAGGGCTGCGCTGGCCCGCTCGACAGCGTCAGGACGCTCGAGGTCACCCCGAACCGGCCGGTGGAGGATATTGGCCCCCTCGAAGTTGCCGGTCTGGGTGACCCCGTACCATTCGACGGCTTCGTCAGCGTCTTCCCCGCATACCGAACGCACTTCGTCCAACGACCACAGGTAGAACGTTCCCTCGGCCCCCTCCGAGTCAGCGTCCTCGGCTGAGAAGAAGCCACCCTCGGGGTGGCGGAGGTCCCGCAGTACGTAGTCGATTGCGGCGGTGGCCACCTGAAGCCAGCGGGGGTGACCGAGCACCCGCCACCCGTGCAAATAGGCGCGGGCCAGCAGGGCGTTGTCGTAGAGCATCTTCTCGAAGTGGGGGACCAGCCAGTAGGGGTCAACCGAGTAGCGGGCGAATCCGCCGCCTAGGTGGTCGTGCATGCCGCCGGCAGCCATGGCGTCCAGAGTGGTGGTGAGGACCCGGATCGGCTCGGCTTCCGGGGACCGGGCCACGTGCCTGAGCAGGGCCTCGAGGCTCATGGCCTGGGGGAACTTGGGGGCCTCTCCAAACCCACCCCACTCGTTATCGTGCTGGGTGACCAAGTGGGCGACTGCCGAGGCCAGGGCGTCGGCGGGCGGTGGGCCCTCGGCCGGACGGAGGTCACCATGCCGTGCCATGTTGGCCGTCAAGCGGTTTCCTAGGCCCTCGAGGTCGTTGCGTCGCTGATCCCAGGCCTCCCGTACAGCTGACAGAACCTGAGGGAACGACGGCATCCCTCCCCGTGGGCGGTTGGGCCAGTAGGTCCCACCGTGGAAGGGTCGCCCGTCGGGATGACAGAACACGGTCATGGGCCAGCCGCCCCGTCCGGTCAGGGTGGTCACGGCATCCATGTAGATCGAGTCCACATCCGGTCGCTCCTCGCGGTCGACCTTGACGTTCACGAAGCCGGCGTTCATCTGGGCGGCGATCTCTGGGTCCTCGAACGACTCGTGGGCCATGACGTGGCACCAGTGGCAGGCCGAATAGCCGACAGAGAGGAGGATGGGAACGTCGCGTTCGGTGGCCGCTGTCCGAGCCGCTTCGCCCCACGGATACCAGTGCACCGGGTTGTCGGCGTGCTGACGAAGGTACGGGCTGCTTTCGCTGGCCAGAAGGTTCACCGCTCGGACCCTACTGATGAGCCGTTGACCTTCTGGAATCGTCCCACTGGCAGACTCCGGGGATGAGACGGTGGATCCTTGGGGCGAGACCTTGGACCCTTCCGGCCGCCATGGTCCCTGTTCTGGTGGGGACAGCGGTGGCCGCGGGGACTGGTGTGGTCTGGTGGCGAGCCGCCGCAGCGCTGGTGGTGGCCCTGGCCCTCCAGGTGGCGACCAATTACGCAAATGACCTGTCTGACGGTCTGCGGGGAACCGACGGTTCGGAACGCGTCGGTCCGACCCGTCTAGTAGGTGGGGGCTTGGCGACCCCCGAGGAAGTCCGGGTGGCCATGCTGGGCGCTTTCGCCTTGGCTTCCGTGGCGGGTCTCAGCCTGGCCGCCGCTGTGACCCCGTGGCTGCTCGTAGTGGGAGCGGCGTCGGTAGCTGCCGGGTGGTTTTACACCGGCGGATCCCGGCCGTATGGCTACCGGGGGCTGGGTGAGGTGTTCGTGTTCGCCTTCTTCGGCCTGGTGGCCACGGTAGGTAGCACCTACGTGCATCAGCAGCGAATGCCAGGTTTGGCCTGGCTGGCTGCTGTTGCCGTGGGGTTCTTGGCCTGCTCCCTCCTGGTCATCAACAACCTGCGCGACCGGTTGGGTGACGAGAAGGCGGGGAAGCGGACGTTGGCCGTTCGGCTGGGTGACCGCCGGACCCGGTTGTTGTACGTGGCACTCCTTGACGGCTCCCTGATCGTGGGGTCGTTGTGCGCCCTGTTCCGACCATGGGCCGTCCTGGTGCTGGTCGCTGGCTTGATAACTGGACCGCCAGTCCGCAGCGTGCTGGCGGGAGCCGAAGGTCCAGACCTGGTGGATGTGCTGGCTCAAACCGGAAAGATCCAGATGACGGCCGGGGTGTTGTTAGCCCTAGGCCTAGCTCTATCGGCGTGACCGGCTGGTTTTAGGCCCGGCTAGCGGTCAACAGTTGGGCGATGCCGCCGCTGAATCGGTCCTTGGTCACCTCGGCGAATCCTGCGGCAGCAATGGTGGCCAACAGGTCGGCTTCGGATGGGAGGTAGGCCACCGAACGGGGCAGATACCGGTAGGCACTCCGGTCCGACAGGAGCCCACCGATGAACGGAACCACTCGACCAAAGTAGATGCCGTGGCCGAGACGGAGCGCAGGACTACGTGGCCGGTCGACTTCTAGTAGGGCGATTCGTCCGCGGGGCCGGAGTACCCGGACCAACTCGGCCAGGAAGGGCTCCAGGGCGGTCAAGTTCCGGAGAGCGAACCCGCAGGTGATCCCGTCCACAGATTGATCGGCCACCGGGAGTCGGAGGGCGTCGGCGTGGACGAGTGGAGCGTCGGTGGTGGCAGCGGAAAGCATTCCCCAGGAGAGATCTATGCCGACGACTTGGTGGCCGGCGGTTTCTAGGTCCCGGCACAGGTCCCCAGTTCCGCAGGCCAGGTCCAGCACGGTGGAACCGGCCGGCAAGCCCAGTCGGAGGACCGCACGTTGCCGCCAACGGACATCCAGTCGGAACGTCATGATCCGGTTGACTAGGTCGTAGCGGGGGGCGATGGCGTCGAACATGGACCGTACCGCGGCGGCTTTTTTGGCGCCCTGTGGGAGGGGGCATGAGGGATCGGAAAACTGGGCGCCAGAGATGGTCACGGATTCCGTCCGCTCACCGGAACCAGATGCGTTGGTGTTCTCGACTGGTGGGGTGAAGCAGGAGGACCAGTAAGACCACTGGGAAGAGCAGGATCAGTGCCGTTGTCACCGGGTTACCCAGGCCGTACCACCGCAGGCGCCAGACCACAGCTAGTACGGCCGCTAGGACGCCCAGACGCCAGCCCCAGCGACGGTCGTTGGCCAGCCCCCAGGCGGCGGGAAACATGGCCGCGCCCACCATCGCCAAGAAGGGGCCTCGTACCAGGTTGAACAACCCCTCGATGTAGAGGAGCATCGTGGCGCTGAGCAGCGTTTGGGGATGGAGGCGGTTCAGCCAGCTTCGGCCTTGCATGATTGCCAGTCTGTCAGCGCCAAGGTGCGATCCACCCAGATCGGAGGTTCGCCGATCAGGTAGCGGGTTGACGGCGGATGGGAGCAGCCACCGCGATATTGGCCCGGCCGGCGCGGAGTTGGCCGCAGGCGGCGTCGATTTCGGTTCCACGGGTCCGTCGGATTGTGGCGTTAGAGCCATGGGAGCGCAGCTCATCTGCGAAGGCCCGAATTCGGTCGGGAGGTGAGCCGACGGTGGGCCATCCGGGTGTGGGGTTCAGCGGGATCAGGTTGACGTGGGCACCAAGCGGTCGGGCGTAGGCGGCCAGCCGCCAGGCATCCTCGGGACGGTCGTTGGTGCCGTCGATGAGGGCCCACTCGAATGAAAGCCGTCGACCGGTGAACGTCACGTGTTCCTGACAAGCCTCGGCCAGCTCGGCCAGAGGCCACCGCCGGTTGATGGGGACCAGCTCATTTCGAAGCTCGTCATCGGCGGCGTGAAGGGAGACAGCTAGGTTGACGGGAAGGGACTCTGTGGCCAGGCGACGGATACCGGGAACTAGACCCACGGTGGAGATGGTGAGGTGCCGGGCTGATAGCCCGAGGCCGCCATGGATCCGCTCTACGGCCGCCCAGGTTCGGTCGTAGTTGGCCAGGGGCTCGCCCATGCCCATGAAAACCACGTTGGAGATCCGACGCTCGCCGGCCTCGACTTGGGCCCTGACCACCTGTTCTACGATCTCCCCGACGGTTAGGTGGCGGTCGAAACCCATCTGGCCGGTGGCACAGAACCCGCAGGCCATGGCGCAACCGGCCTGGGTGCTCACACAGACCGTAGAACGGTTCCGGTAGTGCATGAGCACCGTCTCGATGAGAGTGCCGTCAGCGAGACGCCACAGCCACTTCACAGTCCTTCCCTGGTCGCCTACCGAGCGGGTGTCTTCCACGAGGGCGGCGGGGAGGTGTTTGGTCAGGTTCTGACGGAGGGAGGCGGGCAGCGTGGTCATCTCCTCCGGTTCAGCCAGGTCGTGGTATAGACCACGCCAGAGTTGATCTAGGCGGTAAGCGGGCTGGTCGACCAGCAGGTCAGCCAAAGCCTCGCGATCCAGGTCGTACCGGCTTGTGGGAAGACCCCCGGTCGGCGGAGAAGCTTCGATGGTCACCGGATGATGCGCTGGTAGGAGCGATTGGTGAACTCAGTCTCGAATCCGAGCCCCCGGTACAGGCGAAGGGCGGGCCGGTTGTCGGATTCCACGTAGAGGATGGCGGTTCGGAGACGACAGCCCGTCAGGTGGGCCAGTCCGGCAAGAGTGAGTGCCCGGCCCAGTCCCTTCCCATGGTGCTCGGGATGGACGGCGATTGCGTAGATCTCGCCCACGGGCGGGTCTTGGTCGGAGTGAATTTTTGTCCAGCAGAAGCCGATGAGGTTGTCTCCGACCTCGTGGAGCAAAAAGCCGTCGGGGTCGTACCAAGTCTCACCCTGGCGGGCCTTTAGGTCAGTGTCGGTCATGTTCCCCTGGTCAGGGTGCCAGTCGAAGGCCAGGTTGTTCACAGTTAGAAAGGCTTCGGCGTCTCCGGGCGTGAAGGCTCGGGTCGAGAGGTCGGTGGCCAACGCCGGTAGTTCGCGACGGAGCCGCAGAAGGTCGCGGGTGGGAGCGAAGCCAGCCGACGTAGGGACATGGTCATCCTGCGGGCCAACCCGTTCGACCCAGTACTCCAGCCGTCCACCTCCCTGGAGACCAACGGCCTGCGTGGCGGCTTCAAGGAGTCGACGCTCCCGGTCAGCGGTGGTCCCGCGGTCGGCGGTGGTCTCGGTGGCGGTGTCCAGGTCGGCCAGATTGACCTCAAGCCGCCATCGGGTCAGCTCGCCGTCCGGGGTTCGACCGGCACCAGTCAGGGTGGCGGTATCGGTTCCGTCTGAGACGGTGAACCGGTCCATGGGCGCTGAGGCTACCGTCGACCCCTGTGGGACGACCGAGATCACCTGGGGGACGGGCAGCCGAGGTCCATCGTCGGCTGCAGGGCGAGTACCCGGCGGCCGAGTGCGAGTTGGACCACGCCAACCCCTTCCAGCTCCTAGCGGCCACGATCCTGTCGGCACAGTGCACGGATAAACGGGTGAACATGGTGACACCGGCGCTATTTGCCGCCTATCCCACCCCGGAGGACCTAGCGGGTGCTGTTCCCCACGAACTTGAGGAGATCGTCAGGTCAACCGGTTTTTACGCCAGCAAGGCCCGGAGCCTCCTTGGTATGGCTCAGCGGTTGGTTGAGGAGTACGACAGCGAGGTCCCGGGCAGGATGGCTGACCTGACATCACTCCCCGGAGTGGGTCGCAAGACTGCCAACGTGGTGCGCAGCGTGGCTCTAGACCTGCCTGGCCTTCCGGTGGATACCCACGTGGGGCGCCTGGCTCGGCGTCTGGCACTTACCACGGAGACCGATCCAGTCAAGGTGGAACGGGAACTCAATCCGATGGTGCCGGCCGCTGAGCGGGGCCGATTCAGTCTTCGTCTGATCCTCCACGGTCGACGGGTCTGTCCCAGCCGCAAACCCCGATGCGAGGAGTGCGTCCTCAACGACTTCTGTCCGGCGTCGGAGGTCTAAGCCGAACTTTGAGCCGGTAGTGGAATCTCAGATAAATCTTTGAATAGGAACCGGTTCCACACCCAATGAGGGTGTAGTAAGTTCGCCCGGCCGGGTCCCGCCACCCGGCCTGCGAGGACCGGGTACCCGCCACCCACCTCGCCCGCTCGGCGCCCTACCGGGCGCCGAGCGTTTTTTTCGGATTATGGCAACGATCTTCCCTGTTCAGCGCCCTTTGGTGGTCCTTCGGAAGCGCTCCATTTCCCGGAGTGCTCCCCGGAGGTGCCGCTCGACCTCCAGGAGTGCCGAACGGTCTGTGGTCCGATCAGCGGTTTCCTCTCCAGCTAGGTCTTCGACTCGGCGGACCAAGTCGGCCAACTGGGTGGCCACCGACGACAACTCGGCGGCATGTTCGCGCTCCATGGCCGAAGTCTGGTCCCGCTGTCGCCGTCGGTCCAGCGACTCGAAAAGCCCTTCCGGCACGATGGGCATCGGCCGGTAGCGTGGCGGGATGCTCCGGCGGCTCGATCTGCGTGGCCCGCTCCAGGACGTCCGGTCGGTCCTCCCCCGACCGGTAGCGGCCGGTGAGGGACCGTTGGAGGAGGTCCGGGCCATCGTGGCCGACGTCCGTCAGCGAGGAGACGTCGCCCTGCGGGATATGACCGCCCGTTTCGACGGTGCTGAACTAGAAGCCATCCGCGTCGATCCCACGGAGGTTGCCGCTGCTCCTGACCGGGTCCAGCCCGAGGTCCTGGCGGCATTGGAAGTAGCCGCCGAAGCTGTCCGGCGCCACCACGTCGGCCAGGTGCGGCCCGAGCGCCGGACCGAGGAAGATGGCTTGGTCATCCGCTCTCTGTCCCGTCCTGTGGAGCGGGTGGGCTGCTACGCCCCCGGCGGCCGCGCCGCCTACCCGTCTACCGTCCTGATGACTGCCGTGCCCGCACAGGTAGCCGGAGTGGACGAGGTCGTCCTCTGCGTTCCTCCCGGAGTTGACGGAAGAATCGCCGACGTGACACTGGCCGCTGCTGCTGTGGCCGGCGTCGATGCCGTGTACGCGGTGGGAGGAGCCCAGGCGGTGGCCGCCATGGCCTACGGCACAGAGACCGTGCCAGCGGTTGACGTCATCGTCGGACCGGGAAACATGTACGTGGCCCTGGCTAAACGCGAGGTGGCGGGTGACGTTGGCGTTCCATCGGCCTTCGCCGGCCCGTCGGAGGTGGTGGTGGTCGCTGACGCCTCAGTCCCTGCGCCCTTCGCCGCTGTCGACCTCGTAGTCCAGGCTGAGCACGGCCCGAACGGCCTGGCCTGGTTGGTCACTTGGGACGAGGAGGTGGCTGAAGCTGTAGAGGCCGAAGTGGTCCGGATGGTGGCCGAGGCTCCCCGCCGGGAGGACATTACGGCCACCCTCGCTGATGCCGGTTGGAGCGTGCTGGTGGATGGCCCAGACCAGGCGTTGGCTGTCGCGGACGCGATCGCCCCCGAGCACCTACAGCTGATGGTGGATGGTGCTGAGGTGTTGGCCGAACGGGTCCGCCATGCCGGCGCGGTCTTCTGTGGCCCGTGGTCCCCGGCGTCACTTGGCGACTACGTTGCCGGGCCCAGCCACGTGCTCCCGACCGCAGGCACGGCCCGCTTTTCGGGAGCTCTGAGCGTGGCTGACTTCACCAAGGAGGTCCACGTGGTGACGGCCGACGAGGGGGCTCTGCGACGCCTAGCCCCTCACGTCGAGGCCCTGGCTAATGCCGAAGGACTGGACGCCCACGCCCGCTCAGTGCGAATCCGGACCGACGTAGGGGAGAAGAAGGATGGCTGAACGCCCCACCTCCCGGTCCGATGTAGTTGCCCTCGAGGGCTACCACTCACCCCAGATGGATGTTGAAGTCCGCCTTAATACCAACGAGTCCCCGCTTCCGCCTCCGGCGGAGTTCGTCGACGCGCTGGCCGAGGCGACGCGGGCCATTGACTGGAACCGCTACCCGGACCGAGGTGCCGGACCGTTCCGGGCCGCTCTGGCCGAACGCTACGACGTTGGAGCCGACCAGGTATTTACCGCCAACGGCTCCAACGAGGTGATCCAGAGCCTCTTCTTGGCCTACGGAGGGTTCGGTCGGTCAGTGGCGGTCTTCGAACCTACCTACACCATGTACGCGCAGATTGCTAGGTCCACCGGTACCCGGGTGGTCCGGGGCTGGCGGGAGCCCGACTTTTCCCTAGATCTACCTGCAGTGGCCGCTCTACTTGACGCCGAGCGTCCCGACCTGGTGGTCCTTTGCTCGCCAAACAATCCGACGGGAACCCTCGAGTCGGGAAATCTCATATCCGAGGTGGTAGAGGCGGTCGGCTCTTACGGCGGTTTGGTAGTGGTGGACGAGGCCTACGGACAGTTCGCTCCACACAGTGCCGTGGACCTGCTGGACAACGACCGGAACCTCGTGGTGAGTCGAACCTTCTCCAAGACCTGGGCTATGGCCGGAGCCCGGATCGGGTACCTCTTGGCACCCTCATGGTGCGTGGCAGAGTTGGAGAAGGTAGCCCTGCCGTACCACCTGGACGCCTTCAAACAGGTGGCCGGAAAACTAGCGCTGGCCTACGGCTCGGCAATGGACCAGCGCATATCGATCCTGGTATCCGAGCGGGAACGGATGGCTGCCGCCCTGAAGGCCCTTCCTGTTACTGCCTGGCCGTCGGCAGCCAACTTCATCCTCTTTCGTCCCGAGACCCGTCCTGGCCGGGAGGTCTGGCAGGACCTCATCGACCGATCGGTACTGGTCCGGGACTTCACGACCATGGAAGGCGTTGAGGGATGCCTCCGGGTCACCATCGGAACCGGCGAAGAGAACGACCGGTTCCTCGAGGCCCTTCGGGAGGCACTGTCATGACGAGTCGATCTGCGAACCGCGAGCGGTCCACCAACGAGACTTCGATCAGTGTCTCGATCGACCTAGATGGTGGCCCGGTGTCGGCAAATACCGGGATCCCGTTCTTCGACCACATGCTCGACCAACTGGGCCGCCACGGTGGGTTCGGCCTCGAGGTGCGCTGCACTGGGGACCTAGACATCGATGCCCACCACACCGTGGAGGACGTGGGCATCGCTGTTGGCGAGGCCTTCGCTGAGGCCCTGGGCGATAAGGCTGGTGTCCGCCGCTTCGCCAACGCCCGGGTACCGCTCGACGAGGCGCTAGTCGATGTGGCCCTGGACCTCTCTGGGCGTCCCTACCTTCATCATGAGGTGAATTTTCCGGGCCAGAAGATCCTCGGCGACCCCCCCTTCGACCCTCAACTGATAGAGGAGTTTTGGCGGGCCTTCGCGATGGCCGCCCGGATCACCGTGCACCTGACCCTGGTTCGGGGGAAGAACACCCACCACATCGTCGAAGCCACTTTCAAGGGGATGGCCCGTGCCTTGGGTGACGCGGTACGGATCGAAGGTGGGGGAGTGCCCTCGACCAAGGGAAGTTTATGAGTGGACCGCTGGTCGCTGTCCTGGACTACGGCATTGGAAACCTGCGGTCGGCCCAGAAAGCGCTCGAGAGCGTCGGTGCCGATGCCCGCCTAACCGACGATCCGGACGTGGTATCCCAGGCCGACGGTGTAGTGCTGCCCGGAGTTGGGGCCTTCGGCCGGTGTGTGGAAGCCCTGGAGGCGACTGGCTTAGCCGAGGTGGCTGCTGATGCCGCACGAGCGGCCGTCGCCGGTGGCCGGCCGTTCCTCGGGATCTGCGTCGGTTTACAACTGCTCTACGAGGGGAGCGCTGAGGCTCCCCACCACCGGGGCCTCGGAGTGCTGGACGGAGAAGTTGGCCTTCTGGCTGGAGATGTGAAGCGTCCGCAGATGCAGTGGAACCGACTGGATCACATCGAAGACCACCCCCTGCTGGCGGGCCTTACCCAGGAATCGTGGACTTACTTCGTACACAGTTATGCGGCGCCCGTAGGCCCAAACACCGTGGCTACCTGTCGTTATGGATCCGAGGTGTGCGCCGCGGTGGCCTCCGGCAATCTGTGGGCCTGCCAGTTCCACCCAGAGAAATCGGGTCGAGTGGGCCTCCAGGTGCTGGCCAACTTCGTGGGGTCCCTCGCCGGGGTTTCCGCGTGACGACGTCGCCCGTGCTCTTTCCGGCTATCGACATCCTTGGCGGCCGGTGCGTCCGATTACTCCAAGGCGACTACGGGCAGGAGACGGCGTATGGCAACGACCCGGTGGCCCAGGCCCAGGCCTTCCAGGATGCCGGAGCCACCTGGGTGCACGTCGTGGACTTGGACGCAGCGCGGACTGGTGACCCAGTGAATCGCCAGGTAGTGGCCGAGGTGGCCGCTACCTTGGACGTCCCGGTCCAGGCGGGAGGCGGTGTCCGGACCCTAAACGACGCCCGAACCCTGTTCGACGCCGGCGTATCCCGGGTGGTAATGGGTACGGCGGCGATCGAGAACCCCAATCTGGTGGACGAGGTGGCCGGCCTGGGTCGGGTGGCGGTCGGACTGGATATCCGAGGCGAAGAGGTAGCCGTTCGCGGGTGGACGAAGGGGAGCGGACTGCTCCTGAATGACGCCCTCGAACGCTTCTCCATCCGAAGCACTGATGCCTTCGTTATTACCCAGATCGAACGGGACGGCACCCTGCAGGGACCCGATCTGGCGGGTCTAGCAGCGGCTCTGGCGGCTACCGAGGTCGACGTGGTGGCTTCGGGTGGCGTGGGCCGTCCATCGGACCTGAATGACCTGGCCGACCTGGTGGTAGCCGGCCGCCGGCTGGCGGGGATCGTCCTCGGTCGGGCCCTGTACGAAGGTACGGTCGACTTGGCGACCGCTATCCGGGCCCTGAGGGATCACTGATGCAGACCGTCCGGGTGATTCCCTGCCTCGACGTGGATGCCGGCCGGGTAGTCAAGGGCGTCAACTTCGTCGGTTTACGCGACGCAGGTGACCCAGTCGAATTGGCTGCCCGGTACGACCGGGAAGGTGCCGACGAATTGATCTTCCTCGACATCACTGCTTCCTCCGACTCTCGAGACACCACGGTTGACATGGTCCGGCGAACAGCCGAAGAGGTATTCATTCCGTTCACTGTGGGCGGTGGCATCCGTTCGGTTGAGGACGCGCGGGTCATCCTGCGAGCCGGAGCCGACAAGGTATCGATCAACACGGCAGCCGTGGACCGGCCGGAGCTAGTAGCAGAGTTAGCTACCGAATTTGGAAGCCAGTGCGTGGTAGTTGCAGTAGATGCCCGACGGAGCGACGGCGTCAACAGTGGGTTCGAGGTTTTCACCCACGGGGGCCGTACAGCCACCGGGTGGGATGTTGTGGACTGGGTGACCGAGGTGGTGGACCGGAAGGCGGGAGAGGTGCTGTGCACCTCCATGGACCGGGACGGGACCCGTGACGGCTTCGACGTAGAGATGCTGCGGGCCGTAGGTTCCGTCTGCCCGGTCCCGTTGATCGCCAGCGGTGGGGTAGGGAACCTCGATCACCTGGTAGAGGGGGCCATCGAAGGAGGAGCCGACGCCGTTCTTGCAGCGTCAATTTTTCACTTCGGGGAATACAGCGTGGCGAAGGCCAAGGAACACTTATCGGCCGCCGGCGTGGCTGTGCGACCCCCGGGAGCCTGAGCGATCCGGCCGGTCATCGATCCTCGGCCGATACCGTTGCGCTGGTGAACGACAGGGCGAACACGACCCCTTTGAACCGCAACCCGGTCCCCGGACCCTCGGACCACGAGGGCCTCCCCATCAAGATGCTGAACGACCGAATTCTGGTCTGCTCCGACACAGAGGATGGCGAGCGGCGGTCCACCGGCGGAATCCTGATACCGGCCACCGCCCAGGTGGGTAAGCGTCTGGGCTGGGCACAGGTGGTAGCCGCCGGACCGAACGTGCGGGCCATGGAGGTTGGAGATCAGGTCCTGTTTAATCCCGAGGACCGTTACGAGGTCGAGGTCCGCGGCCACGATTACATCATCCTGCGGGAACGGGATGTTCACGCTGTAGCCGCCCAGCGTCTGGAAGAGGGCAGTACCGGCCTCTACCTCTAGGCCGCTCGAATACAGGCCCAACCGGCAGACGGGCGACCGTAGGCTGGGCGCCATGTCCGATGCCTCCGCCCCCGTCTCAATCCCGCTTCTCGCCACTGAGGATCAACTTGGTCGGATCACCTTCAACGAGGACGGCCTCGTGCCGGCCATCGTCCAGGAGGAGCACACGGGCCGGATCCTGATGATGGCGTGGATGAACGACGCCTCCCTTCGCGAGACCATGGCCACCGGCCGAACCTGGTTCTGGAGTCGGAGTCGCCAGGAGTACTGGTGTAAGGGCGAAACCTCCGGAGACCGACAGTACGTTCGGGAGGCCTACTACGACTGCGACGGCGACACGCTTCTGTTCGTAGTCGAGCAGGAAGGGCAGGGAGCCTGCCACACCGGTGAATACAGTTGCTTCTTCCGGGCTTTTGGGCAGGACGACGGCTGACCTGATGGTCGCTCCCCACCGCGAGAAGTTTCGGGAGTTAGCCCGCGAACATGCCGTGGTACCTGTTTGGCGGGAACTACTGGCCGACCTGACCACGCCGGTCTCATTGTTCGCCCGCTGCGTGGGTGACGGAGAGGGCTTCCTGCTTGAGAGTGTGGACCGTGGAGAGACATGGGGACGCTGGTCGTTCATCGGTCGGAACCCGTCCACCACCCTGACCTCGATCGGGGGTGCGTTGCAGGTCGACGGCGATCTACCCGACGGCGTCCGGACCGAAGAAGGCCTCCTGGTAGCCCTGGAAGACCTCTTGGAGCGCTTCCGGTCACCGGACATCGAAGGACTGCCCCCGCTCCACGGTGGACTGATTGGCTACCTGGGCTACGACGTCGTCCGTGAGGTCGAGCACCTCCCAAACGTTCCCCACGACGACCGTGGCCTTCCCGACGGGATCATGTCAGTCATCGGCGAGCTGGTGGCCATCGACCATTGGCGCCAACGAGCCGTGCTTCTGGTCAACGTGATCGTCCCCGAGGGAGCCGACGACACCGCCCTAGATGCCGCCTACGACGCCGCCATGGATCGCCTAGAAGCGTTGGCCGCCGACGGTGCCCGGCCCCTCAACGAGCCCCTCATGCTCCCCCCGGATCCCAATGAGGAGCTGCCCGAGGTGACTTCCACGATGGGGGCAGAAACCTACGAGTTGGCCGTCGAGGCGGCACGGGAGCACATTTTCGCCGGCGACATCTTCCAGGTGGTGCTTTCACAGCGGTTCGACGTGGAACTAGACGCCGAGCCGTTTGACGTCTACCGGGTGCTCCGCCAGGTCAACCCCAGTCCGTACATGTACTTCCTCCGCTACGAGAACCTGTCGGTGGTCGGGGCCTCTCCAGAGCCCATGGTGCAACTGTTGGACGGGCGAGTGGTTTCCCGCCCCATCGCCGGGACCCGGCGCCGGGGACGAACCGAGATCGACGACCGGCGTATGGCTGCCGAGCTGGCCGAGGACCCCAAGGAGTTGGCCGAGCACGTGATGCTGGTGGATCTAGCCCGTAACGACGTGGGACGCGTAGTGACCTTTGGTACCGAAGAGGTTGAAGAAATGATGACGCTGGAGCGCTACAGCCACGTCATGCACCTCACTAGCCAGGTGGCCGGTGACCTAGCCGAGGGTCGTACACCTATCGACGTACTCCGTGCCACCCTGCCGGCTGGAACGGTTTCTGGTGCTCCCAAGGTCCGGGCTATGGAGATCATCGACGCGTTGGAGCCGGTTAAGCGGGGCCCATATGCCGGGGTGGTGGGTTACTTCGACTTCTCCGGCAATATCGACACGGCCATTGCCATCCGCACCATGCTGGTGGCCGACGGCATTGCCTCAGTCCAAGCCGGAGCCGGGATCGTGGCCGACAGTGTCCCGAAGTTGGAACACCTGGAGTGTCAGAACAAGGCTCGAGCGCTCCTTTCGGCCATTCCAGCGGCGCGACGTATGACGGCGGTTCGCCGGATGGCTTCCAGTGGTTGACCACCCGCTGGCCGTACGCCGGCCCCGGGACGTGGTCGTGGTGGCCGGACCGGACGCCGGCAGCTACCTCCAGGGACAACTCAGCCAGGACGTTGAGGCGCTACCCGTGGGTGGGTCGGGCGAGACCTTCGTTCTCCAGCCGACGGGCAAAGTTGACGCCTGGATGCGTGTTACCCGCCTATCAGCGGAGCGCTACATCCTGGACGTGGATGTTGGTTACGGCGAGGTGGTGGTACAGCGACTGACCAGATTCCTTCTCCGGACGGACTGCACGGTGGAGGCCGTCGATTGGGACCTGGTCACCGTCCTGGACGGGTCGCCAGACGATCTCCCAATTCCAAAAGATGGTCTGAGAATCGCCGTATCGTGGCCCGGCCTGTGCGCTGTGGATCTCCTCGGTCCATCGGTGGCCGAGCCAGAGGGATTAGCGGTCGGGGGTCACAACGACTGGGAGGTCCGAAGGATCTCGGCAGGGATTCCGGCGATGGGGTCGGAGATGGACGATTCGACGATTCCGGCGGCCACCGGAGTCGTGAACCGATCGGCGAGTTTTACCAAGGGCTGTTACACCGGTCAGGAACTGGTAGCCCGCGTGGACAGCCGCGCTGCTGGTGCGCCGACCCGGATCCTGCGCGCTACCGGGGCCGGAGCCCCTCCGCCGGCAGGGACGGAGTTGGAGGCCGAAGGCCGGTCAGCTGGCCGCCTAACCAGCGTGGCCGCTGTCGAGGACGGATTCGTGGCCTTAGCTGAGGTCCGTCGAGCTGTGGCCACCACGGCCGACGTCAAGGCGGTCTACCCGGCGGGGTCCACGACGGTCTCACTTCTCGACGACTGACGATAGGGCCAACCTGGTCCTATTTCAGCGGTCGAGTCGATGTCCTCCGCTCCACGCGCCGAACCCCCCATTCAGCCCATAGCCGTAACTACTTCTATGAGCAGTATGTGAGGAGATGATGCCAGCAGGGAGAGGAAGGTAACTGGGGGGTCGGCTCCGGAGTACCGTCGCTAGCCTCGGGTTGTGGCCACCTACCTGGATCGGATCCTGGACGCCCACCGCACCCAGGCGGCCGCGGATCAGAGAATCCTGGATGTTCTGGTTGAACGAGCCCGGATGGTGCCACCTCCTCGAGGGTTTGGCGAGGCTCTCCTTGAAGTTCCAGAGGGCGAGCCGGCGATTATCGCTGAGGTCAAGCGACGATCACCTTCCCGCGGGGATCTTGTCACCAATCTGGATCCGGAGACCGTGGCGACCCAGTACGCCGCCGGGGGAGCGGCCTGCTTGTCCGTCCTGACCGACAGCGACCACTTCGGTGGCTCCCCAGAAGACCTGGTCTCGGCAAGGGAGGTCGTGTCAATCCCGGTCCTGCGTAAAGACTTCACAGTGGACCCCCGCGACGTCTGCGATGCCCGGCTAATGGGCGCCGACGCCGTGCTGCTCATTGTTGCTGCACTTGACGACGTCCAGTTGGCGGACTTTTACGATCTGACCGACGAGCTAGGCCTGGATGCGCTGGTGGAAATCCATGACGAGGCTGAATTGGAACGGGCCCTTGCCATCAACGCACGGCTGGTTGGGGTGAACCAGCGAGACTTGGTCACATTCGAGGTTGACACGGCCCGGGCCGTGCGGATGGGGCCACTCATGCCTGACGGCGTGATCCGGGTGGCCGAGTCGGGAATCCGCGGCCCGGCTGACGCCGCCCCGCTGCTCAAAGCTGGCTACCAGGCTTTGCTGGTGGGGGAGTCTGCGGTGACGTCAAGTGATCGATGTGGCGCTATTCGTGCCCTCCGGGGCCTTGGGGCCGGGGAGTAGCGTCGACAACGTGTTCATAAAGATTTGCGGTATTACGTGTGCGGAGGACGCGCTATTGGCTACCGCCATGGGTGCTGACGCTTTGGGATTTGTCTTCGCTACGTCCCGCCGGCAAGTAGCCGAGTCGGTGGTCCGCGACATTGTCGGTCAGCTTCCCCCTGATGTCCTGACCGTCGGCGTGTTTCGCGACCGAGGTAAGGCCCGGGTGGTCGAGACCGTTAACACCATCGGCTTGAAGGCGGCCCAACTACACGGTCGCGAGTCGCCGGCTACCTGTCAGTGGGTGGCGGAACGGGTACCCATGACCATCCGCGCCCTACCCGCCGGCTCGCCGGATCTCCAGCGTTTTGACGAATACGGAGCTGACCTCCTCCTATTGGATTCCCCGGCGCCTGGTTCCGGAGAGGTTTTTGATTGGTCCCTGGCCGAGGGCGCCCCCCCGAACCGACCAATGCTTTTGGCCGGGGGGCTAACGCCCGAGAACGTGATTTCGGCGATCGAGGAGGTGGATCCGTACGGGGTCGATGTCTCGACCGGAGTGGAGGCTGAGCCGGGGAGGAAGGACCCACGGCTCCTCCGGGCGTTCATGGCCAACGCGAGAGCAGCGCAACCCGTCCGCTACGAGGGTGACGTTGAGCGTCGTCCGTTTGACTGGCAAGAGGAGGGATGAAAGTGGGGACTGCAAAGGGTCTGGGGTCGTCCGAGGCGGAGAGCTCGTGACCCTTTCCGACCCGACCTCCGAGGGACGCTTCGGCCAGTTCGGGGGCCGGTACGTCCCGGAGACTCTGATTCCGGCCGTTCTTGAACTAGAGGCGGCGTTCCGCGAGGCGTGGGCCGATCCGTCATTTCGTACCAGTCTGGATTCCCTCCTAGCTGACTACGCCGGTCGACCTTCACCCATGACGGAGTGTCACAACCTTTCGGCCGAGCTGGGTTGCCGTCTGCTACTCAAGCGTGAGGACCTCAATCACACGGGATCCCACAAGATCAACAACGTGCTTGGCCAGGCCCTCCTGGCCAAACGGATGGGCAAGACCCGGCTTCTGGCCGAGACGGGTGCCGGCCAGCACGGGGTTGCTTCGGCTACCGCTGCGGCCCTGCTGGGCATGGAGTGTTGCGTGTACATGGGCGAGGTCGACGTGAGGCGCCAAGAGCTCAACGTTTTCCGGATGCGGCTGCTAGGAGCCGAGGTCCGTACCGCGTTATCGGGCAGCCGGACCCTGAAGGACGCCGTGAACGAGGCCATGCGGGACTGGGTAGCCACCGTGGAGGAGTCGCACTACTGCCTGGGATCAGTGATGGGTCCCCATCCATATCCGTGGATGGTCCGCACCTTCCACGAGGTACTAGGTCAGGAGGCCCGCCAGCAGAGCGATGCCCTGCTGGGTGCCCCTCCGGATGTTGTGGTGGCGTGCGTAGGCGGTGGTTCCAATGCCATCGGGATCTTTTCAGGCTTTGCTGACGCCGATACCGAGCTGGTGGGGGTGGAGCCGGCCGGCGGGGCGGCGGTCGGGCGAGGGGTCCCGGGGGTAGTCCACGGTATGGAGTCGTACCTAATGCAGGACGAGGCTGGCCAGGTCCTGGAGGCTCAGTCCATCAGCGCCGGGTTGGATTACCCGGGAGTGGGACCTGAGCACAGCTATTTGGCGTCCATCGGTCGGGCCCGGTACGAGGCGGTGACCGACGACGAAGTGGTAGAAGCCTTCCAGCTTCTGAGCCGATACGAAGGCATCATCCCGGCCCTGGAACCGGCTCATGCCCTGGCCTGGGTGTCCCGGGAACGAGCGTCGCTCGCCGGAAAGTCGGTGGTGGTGAACCTCTCGGGCCGAGGCGACAAGGACGTAGCCCAGATGATGGACATCCTGGGATGAGCTCCGTCCAACCTCCGGGACCGATAGAGGCCGCGCTGCGGGACCGTCGGGATGCTGGTGGCAAGTGCCTAGTGGTTTATGCGACGGGTGGCCTGGGTGAGGACTGGCTGGATACGGTCCGGGCCATCGCCGCGGCGGGCGCCGACGCTATCGAGATCGGGGTGCCGTTCTCGGATCCGGTCATGGACGGGCCCACCATCCAAGCGGCCAATGATCGTGCGCTGGAGGACGGTGCTACGCCCGTGGGGATTTTGGATGCCCTTCGCGGGGCTGACGTCGGAGCGCCGTTGGCTGTGATGACGTACTACAACATCGTCCACCGCATGGGCTTAAAGCGCTTTGCCGCCTCTTTGGTGGATTCGGGTGTCTCAGGATGCATCCTCCCAGACCTTCCCCTGGAGGAAGCTGGGGCGTGGCTGGACGTGGCCGATGAGGCGGCGGTTGAGCCGATTCTGCTGGCCGCTCCTACAGCACCCGACGAGCGGCTTCCTCGGATCTGTGAGCGTTCTCGGGGGTTTGTCTACGGCGTCGGCCTGCTCGGCGTGACCGGTGTCCGGGCCGAGTTGGCGGCCAGCGCGGTGGAGATCGCTGTTCGCCTCAAGCCGTTGACAGATCTCCCGGTACTAGTTGGGGTGGGTGTGGGAACCCCGGAGCAGGCTGTAGAGGCTGCTGGGCAC
>Ga0209228_1000428_pt1 | contig 21864 bp, 27 predicted proteins | sample METZYME_3_150m_FD_187547 | JGI IMG/M metagenome (GOLD analysis project Ga0209228, IMG submission 187547) | Marine microbial communities from oxygen minimum zone in mesopelagic equatorial Pacific - METZYME_3_150m (SPAdes) (version 2) | ecosystem: Environmental > Aquatic > Marine > Oceanic...
CTAGGAGAGCGTGTGAAAAAATTCTTTGGTATGGGTACGAAAGATGCTGTGCCTCCAACAGGAACCGCTGGGACATCTCCAATGGGAGACCCTAATATGGCACCTCCGGCGGGAGCACCTGGTACGGCTCCAATGGGAGACCCTAATATGGCACCTCCGGCTGGGGATATTAGTCACTGCGCAGAATTTTCTGGTCCTCCAAAAGCGGCATGCGAGGCAGCAGCGACAGGCAAGTAGTTCCTTAACTATTGCCCGGTGAGTTCAACATGTGTGCCTTGCTGATAAAGCGTGGTTGCACGTTCAAGAAGTTTGCTAGAGTCTTCGGGGCTATTTAAAGCCCCGTCGGCTCAAAGCTATATCTTAAAACCATTATTTTGTATTACTCGGTGTACGTTAGTCCAGCATTTAAAACAACTCCCCACCGAGGCAAATCTCAAAGAAACTAGTTTAAAAAAAGCGAAGCTTCAAGAAGCTAACCTTCAAGGCGCAAACCTCCAAAGTGCAAATCTTAATGGGGCAACCGGCTTAAGCTCTAGCCAAATAGACCTGGCTATCACGGACAAGCAAACAAAGCTTCCTGAATACCTTGAAGAAGAAACGGATGAAGATTTTCTTTTGCAATTTTAAAAAATTGGGCGATTTGACTTTGCTAGCTCTAGTACTGCAACAATTTTATCAGCTAGAAGATAAGGGGTCTTAAGCAAACTAAATGATCGGTCCTAATTCTAGTAAAGTTCGCGAATGGAATTCACGATAGATTTTGTGGCGCGGGTACTTATAAATTTCTGCTGATCATAACCCAATACAACTTGCCAGGCTTGATCTGAATACTTCCTTGCAAGAGGGAAGGCTACTTCGTGTAACATCCATTCTCCATGTCGAATATCTTCTTTGATGTGTATATCCCAATAACCAGTGCCTGCCTCGCTCAATCCTAAACGTTTTCCTGCTCTTTGATAGTTTTGGAATGAAGAGGGAGCAGAAGTCTCAATGTATAGTAGGCCGCCAATATATCTCAAGTAATTTTGCTTTCTTTCTGAAAGTAAGAAACTATGATTTATATTCGCTAAAACTTCCCAAGGAACAAGTTTAAGATACGCTTCAGGAGCTGTTTCCAGCTCGCATTCTTCCAGCATATTAATAAAATGAGAAGAATGTTTGCGTGTTAATTTTCCGCAACCGTATTCTTCCCAAAATATTTTTGTGAGCATTAATTGAACTTCGTTGCTAACTCCCCCTAAAACTCGAGAAAGCTGACTCGCTTCGACTAATCCATCGAGTGATGTTATAGCTAATAGCCTTTTATAACCTGCCAAGGAGATTTTATCTCTTAAAAAGAAACTATCATTATTAGGTAAAGGATTTAAATCTTCTTTAAATCTTATATTTAAAGCTTTTTCATATATTAAAGAATCAATTAAGTTGGTTTCTATATGATTTAACTCCCATTCCATCCACTTTGTTTCTATTTTTTTTCTAATAGAAAAAAGTGCTGAAGAGTCTTCGTTGGTATAGTTATCAAGGTTATCAAACCAAAAAAGCTTTAATCTGTTAATTCTATAAAGAACTCGTTGAAGAAAAAGATGCGCTCTGTCACACTCGTTATTATTTCTATAAATATCAACAAGAGCAAAGCTTAACGCATCTTCAAAGTTAGTCATTAAATCGGGACTAAGTTTTATAGCGCTATCGAGATCAGGTTTCTTAATAATTTGTTCAAACTCATCTTCAGCTTCACTATAATAGGTATATAAGGCTGATTTATCAGCCTGATTTGCTATGGCCATAGTTTTTAGATGAAATTTAATTAAAAATTAGAATTTAATCTCTAGGAATTTAGCGATTGTAACAAACACTATCAGTAACGTCAAATTAAGGAATATTTCAAAGAAAATAGGAGAAGTATGTTCGAATATAAAGTTCTTGAAATCGATGCAGAAAATTTTTCAGTTGATAATCAGTTTTCTCAAGCTGTACTTGAGGGTCTTTGTCGAGAAAATAAATGTTTGCCTTCATGGTTGATATTTGACAGTCGAGGTAGTGAAATTTTTAAGGAAATTACCGAATCATCAGAATACTTACCAGCTGTCTGTGAATTTGAAATATTTCGTACACATATAAAATCTATTGTAGATTTAGTTTCTAAACAACCATTCCAGCTTGTTGAACTTGGTTCAGGAGATGGAGGTAAAACTCAAATACTTCTTGAAAACATTGTAAATAAAAAAATAAAACTTCAGTATTATCCGATCGATATTTCTAAAGGAGCAATTGTAAGTTTAGTAGAAGAATTAAAATCGAAGTATAAAAATACAACCTTAAAGGTAAACGGGTTAGTTGGTGACTACTTTGTTGGTCTTAAGAATTTAACTAAAGATAAAAAATATAGAAACTTAGTTTTGTTTTTAGGAGTAACTTTAAATAACATGACTCCTCTTGATGCTAATGTTTTTCTAAGAAAACTCCACAGGTCTTTAAATAAGCAGGATCTTCTTTTGATAGGGTTCGATCTAATGAAAAATCCCAAAATTTTTTATAATGCATACAATGATTCGAAAGGCTTATTTGAAAAGTTTAACCTCCATTTGTTAGATCGAATAAATAAAGTGCTGAATGGAAACTTTAAGAAAGAGTTTTTTATTCATCAAGGTCATTTTAATCCTCGAATTCATGCACTTGAAAGTTACCTTTACAGCACAAAAAATCAAGTCGTACACATTGATGGCTTGGATAAGGACTTTGAATTCAAGGCGTGGGAAGCTATGAAAACTGAACAGTCTTATAAATATAATATAGAGGAAGTTAATTTATTGGCTGAAAAAAATGGCTTTAAAGTTATAAAACAACTTTATGACTCTAAAAAGTATTTTGTTGATTCTATTTGGGAGGTTAAATAAGAGCGGTATGAATTATCTAATTAAGATAACCTTTTCATACTAGTATTTTTTTGATCAGGTGACGATCATTAGATAACTGTAAGAAATAAAAAATAAATAGTGTCTGGCATGGATGAAATTGAACATTTTTTTTATTGTCCCTACTGTGGAGAGGGTATATCGATGCTTATTGATTTGAATTTTAATAATCAGTTTTATACAGAGGACTGTGAAGTATGCTGTCGTCCTATAGAAATAAATCTCACCGTAGTTGATGGTTTAGTCGATTCATGGGAAGCATCACGAGCTGATTAAGAATACTTTCTAGTGCTGTGGTCGCAGCATGTTGGAGGTAGCTTTATGGTGATCCGCTTTTTATTGATCATTTAAACGGGCTATTTATTTTGATTAGTGAAAGAAGGTTAATTAAGGATAGATTTGAAATGGCTAAAAGGTTTTACCAAAATAAGAATTAAAAAAAGTGCTATTAGATATAGAATTAAATTTGTTATCAAATGATTGAAGTCCATTAAGGTTAATATTAATGGGAGTATAGATGCTAACAAACAATAAAAAAAGCATTGTCCTATAGCAGGAAAAACGGGAGCGATTTTCATTTCTTTAGAAATTATTTTTAACTGACGTGCGATCATATAAATCATAGTTACTCCTGTTGCTATTACTGCTCCCAGCATTCCTATAGCTGGAATCAGCAAAAAATTTAAAACAATATTCAATATACTCCCTTCAACAGTTGTGCGGATAGCTGCATTTCGTTTTTTTATGACATACAAGGTTGATATAGAAAAGTTATTACCTAAAGCAGTTTGAATGCCTGAGAAAGCTGCAAAAATAATTAGAGCTAAGTATGCTTCTTTAAAAGAAGTTCCATAAATAAAGTTGATTAGAGCCTCCGCATTGAAAATACAAAATACATAGATGGGCACAGTTAAGTAGGACGATAACCCGACAATTTTGCAATAAAGGCTCGCAAGCCCCTTAATTCCATCCTTCTCAAATTCTTCTGAAAAAAGAGACAGCGCCATAGGGGCGACGCCTGATAGAAGGAAGACCATTGTTGCTGATAGCCCTGAGGCGAGATGATACAATCCAATATTCTCTACGCTTACTTTAAAAAAACTCATCATTAAGACATCACTTTGCGTCATTAACCCAAAGCTCAAAAAGGCTATTCCGTAGGATACCCAAGCCAAATGTTTCATGTTCTCACATTTGGGTTTTTTGATTGGTCCTAAATATTGATCACGGGCTAGAATTAAATACAGCAGGCAGGATATAACTAGTGAAGTGATATAGGCATAAAGAACTCCATAGATCCCATAATCCAAATGAATAAAAATTATTAAAAATATTAAGTTTATTAAGGCACTAAAGGTTTCTATCTTAACCAGCAGCTTAAAACGAAGCAGGGTCATAAATAGAGTGCTTAAAATGGAGTCAAAGGTTATTGCAACGAAATAAAATATCAAAACCCAGCGAAATTCTATAAATTCAGGACGATGGATTAGGTTAAGGTAGAATGGCAGGCAATAGTATATAAGGAAGCAGAAAAGAAAAGTTGTCGTAAGCCTTAGGGCTAGCAATCGGCTAACCAAATAACGTCCTTCAGACCCGGAAGAATCTCGAATATTGAGGGCAGGAAGTTTTGTGTTGATTAGAGCTTCAAAGCCAAACGAATTCAAGAGACGCATGAAGACGGGAATTACTAAAAGGGTTGCGTAGTCCCCCAAGCTTTTTTTTCCTAAATATCGCGTTAGCAAAATTGAGATAGTAAATAAAACTATCTGAACAGCAATTTTGCCTAATACGGTCCAACTGATATTTGCAAGGAACTTTTGAAATGGAGACAATGTGAGGATTCCTTCCGACTAGCCTTTGTTAATCTTTGGATTTAGTTTGCATTTATTTTCAATGGACATAAGGTGTCTACAGATTTGCTGGCTAGTTTCTTTATCAATGTGGTTGGCATACTAGAAGCGCCGCTGGTTTTATTATACACTAGGCCGATTTAAAAATACCTCAGGTATTCAAAAACTATGATTAACGAGCTTCATTGAAATTTTATGAGGTTAAACTTTTTTTGTAGTAGGTTTTTTGTGAATAAAAATTAAATTGAGGCACGTTTGTTTTGACCGCTACCAATTACATAACTTTAATGGTTGTCATTTGTTCTGCTTACTGGATGTTTGTTTCTTTGGCAGATATGTTAGATAGCAAGAAAAGACTAAGGGCAAAAAAAAAGACTTGGGGAAAGCTTAAGGAAGTTTCGGAAAAACTTAAGTTCGAAAAAGATTTGGAAATGTGGAAAAGTTTAGGTGAGTCAAATAAAAAAAACGAGGATATTAAGTGAGGCTAAGTACTAGCATGAAGCAAATTATAGAATTACTTGATTTAGAGACTGGATTGCGATTTAGCTATTATTTGTATTTAAATCAAAAAAAAATGAAAAATATAATCTTATGTGACAGCGATGCTATCTTGTAGTTGCTGGTAGAAAACCACTATGATAGATGAAGAAACCAACGTAATGTTTTGTTAGTTAGGGTAGAAGTTTTTTTGACAGGATTTATTTTTCTAAAAACTTTCTGCTTCTTTTCTTAAAAATTCTTCGTATTTGTCCTCAATCGGATTTGGCCTCATCATCCAAGGTTCACGAGTATATGGTTTTGCCTTAGCAGTTTTCTTTTCTAATTGTTTTAAAATATTTTTGTTTTCTTTTAAGAATTTTTTAAAGACCATTTTGGGTCTTTTTTTTCTATGTACCATCTATTTTCCAATCTCCATTTAATTTTTATATTACTGATGTGTAACTAGTCTTTTCTATTAGTCGGGAAGTATATCCCAATTATGGCAAATTATTACATTCAAAGTTGGGAAAATTAACATAAATTAAGGTATCATTGTTTTAAATATTTGAAGCTTCTAATGCCGTCTAGATCATTAAAACCCCCTTATTTCTCCTAGATTTTAGACGTATAGTTAAGAAAAATATAAATAATAGATAATAATGATTGATTCTCACCGCCCCAAAGAAAAAGTTTACTGGAAGCAAAACATACGTATCGTTTTGTCTCTTCTAGCGGTATGGTTTTTTGTTTCTTTTGGAATGGGAATTTTGTTAGTCGACTTTTTAGATGGTTTTCGTTTTTTTGGTTTTAAATTGGGTTTTTGGATAGCACAACAAGGCTCAATTTTTTGTTTTGTTGCTCTGATTTTTGTCTATGTTTATAGGATGAACAAACTTGACCATGAGTATGACGTAGATGAAGATCAGGATAACTTTGTGCCAGATGATAATTATTATCCTGACAAAGAATCTAAAGAGTAAATAGCAATGGATGTTCAAACATTAACTTTTATTTTTGTTGGCGCTACGTTTGCTCTTTATATAGGAATTGCTATATGGTCTCGTGCTGGTAATACGGATGATTTTTATGTTGCTGGAGGAGGTGTTCCTCCACTTGCAAACGGAATGGCAACTGCCGCTGACTGGATGTCTGCGGCATCTTTTATTTCTATGGCAGGCATCATATCGTTTGTTGGACGTGATGGATCAGTTTACTTAATGGGATGGACGGGGGGGTATGTTCTTTTAGCGTTGCTATTAGCTCCTTACTTACGCAAGTTTGGGAAATACACCGTCCCTGATTTTGTTGGAGATCGGTACTATTCTAATATTGCTCGGGTAGTGGCAGTTGTCTGTGTTTTATTTGTTTCATTTACATATGTTGCAGGTCAAATGAGAGGAGTAGGAATTGTATTTTCAAGGTTTCTAGAAGTTGAGATAACCACGGGTGTTTTGATAGGCATGACGATAGTATTTTTTTATGCTGTTCTTGGTGGTATGAAGGGGATCACTTATACCCAGGTTGCCCAGTACTGTGTCTTAATTTTTGCATTTTTGGTTCCGGCCATTTTTATTTCTATGTTGATGACGGGAAATTTTGTTCCACAAATTGGTTTTGGTAGTACCTTGGCGGATGGTTCAAATATATATCTTCTTGATAAGCTTGACCAACTATCCTTGGAGCTCGGTTTCGGTGCTTATACGGAAGGAAAAAAATCTACCGTAGATATTTTTTTTATTACTGCCGCTCTTATGGTAGGTACTGCAGGGCTGCCTCATGTTATTGTGAGATTTTTTACGGTTCCCAAGGTACGTGATGCTCGAATTTCAGCAGGATATGCTTTATTGTTTATTGCCTTCTTATATACAGCCGCTCCGGCAGTTGCTTCTTTTGCTCGAGTAAACCTTATTAATACTGTAGAAAATGCAGAATATAAAAAGACTCCTGCGTGGTTTAAAAACTGGGAAAACACAAATTTAATAGCTTGGGTCGACAAAAATCAAGATGGTAAGATTCAGTATTTTTCGGGTCAAGCTTTTAACGGGAAACCCAAGTTTCTAGATATAAGAGGTTCTGAAGGACAAAGGAGAGTTGAAAACGAGCCGACAGATAATTCGAACGAACTCTATATTGATCGAGATATCATGGTTCTTGCAAACCCTGAAATTGCAGGTCTGCCAAACTGGGTCATCGCTTTAGTTGCAGCGGGAGGCCTTGCTGCAGCACTTTCTACAGCGGCCGGTTTGTTACTAGTCATTTCTACATCAGTGTCACACGATCTGCTAAAAAAAATATTTTTAAAGAATATTACTGATAGACAGGAATTATTTTTTGCAAGAATATCAGCGGCTCTTGCTATCTTAATTGCTGGATATTTTGGAGTCTATCCTCCTGGTTTTGTTGCTCAGGTTGTTGCTTTTGCTTTTGGCCTTGCTGCAGCATCATTTTTCCCTGTTATTTTGATGGGGATTTTTTCAAAACGTATGAATAAGGAGGGTGCTATATCGGGAATGATTACGGGGCTGGTTTTTACAGCCAGTTATATTATTTATTTTAAATTTATTAACCCATCTGCTAATTCCGCAGAAAACTGGTGGTTTGGGATTTCACCTGAAGGGATTGGGACTTTAGGGATGCTATTTAACTTCATTGTTTCAAACTTAGTTAGCCAAATTACTGCACCGCCACCAAAAGAAATTCAGAGCTTGGTCGATAAAATAAGGGTTCCTCGAGGGGCAGGCGCTTCGTATCATCATATAAAAAGTTAACTAAATTTATCAGTATCAAGTGGCCTAAGGTGCTTAGAGTTTTCGGATTGCGGATCAAAGTTATTGCTTCTGATGGAATTAATATAGTTATTAAGGGTGGAACTAATATCTCATTACTACCCCATACTTTCGTACTTTCCAAAAAAGTCTAAGTGGTATAAAGTGCTAAAAAATTTATGATTACGAAGTTGCGCCTGTAGCTCAGCTGGATAGAGCAACGGACTTCTAATCCGTAGGTCGCAGGTTCGAATCCTGCCAGGCGCGCCATTTAATATGTATGATAAAGTTAAAGAGTTTTAAATGCTTTAAACTTTATTCGGGAGCGCAGTAATTTTGAGTAGAATAAAAAGTTTAATTCATAGTATTTTTGTTGCACCTTCTAAAAAGTATAAAAAAGAAGCATTTGATTCAGATTATTTTTCTAAGTCAAAATTATCTCCAGATAATAAGAGAGCGTCATACTACCGCGGTTTTTTTTCACCTGATAATGCTTTAGATGTAGGTTGTGGAGTTGGTAACCTAGTTTGGGGTTTTGTGAACTTTGGGATTGCTGCAGAAGGAATTGATATTTCCGAGAATGCGATAAACCGGTCTTCTATTGAGATTAGGTCGCTTCTCAAGGTTGGTGATATTGTTAATCTAGACTACCCTGATAATAGATTTAATTTGGTTAACTGTAGCGATACTTTAGAGCATATCCCGGAGGAAGTTTCTCAGGACATTATTCGGAATCTTTATAGAATCACTAATCGATGGTTAGTTTTAAATATTTGCCTTTGGACAGAGAAGAACGCAAGATTAGATCCTACACATATTAACTTACACTCTAAAAGGTGGTGGACAAAAAAAATTAATCAATTAGGGTATACAATTATAAAGACTCCTGATGATTTTCCTTCTAAAAGAAACGCCTTTATAATTAAAAAAGGTGCTTAATTTTTGTTAAAACATTTTCCATAAATTGAAAGATTGTTTTTTTTATTTTTTTATCTACTTTATTCTTAATGATTTATTTTGACTAATAGACTTCTAATCCTGAGGTCGCAGGTTCGAATCCTGCCGCTCATCAAATAATTTAATTGGTCGCTCTAGTTGTGTTTTGTTAACTTGAAGTAATTAGCATTGGATTTTTATTATGAGCATTGTTTTTACAAAAATGAGCGGTAGTGGAAATGATTTTATAATTATCGATAACCGTGAATCAGTAATAAAAAATTCAGACAAACGTGACTTTGTAACTAAAGTTTGCGTTCCTAAGATTTCTGTGGGAGCTGATGGCGTAATTTTTATTGAGGACTCTGAGAAAGCTGATTTTAAATGGGACTTCTATAACGCTGATGGTAGTTCTGCTGAAATGTGTGGTAATGGCTGCCGTTGTGTAGCTAAATATGCTTATGAAAAAAACATTGCCTCTGAGAAAATGTCATTTGAAACAACTGCTGGAATTATAAAGGCAGATATCAAAGGAAGTTGTATTCGCGTTAAGTTGACAAACCCCGAGAACCTGCAAATGAACCTACCTATAGACTTAAATGGTAGAAAGTATCAAATCGATAGTCTTAATACGGGGGTTCCACATGCCATAATTTACACTAGCGATATAATAAATGAAAATGTATGCGATATAGGAAGAGGAATTAGATCACATACGGCATTTTCTCCAGCGGGAACAAATGTTGATTTTGTTCAAAAACAGGGTACGAACGAACTTCGCATACGTACTTACGAGCGCGGTGTTGAGGATGAAACGCTTGCTTGTGGAACAGGGGTAGTCGCTTCTGCCTTATTGGCGAGCAGGGCGGGGTTGGTTCAACCTCCTGTTCGTGTTCAAACTCAAGGCGGCGAATTTTTGACTGTTGATTTTAAAGCAACAAGTGAAGGTGAAAAATTTGGAGAGGTTTTTTTAGAGGGACCTGCGAAACTCGTTTTCGAAGGGACAATCGTCGAAATATAATAGACTTTCGAGTTTTTAAAATACTGTGTAGGTTTTATAAATGGATAGATTTTTTTATTAATTAAGCAAGACAATCATTGGGGAACTGGCAATGTTTGAAGGGGTCTTTGTTGCTATTGTTACACCTTTTAAAAGCGGAAAAATAGATGAGGAAGCCTTGCGGGGGTTGATTGACTTCCAGATTGCAGGGGGGGTAGATGGTATTGTTCCCTGTGGGACTACCGGAGAGTCAGCAACATTGAGTCATGAAGAGCACGATCAAGTTATACGGATCACAATTGATGCTTGCAGGGGGAAAGCTAGCGTCCTTGCAGGTACAGGTTCCAACTCAACTCAGGAGGCAATAGAGCTTAGCCAAAATGCGAAGAAAGCAGGTGCCGATGGTCTACTACAAATAACTCCTTATTACAACAAGCCCAATCAGGAAGGCCTATACAAGCATTTTTTATCTATTGCCGATACTGTCGATCTTCCAATTGTTCTATATAATGTTCCGAGTAGAACTTCAGTGAATATGGTTCCTGAAACCGTAGTTCGTTTGGCAAAGATTAAAAATATCGTTGGTATAAAAGAAGCGTCGGGATCGCTTCAGGCAATGAGTAAAATTATAGAAAATTGTGACGATGATTTTACTGTTCTTTCGGGAGACGATCCTCTGCTCTGGCCTATTCTTGCTATTGGTGGGAAGGGTGTGATTTCTGTGACAGCAAATATCCTACCGGCTAAAGTTTCCGCAATGTGTGAAGCTGGCGTAAATGGAAATATGGCAAAGGCACGGTCTATGCATTACGAACTAATGGATATAAGCGATAGTTTATTTGCTGATACAAACCCTATTCCTGTTAAAGCCGCGCTTCATCTTATGGGTAAAATAGAAAATGAACTTAGAGAGCCGTTGATTGAGATTTCTAGCAACCACTTAGAAAGACTCAAAAAAGCTATGGCTTGTCATAACTTACTGGCCATTAAATAAGTGAAGGATAGTTAAGAAGTTAAAGGTGGGTTTTTACTTAATATTAGTAAAGGAGAGAGATTGATTAAAATAGTTGTAATAGGTGCTGGAGGTCGGATGGGGAAAACTATTGTCACGTGTATCGATGATACCGATGGGGTCAGTGTCATAGGGGGAACAGAATATAGTGGACATTCTGCCATTGGAAGCGATTTAGGGGTACTTGCTGGTGTAGGACGAAAAGATATTTTTATTGTAGAAAAAATTGAGGATACCCTAACGGATTGTGATGTGATTATTGACTTTACTACCCCTGAGTCTAGTATTAAAACCTTGAATGCAGCGGTAAGTTATGAAAAATCGATTGTAATTGGCACTACTGGTTTTTCTGCAGAGCAAAAAAACAAAATTAGTCAAGCAGCAGAAAAAATTCGATGTGTCTTCGCACCAAATATGAGTATCGGTGTTAATGTTTTATTTAAAGTTGTAGAAAATGTTTCAAAAGCTTTAGGCGATGCTTACGATGTAGAAATAGTTGAAGCGCATCATAAATTTAAAAAAGATGCTCCTAGCGGAACAGCGGTAAGACTCTCGGAAATAGTAGCCGAATCTCTCGACCGAGACATAGACCAGGTTGGTGTTTATGGGCGTAAAGGAATGACCGAACGGGACTCTAAAGAAATTGGCATACACACCGTACGCGCGGGTGATATTGTGGGCGAACATAGAGTGTTGTATGGGGGTATGGGAGAAACACTAGAGTTATTTCATCGCGCTCAAAGTCGTGAGACATTTGCCCGAGGCTCCATACGTGCTGCAAAGTGGGTTGTTAATCAACCTCCAGGCCTTTATGATATGCAGGATGTACTGGGACTTCGTTAAAATAAGCAAGGTCTCTCCATTCGGAAAATATAAGTGCGAGTTGTTAAATGAAAATCCTAGGCCAAAAAATAAACCGCAGGTTTTTCTTAAGTTTTTTTTCTTTGTCAGCTTTGACTAATTTTCTTCCCCAAAAGGTATTTGGAGTTTCTGATTATCGGAACGACAAAAATATTCCTAAACAGTATATTCAAAACAGAGACAGGCCTGGATTTTTCATCCGCAGTGCTAATCCATTTATGGGAGTTGATATGAATGAGTGGAGCCTGTCGGTTCGCGGAATGGTAAAAACCCCAAGGGAATTTAAATATGAAGATTTATTTGGGTTGAAAAAAATTTCCCAGGTTTCACGATTGAAGTGCGTCGAATGCTGGTCAGCGACTGCGAAATGGGAAGGGTTCAGTTTTCAAGAGGTAATTGATATGGTTCAGCCTGACCCTAAGGCGAAATATGTATACCTTCAATCGGCAGATTCATATTATGAAAGTTTTACTCTTGAAGAGTTGATCAGACCGCGCGTCCTAATGATATTAAGAATGAATGGGCAGCCCTTGAGTAAAGATCATGGTTTTCCCCTCAGGCTTATTGCCCCATTTAAGTATGGCTATAAAAATATTAAGTATATCACCAGCATCGAGTTTACAGATTCAAGGAAACGTAATTATTGGTCTATTAACGGTCCTTATTCTGTTGACGGGACTATTCAACCTGGAATAGACCACCCTCTAGACTACAAAAAGAAACCCTTGCCTATAAATGGTGGCGAAGTGTTTCATCCGTTCGACAAACGGCCTTTATGAGATGCTTCTTATTAGTTGTTTTTTTCCTGATCTTTTTCTTTGGATGTGGGAAAGACGAGGTTGAGCAAATAAAGGTAGATATCCCTGAAGGTATTGTGGTCCCGGATGATATGGTTTATATACCCTCGGGTAATTTTATTATGGGACATTCAGACTATCCTGATACCAAAAAAGGAAAAGTAATAAATCAAGAGGCATTTCTCATTGACCGCTTTGAAGTTACTCGTGAACAGTTTGGTAGCTTCAATCAGGACTATAGATTCCACCCCAAAAAAGCTCGATTCCCAGCCTCACTGGTGACCTATAAGCAGGCAGAAGGGTATTGCAATTGGAAAGGTAGGCGTCTGCCCAATGAAACCGAGTGGGAAAAATCTGCACGTGGTTCTGATGGAAGAAAGTGGGCTTGGAAAAAATACTACGAACATCCTAATAATGGGTTTTCTGGATTTATACCAGAGGCTGTAGATGATAGAGATGAATGGATCAGCCCCTATGGTGTGTATGGGATGGGACATAACGTTTGGGAATGGACCTCAGATTGGTATGTATCTGGCAAAACTTCGAAGTCAGATAGCAAGCTTTATAAGGTAATTCGTGGAGGAGTTACTCAAACTCATACGGTAATCAAGTTCACACCAACTTTTTTTCGCAATAAGATGGAGCCAAAAGCATATTTTAATTTTATAGGATTTCGCTGTGCTTGCTCAATAGATTGTAGTTAGATAAAACTAAAGATGTTAAGAAGAGAAAGGGACGTTTCTTAGAAGGAACTATTTTTTCCGCGAAGATGATTCATGATTTCATCAGCTGCTCGTTGGAATAGTGATCCTGTCCAACCGCCCAACACGCCACCCTTTACCCAAGAATCAACAATCCATGCACCTACTTTTTTACCCTTGTAGTAAAGTGCCACTTTAACTTTAAGTTTGCCATGACCTGACTTTACGAGGCCGAAGGTAGAAAATCTTTTTAAACGGCTTCCTCCATCATAATTTGAAACTTTATACTTTAGCACGTAACTTGGACTTTCCTGGGTAATTATAAATGCAGAACGAGCTATTTTGGCTTCCAGAGCATCCTCTATTTTTGATCCCGCATCAGCCAGCCTGTAATCACTAATCGAAATTGAAGTCAGATCTTTTAAAGCGATGGTGTTTCCTGTATTTTTAAAGCTTCTTTTAATTTGAGAATCAACACCCGTGCAAGCTGATAAAGTCAAGAAAAAATAAATTATAAAGAAGGAGTAATATCTCATTTTTTGTCCTTATTGTTTATTACCCTTAAGTGTCGGAAATACATAGATTAAACTTTAGATAGTTTGTAATAAAGTAATAATAAAAAACCGAGTTTCATTTTATCAAAGATCACATCCTTATCACAATTTTTTATAGATATTGCGAGATCATTTCTGAAGAGAGTAAATTTTATAAAAAGCTGGATAGTTTATTTTGTCGAGAACATGTGAAGAAAACTTTCTTCAATACCGCTAAACCAAACCTGAATTTCAATAGGAATGAGGCTGTTTATGTAAGTGATATATCCCATAATTAATGCAGATCCAAGAATAATTAAGAGCAGTCCGCTAAATATATTAGTGGAGTGTAAAGATACGGGATGTCCTGCTATGATCAAGTTCCATCCCTTACCTCTTAATACTTTCCAAAACAATCCATCTTTAGGTAAGTTGCTGCATAGTGTTGCAATAAAAACTAATGGAAGTCCTAAACCAACAGCATAGAAAAACAGAAGAGACATTCCTTGAAGAATTGTCTTGTCAGAGGCGGCAAGAATAAGAATTCCTGAGAGAATAGGGCCTACACATGGTGTCCATCCTAAAGCAAAGGTGGCCCCAAAAAGAAAAAAACCAAAAAAAGTTGATGCAGGGCGTCCTTGAAAACCTGCCCCAGAAAATCCTTTTCCAAAAAGAGTCATAATTCCAAAAATCACAACAGCAACACCACCAGCCGTTGTAAGTGAAAACATATATTCTCTCAAAAGCGAGCCAAAGTAACTTGCCGACGCACCCATACCTACAAATAAGGAAGCGAGGCCAAGAAAAAAAGCAATAGACATAAATCCCATGCGAGTTCTGTCAGCTTGCGCTGTCACTGCAAAGTAAGCAGGTAAAATAGGTAAGGTGCATGGTGAAAGAAAGCTGAATAAGCCAGCAACGAAAGCGAGAAAAATTAAAACCAGCATACCCGATGGTGGTAGGTTTGTTTTTACTTCAAATGGATTAGATGGCAATCTTGCTTCTTCGTTAGCTTGTAAGGGAGAGGTGTTTAGAGTAGTCGTTGCTTCTCTTTTGGAAATTTTTCTAAGTTGTTCTGACTGAGTCGAAGCAGAGGATTTTTTAAGTTTCATTGCTGACGGCATTTTTTCGCTTGCGCAACGAAACCCAACATCTAACTCAGCTCGATCAGGGTAGGAAGACTCTCGATAACTACTTCGGGAGAACATTTTCAAGGCAGATAAATAAGTAGTCCCAGGAAAATGTCCTATACCTTTAGCCGATTGTCCTCGTAAAACTTTGAGTTCGCGACTAAAGTCTTCGCTTTTATAAGTACTCCCTCTATATGAAGAGTAGTCATCTCTTACCCACTCCCAAACATTTCCAACTAAGTCCTGCACACCAAGTGGAGTTGCGCTTCTTGGGTAGGATCCTACTGGAGAAATGGGATTTTTACTTCCGGGTTTTTTTGACAAATTAGCGTAGTCTGGCTGAAACTCCCTACCCCAAGGGTATTCATTACCTGCCTCACCACGAGCAGCTTTTTCCCATTGTTTTTCAGAAGGTAGTTTTTTTTCTGCCCATTGGCAAAAATTAGCGGCGTCGTACCATGTAACGTTCACAACCGGGAATTCGCCTTGTCTATCTGGGAATTTAATATTTTCCCAGTGCCTTGGTGGAACGGCATTTAGGTCATCAATATAGACTTTGTATCGATGGTTGGTTACCTCATAGCGATCAATGTAGAAGGCTTTGAGAAAAATATTTTGCTCTGGTCCTTCGTCAACATACCATGGTTTAGGTAACCCTAAAGAAAGAGCTTCCCCAGAGGTATCTTTTTTGTTGGTTCCAAAAACAAATGAGCCAGCTGGGATATAGATCATATCTCCTTCAAGTGAATTAAGCTGAGGTTTATCTGCATCTGCATCTGCAATAAAAATAAGCGTAATTGCACATATGAGTGTATAGATTAAGAGATAAAATTTTGATTTAGTCTTCATTTTTTTCTAAAATCTCTGATCAATTTTTCTTAAGAAGATTTTTGAAGTATAATAACGTTTCAGGATCAGACCAATCTTCAGCCCCTTGCAAAACTCCGATGATTATTCCTTGAGGGTCAATCAGTACTGTGGTGGGTAGGCTAACAATGCCAAACTGACGGCTTGCAATCATTCGTTGGTCAAGTAGCATTGGGAATGTAAGGTTTGTCGCTTTGATATAGGGGCGCACTACTCGTGCACCAAACATGTCATTAGAAATTCCAATCATATCAAAATTATCAGATTTAAATTGCCGATATAATTTTTCTAGCGATGGCATTTCAATTTTACATGGAGCACACCATGTCGCCCAAAAATTAATAAGAAGATACTTACCCCTAAATTGCGAGAGGCTAACGTCTTCGCCTTCAAGATTCTTAAGAGTAAAGTTGCTTGCAAGTCGTTGTTGTTTTTCTTTAGCTTCGACATTCGAGCAGGTGATCGCTATCACCAACACAACAATTAAAGTTATAGAAAAAAGGGGTAACCAAGATTTGTACATGTGCGAGTGGAGAATTCTTTAATCAAATAAATTGTCTAGAATAAACGAAAAGTCGAAGAGTTATTATTCAACGGATTCAACGCAACGAACCATGGGGATTGCTTTTTTCAAAGCTTTTTCGATACCCATCTTTAAAGTCATTGTTGAACTGGAACATGACGTGCAAGCTCCAACAAGGCGAACCTTTACCACGCCATCTTCTATATCTACAAGCTCTACATTGCCCCCATCATTTATGAGCATTGGGCGGATTGATTCTAAAACTTCCTCAACTTCATCTTTCATTTTTGACCTCTAGCTTTTTAGGCTAACCAGAAAAAAACACTACCCTTGGCCATCAACAAGAGCTTCTTTTTTTGCTAAAAGTTCTTCTTGAGTTTCAACATGCTCAGGGTCTTTTGGAATACAGTCTACTGGGCATACTTCAACGCATTGGGCATCTTCATACCAGCCCACGCATTCGGTGCACTTTTCCCAATCTATTACATATATGTCATCCCCTTCAGAAATTGCCTCATTAGGACATTCAGGTTCACAAACACCGCAGTTAACACAATCTTCGTTGATTAACAGTGCCATAGTGATTCTCCTTAAAACTTTAATCTATGCAAGTGAGAAGTCTCACTCATTTATTAATAAATTTTTTCAAACGACCTAGTTTTTGGGTTCCATCCAAACAAAGCCTCACCCTTCACTATATTATTATAAACAGAAACTACAAGATGTTTAGCATTGGGATATGTAGGCTCCCCATCGAATAAGGCCATTTTTTCATCCTCATCTGAAAAGTACGCATCATGGTTAGGATGCGAATGGTAAAAAGTCTTTAAAGCCATTCCTTTCGACTCAATTTCGCCGAATACTTTAAACAATTCTCTTGGGTCAATATTATAAGCTGTTTTGGCATCCCTTGAATAGGTCTTGGGATCCATTTTGTGTAGCTTATTTTGAATATTAGTACAGCGGAATAAAATATCATTGTCGTTATTATTAGTCGATCCCGCAATTATTCCACAGCATTCAAAAGGATATTCTTTCAGAGCATGCTTGTGAATACTCTCAAGGTTATTTTTTGATATGTGGTTAGTAGACATTGTTAAACTTTAAAAATTAATTGTCAATCTCTTTGCTATTACCAGTATCTGATCTAATTATAAGAATTTTACTTGATTTAAGAAAAGTTATCATGGAAGGGTAATTTTTAATCAGGGGTTGTTGCGGAAGATGTAATTTGGATTCTTTAAGTTGGTTATTCAGCTCACTGTGTTTCAACAGACATATTATTTGATACCTTTACCTGGCAAGCAAGTCTTAGTTCGGGGCTTTTCTTTAACTTTTTAGCCAGCTGTTCATTTTCAATGTCATTTCTTGGTTCAGCATCCCCTGAAACGATTTTTATAGCGCATGTGTGACAAAGCCCACGGCCTCTGCAATTAAGAACTTTAAAAATATGAGGATATATACTAAGTTTATTTCGAATAGCAGCTTCTCGAATAGTTTCTCCCAGTTCTGCTTTAATTGCTCTATTCTGTTTTGTAAACTGTATCTCTAACATGCCTCAATTTCCATAAAGTCCAAAAGTTTACCTTTGCCCCAGAAACCGTGAAATGCATTTCCCACAGTTAGACAAGCAGTTGTCATGTGAACAACCGATTTCTTTCCATTGTCTTCCTTTAGTACGCCTACTTGAGAATAGGGAAGCACAATCTCACCACAGTTCGCGCAAATGGTAGAGTGTTGCTCACAAGTTTTGATAAGGCAACCTGCACAAACTATAGGATGATATATATAAGTTTCTTGCCCTTTAAAACTTGTTACAGTTGGAGAGTTTTCGACTATTTCTCCGCAATCCGAGCACGATAAAGTAATCCCAACCCGCCTCATAAACTAAACCCCTGACAACATCTATTGGATTCGATAATACATTCTATCGAAGGAATTCAGCCGAAACAAACTTTTTTTATCTTTACTAAGAAAAATTTTAAATTGATTTTGATTAAATCTATTTGGGAGAGTCAAGAGACACAAACATTTTTCATTTTTTCATAGGAATCAAGTACTGCGCCGACTCCCTTGACTATACTCAAGAGTGGTTGGTTTGGTTTGTAAACCTTTAGTGAGGTCCGTTCTTCAATGAGTTTATCTAGCCCACGGATTAATGCACCGCCACCGGTTAGATAAATGCCATTAGAGTGAATATCGGCTGAAAGCTCCGGTGGTACTTTTTCTAGAGCCTTCATGATAGCAGAAATAATGGTTAGAATGGGTTCCCGTATAGCTTCACGAATTTGTTTGTCAGAAATTATAATTGAGGTTGGTATTCCGGTTTGAACATGCAGACCTTTAACTTCTGTATGCAGTTGTTCTAACTCGGGATAGGCGCTGCCGATTTGAATTTTGATCCGCTCCCCTTCGAATATACCAATATTTAGATTATGTTGCAGTCTTAGGTAACGAACTATGGATTCATCAATTGCATCTCCAGCAAGGCGAACAGATTCGCCATAAGCGATAGCTGAAAGGGAGATGATCGCCACATCTGATGTCCCACCACCAATATCAACTACCATATTTCCTTCTGCTTTATGGACAGGTATGTTTGATCCAATAGCTGCAGCCATTGGTTCTTCAATTAGATGTACTTCACGCACTCCAGACATGAGAGCAGCTTCGATAACCGCTTTCTTTTCTACTTGAGTTATGCATGTTGGAACGCCTATCACAATACGGGGTTTGATAAACCAGTTTTTTTTGAGAATTTTTTTTATGAAATAGGTGATCATACGGTTAGTAACATTAAAATCTGCTATAACCCCATCTTTCATTGGTCGGATAGTTTGTAGCCCCCCAGGCGTCCGCCCAAACATTTGTTTTGCTTCAAGTCCAACAGCTTCAACTTTTTCTCCGTTAGAGCTAACCGCTACAACAGAAGGCTCGTTAAGTACGATTCCTTCGTCTTTAATATGAATCAGGGTATTAGCTGTCCCTAGATCCATTGCAATGTCAGTAGAATATTGTCCTATTAATTTTTCAAAAATCATGAAATCATTTTACTTTTAGAGGAAGCCTTTGAAGTATTCTTATATAAAGAGGCTCCAATTAACTCAGAAATAGTTTTTCCATTATCAGGAAAACAAGACATCCCTAGTTCAGCACAAACTTTCATAGGTTTACCTTCTACGAACAACGGAGCACTATTAAGAACCGTTTCGAGTTTTACTTTGTGTGGTTGTACATCAGACCAACCTTGGTCCACAAGAATCACAATATATATGGTTTCGGAGAACTTAAAAATATATTTTGGTGAGGGAAGTGTTGTCGAAATTGTAGAAGCAATTCCACGTTGGAATAAATCTCCGTATTTAACACCAAAAGACGAATAAAGTTCCGGAATATTTTTGATTTTTAGGCTTAAGAAGCATGCGGATTTTCCGGGTTGGAGTATATCTTTTTCAAGAGAATCACTATGTTGCGTCAAAAAACGATGGTTAGGTATGCCTACAATTTGATCTAAATTTTTGTTGTAGCCCCATTGGTCTTTATTTTTTGCATTGAAAATAGAGGATCCGGCTGAAAAAGTTATAAGAGTGAGTGCATCTAGTTCCAAATCTGAAAAATATCCAGCAGTCCTTGATCCGCATATCATCACGCCATAAAATTGTTGATTAAAAGAAATGGGTGAAGCCATTAGGGATAAAAAGGACTGTTCTTTATCTTCCCCTACTCCAAAAATGATCCCGTTCCTTCCTTCTGTGTTACTTAGAAGAATGGGGCATAGGTTTTTGGCACATGATCCAGCTAGACCCTTACCTAGCTCGATCGATATATTAGTCACACTTTGACAGAACCCAGTTAATTCTAAAACTTTTCCTGTTTTTGCCGAATCAAACCAAACTACAGCATGCGCATCATAGATGAGTATGGACCGAGGTATGTTAGTTAATCTCTCTATGGCTTTATTTTTATTAGATGATTCTGCGACAAAACGGCTATAAGAAATTAGGTCCCGAAAAACAAATTTAGTTGGAGGACCCGTTAGAGTGTCGTTTTTTTCTTTATTTAACTCCCAGGCTATTTGCTTTGCGAGTCCTGCTATAATTTTTTGTTGTTTAACGGGAAAACAATAGCTTTCTTTGGAGTCAATAACAAGTACACCTTCTAGGTTTTTATGAATCACTGGCATAACAAGAAAACTTTTTAGGTCTTCTTTTTTATTGTATTGGCAGAGTTTAATTGGATTTTTTTCGAAATATTCTTCAAGGAAAGGTTGCTTGTTTTGTGCAACAGATCCGATCGGGCCTTCTCCAAAATTAATTTTTACTTCTGTGTTAAAATTAGAACTCAGGGAAATATGATGACGCAAAAAAAGAGCTTTATTCTCAGAGTTTACTTTATATAAGGCGATAGTGAATGCGTTACTGATATTGCCGGTAAGTTCTATAAGTTGGTCGAGGCGGTCCGAATCAGACATTTGCGGAAGTATTCTCTGGTTATTTTTTTAAACTAAAACTATGGATTTATTTTTATTAAGAAAACTAAGGAGGGAGTAACTTATTGCCCTCGATTTTTAAGCATATTGCGATAAGCTTTGACTTCGTTTTTATCAACTGCTCTAGCCGCTACCTCATAAAGAGTTTTGCCATTAGATAGAGTCTCTTTTACTCGTATGGCTTGACAGTTAAAAACTTTTCTTTCTCCATTTGATGGTAAACGAAAGGTGGTACTCAGAATGTCATCTTGAATAACTGTTGCGGAGATTGTTAAAACGAGTCCATTCGTTGACATTTCATGAATATTAATTTTGTGAGTTTGATCAAAAAATTCTCTTTCTCTTTCGATCTCTGCGGTACCCGCAATTCTTACACGAGCTCTATGGCTAGCTCTTTTGTCAAGTGTAGCTTTTTCTGTGTAGACTTTTTTCTTAATTAAGAGATCGAGGCAGTCTTTGAAGTGATTTAATTCGCCTAAAGAAAAATTTTCTAAAGAGCTAAGCATTTTTTGGAGCATTTTTCTACGAAAGATTTCAAGTATAAAGCCTTCGAGATTGTCCAGACCATTTTTTTAAGGAGAGCGTGGTTACACAACCCTGTCATCGCTCATCTTATAGTTAGTGAGATTTCGTGTCAATCACTTAAAAACAAACCTTTTCGACCGATGGCCATATTAGGGAGTATTAATAATCTTGACATGGATATAGCTCATTTATATACTCCAGCCTCCCTTCGCGTTCGGATCTGATTTGAATGAGAGAGTTGATAAGGGGCGGGTAGCTCAGCTGGGAGAGCACCGGCCTTACAAGCCGGGGGTCACAGGTTCGAGCCCTGTTCCGCCTACCATATATATTTCTTGCCGGAATCTTGAATTGAAAAGCGGGGTCGTAGTTCAGTTGGTTAGAATGCCGGCCTGTCACGCCGGAGGTCGCGAGTTCGAGTCTCGTCGGCCCCGCCATTTCACAAAGGACCTGCGCCTTAAAAGGCGGAGGTCCTTTTTTACT
>Ga0209228_1000429_pt1 | contig 21838 bp, 20 predicted proteins | sample METZYME_3_150m_FD_187547 | JGI IMG/M metagenome (GOLD analysis project Ga0209228, IMG submission 187547) | Marine microbial communities from oxygen minimum zone in mesopelagic equatorial Pacific - METZYME_3_150m (SPAdes) (version 2) | ecosystem: Environmental > Aquatic > Marine > Oceanic...
CATACGAGTGCGGGTCTAACGAGGTACATCCGCATGGATCTACCCTTCAACACAGGGCATAGTGGAATAGATTGAGGGCCATGAACAGGCCGGCTGGACAGGCCTGCAAACCAGCCATCACGGATGCGCCAGCATCTAGTAAGGCGAATCACACCTGTCTGAAAGCCGGAAGCGGCCAAACAGAAGAGATGGTCTCCGAAGCAGATAGCAAGTATCAGACGAAAGGTCAATAGCTGCAAAAACCCCTCTCGTCCAGACGATATCTTTCGTCAGCAAAGACCCTATATCGGATAAGGTTGCCTGTCATGGTGGGCATCAGCGCCACACCTAGCGCAGCATTGATAACCCATTCGCTTTCCTATTAGCCAGCAAAATAGGGCTCGTTACTCGACTCTAAGCTAAACGTCCTAGAAGTTCTTTGCAATGAAACATTTAGGACCTCTAAGACCGTCCTGAAGTATATGCATACCTCTACCAATCCTCTTGGCCGTGGATGAGTGATCGGATAACCCGGCGGACCTGCCTGGCCGGAAATAGTCTTGTTTTGAGGCTAAATCGTGGTTATGTCATGTTATAATCAGCCCATGGCTACAAGCTCCGGATTATTGGAAGGACTCAACCCCGCGCAGAAGGATGCCGTAGAGACTGTCGACGGCCCACTGCTCATCGTAGCTGGCCCCGGCAGCGGCAAGACCAGGGTCATCACCCACCGCATCGCCTACCTGGTACGCGAATATGGGATCATGCCATACAACATCTTGGCCATGACCTTCACGAATAAGGCCGCCAGGGAGATGCGCGATCGGCTCGACAGACTGGTGGGCTCCCGCAGCGATGCCCTTACCGTGGGCACATTCCACTCATTCTGCGCCAAACTACTGCGCATAGATGGCCATCATCTTGGTCTGGAGCCCAACTACACCATATACGACGCTGACGACCAAACCACAATCATCAAGCAGTCAATGGAATTGGCGGAGATCGATCCCAAACGCAATTCGCCTCGCGCCGTCCTCAGCACCATCTCCAAAGCCAAAAACATGATGTGGGACTCGCAGACGATGCTCAAGAACGCTGTCGACAACTACTTTGAGGAGACCTGCGCCCGCATCTACCACCACTACGAAGAAATCCTGACCCGCAACAACTCCCTCGACTTCGACGACCTGTTGATGAAGTCGGTCCAGCTTTTGCGGGAGTTCCCAGAGGTCAGGCGGAAGTACCAGGACCGATATCAATACATCATGGTGGACGAGTTCCAAGACACTAACATCTCCCAGTACCAACTGGCGCGATACCTAGGTGAGTCGCACCAGAACGTCTGCGTGGTGGGAGACCCCGACCAGTCGATCTATTCATGGCGCAGCGCAGACATCCGCAACATCCTGAGCTTTCAGAATGATTACCCCAAGGCCAAGACTATCGCTCTAGACCAGAATTACCGTTCCACCGCCACCATCCTGGACGCCGCTAAGAACCTGATCTCCATCAACGGCCTGCGAATCCAGAAGGACTTGTTCACCGACAACTCAAAAGGAGAACTAGTGGAGGTTCGGGAGGCGTACGACGAAGGAGAGGAAGCGTCGTTCGTCATCGCCGAAGCTGAACGGCTGGTTCGGGAGAAAGGGTTCAACGCCGGCGACTGCGCTGTCATGTACCGAATCAACGCTCAGTCTCGGGCCCTTGAGGAAGCCTGCCTGCACAAGGGCACCAAATACCGGTTAGTAGGCGGCATCCGCTTCTACAAACGCCGCGAGGTCAAAGACCTGATGGCCTACCTGCACATGGTTCACAACCCGTTGGACGATGTGAACGTTGGCCGGGTGATAAACGTCCCTCCTCGGGGCGTCGGGGCCAAGTCCATGCAGCAACTGGCCGACTGGGCACGCAACCGCGACATCGCCCTGTTTTCGGCCATGCAAGAGATTGCCGCTGCCCGGCTAGCCGCCGAGGATTGCCCGGTTGCCATCACCAAGAAGGCCGCCACGTCACTGGCCGACTTCGCTGTGTTGATGGAGAATCTGATCGAACTCAGCAAGCGTACTCCAGTGGTAGACCTAGTGGACAGAGTGGTCGAAGACACCGGCTTCCGCACATTCATCCAAAACGGCGAGGATCGCCCCCAGGAACGCTGGGAAAACATCATGGAGCTCCGCAACACGGCCCAGGAATTCAACGCCGAACCGCCACCCGATGGCCTGGCCACCCTGCTTGAACGCCTGGCTTTAGTGGCTGACGTGGACAGCTATGAAGACGCCGAAGACTCCATAACATTGATTACTCTGCACCAAGCAAAGGGACTGGAGTTTCCAGTGGTGTTCATAGTAGGAATGGAAGAGGGCCTGCTTCCCCACAGCCGGTCTCTGGACGACGAAGACCAACTTGAAGAAGAACGGCGGCTATGCTATGTGGGTATGACGCGGGCCGAGAAGCGCCTCTACCTGACCCGAGCCTTCCGCCGGTCCATCTTCGGCGCCACCCGGCCCGGAGAGGCTTCCCGGTTCCTTCGCGACATCCCGGTGGAACTTATCTCATCGGGCGACAACCAGAGCAACGAAGGGATGGACAAACCGGGCGAAGGTCCCCGGACCAAGCGCCCCAGCTGGAACGATTGGCAGGCCCCCACGCCAGTCATCAACAGCGACCAAGGCGCCACATCGAAACCAACCCTGAAAGTGGGAGACTCCGTGCGCCACAATGCCTTCGGTGAGGGCGTTGTCACCGGCCTAGAGATAACAGCATCAGACACAGAGGTAACCATAGAGTTCACCGGCGGAGTAGGCCAAAAGCGCCTACTCCTAAGCTTCGCTCCTTTAGAAAAAGTCGGGTAGCCAACCAAACTGATCTGTCATTCCCGTGAAGGATGGGATGCAAGGACCCCAACCGGGGAATCAACAGTGGAATGCAGGCATGAACCCTCGCCTTGTATTCATTCATTCTAATATCCAACCATCGGCCGAGGTTCTCGAATGAGTCCGGCCTGTCTACGACACCTCTCCGCAAACCGATCAGTCCTAGGCGGGGCTCAATTAACCCCAGCCCGAGCCAGAATGGCAAAAAATACGCCCCTCCCTCAGTCATCCAACGACCGCTGATCACTAATTGGAATAAACAATCCAAACAGAATGGAGCAACACGTAACGATGGCCAACAACCTAGATTCCCTCCAGTCTTCTAGAACAAACATCCCAGACTCTCAGCGCGCTGTCCAGGACTACCTCTGGGAGCAGGGCTGGACCGACGGTTTACCTGTTATCGCGCCCACAGAGCCTCTGGTCCGCGAGATGCTATTCGGCTACGGTGGTCATGCCCAAGACTCTCTAGGCCGCATCCAGCCGGGCAACTCTAACGTCACCCTGGAAAAACTAGCTGTGAACGCCGTGCTCGCTGGCTGCCTCCCGGATCACTTCCCCGTAGTGGTAGCAGCCATGAAAGCTGCCCTGCGGGACGAGTTCAATCTGGCGGGCAACGCCGTCACCACTGGAGGCGCGGGGCAAGTGCTAATAGTCAATGGCCCCATTGCGAAAAAACTGAACATCAACGGTGACGCTGCCTGTTTCGGGCCGGGCTTTCGGGCTAACGCCGCCATTGGCCGTGCGCTGCGGCTAGCCATCCGGAACCTAGGCGGACTGATTCCAGGGGATATGGACAAGGCCACCCTTTCTACGCCCTACCGCTACAGCTTCTGTTTCAGCGAGAACGAAGAACTCAGCCCTTGGGAGCCACGGCATGTGGAATTGGGCTACGAACCCTCTGCTAGCACTGTGACCATAGCCGCCATCCTGGGCGTCTACAATGTCATGGAGAGCACGGTGGGCACTGGAATCGAGGTATTGCGAACCATCGCCGGCAACATGCGCGGCATAGGCATCCCGGGCTACTATCACCTCGGCACACGCTCCCAGATCGTGCTGGTGCTCTGCCCCGAGCACGCCGCCGAAGCCGCCAAGTCGGGTCTATCGAAAGCGGACGTCCGAGAGTACATCTACGCAAATGCCCGTATGCCCGTCCACAAGCTGAAAGACCTGGCCCACTACGGAAACCGAGTCTGGCCTAATTGGATTGACCAGACCAACGCCGATTCCCTGGTCCCTATCTGCTCGTCTCCGAAAGACATAGTGGTAATAGTAGCAGGCGGTGGAGGCCGCCATTCAGCCTGGATGTCCGGTTGGGTAACGCGGGTTTGCACGGAGGAGGTAGTGACGAAATAAAGGTGTAGTCCGTCCCAAGGTATGCAAAGCGTTTAGGGGAACCCCAATACCCTTACCGTTTGACACCGCACCTGCCCATCCGCGATGATACCCACGCTCACAAGAAGTGAATTTATTGAACCCATAGGAGGCGCTTGCAGATGGTTAAGGCCGCCGTGTTGTACGAACAAAGGAAACCTTTGGTTGTTGAAGACTTGGAGCTGGACGACCCTAAAGACCAAGAGGTCTTGATCAAGGTCGGCGCGGCCGGCATTTGCCGCAGCGACAGACACTATATGCACGGAGATGCCCCAACGGCTCTTCCCGTGGTTCTAGGGCATGAAGGCGCGGGCACCGTCGAAGCTGTCGGGCCCGGCGTGACTTCGGTCCGGCCCGGACAGCAGGTCATCCTCTCGTTCGTCTCTTCGTGCGGCCGATGCAAGAGTTGCATCACCGGAAACTCCCACTTGTGCGACGCACACGCAGCGGCTGGCGCATTCATGTTCGACGGCACCACTCGTCTACACAAGGGCGACACTCGAATCCATCACTTTGGTAAGACCGCATTATTCGCCGAACACACAGTCGTCCCAGAAGCCGCCGTAGTACCAATCGACGCCAACATCGGTATGGACGTAGCCGCCCTCATCGGCTGCTGCGTACCAACGGGCGTCGGCGCGGTAACCGCCAGTGCCAATGTGCAGCCCGGTAGCACCGTTGCAGTTATCGGTTGCGGCGGCGTGGGCCTTAACGTAATTATGGGGGCAGCTCTGGTCAACGCCAGCAAAATCATCGCAGTGGACATCGGAGAGGCTCAGCTCGAGTTCGCTATGAAGTTCGGCGCGACCCACACGGTCAACGCCTCGGACAAAGACCCGGTTGCCCAAGTCAGGGAGCTGACGGATGGCAAGGGTGCCGACTACACTTTCGAGGTTTTCGGCTCAGCTGACACAACCAAAGCGGCTTACGACATGGCGGGCAAGAGTGGCACTGTTACCATCGTGGGCATCGCCCCGGTAGGCGCGGAGGCAGGGATCAACGCGGTGGACATGGTTCGGAACGAGAAGACCATGCGGGGCACCTACTACGGCTCCACCCACGCCAGTGTGGACATGCCCAAGCTAATTGACATGTACCGAGCCGGCAAGCTGAATCTGGATGACTTGGTGGTGCGCCACTATTCCCTCGACCAGGTCAACGAAGCCTACGACGACATGGACAAAGGCGAAGTAGGTCGCGGCGTAATCATCTATTAAGCAATAAGCTGACGATGGAAGACCTGACCATAAAACTGGTGGATACTGAAACGGAGATGGAAGGGGCGTTGGGAGTGAGGTTCCGAGTGTTCGTGTCGGAGCAGCAAGTGCCGATGGAAGAGGAACTGGACGAGATTGACGCTTCCGCCACTCACGCCATAGCCATTCATAACGGTCAGGTCATAGCCACTGGCCGGGTGTTCTACCGGGACGAAGACAGTGCCGCCCGCATCGGCCGCATGGCCGTGGACTCTGATTGGCGGCGCCATGGAATCGGAGGACGGCTACTGAAGTTCCTCGAGCAAGAGGCCACGAAACAAGGCGTCACCACTTACGTCCTTAACGCGCAAGTCTACGTCAAGGACTTCTACGCAGCCAACGGCTACGAGGAACGAGGTGAAGAATTCCTCGAAGCAGACATCGTCCATATCCTCATGCGAAAACAAGCCGCAAGTCCTGATTGATGAGATCGGTCAGCTAAAATCTCATCAACTATTTAGGCGAAAGGTGACGAATTCTAGCCGTCGGCCGCTAGGCCGCCAACTTCCCTTGTTCTAAACTTTGAATATCCATCTTGGCTATGTGTTCGCCAGGCTGGCTCCCCAGAGATTTGAAGCCATCGGACTCGCGGAATGCGGCCTCTTTGGCGGGAACATCGTCACCGTCGGCGAACCGTCGGACCCATATGAACTGGTTGTGGTCGGCATTAACCCATGTAGCCACTACAGGGATCCCCATCGCTTCGTGAGCCGGTTTGATGCCGGTCTCGAACAGTTTCACCCAAGAGTCCATCATTCCTTTGTTGATGGTGTAGCTTCGCATCTGGTCCATGATTAGTCTCCTTCATTCAAATAATGCCTATCAGCATTCAGCTGCCATCTTATTTCACCGAACCCGTCCGCATTCGGATATTTGATCTACGATCTGGGTAATCAATCAGCGTCCGCGACGCAGTTGGATACTGTCAGCTATCTAGGCCGCTTTCGCGGTCCGAAGCACTTCTTCCACCAACTTCACTTCCATCTTGGCGATGTGGCTGGTAGGTTTGTCTCCCAGCGCCTTACGTCCCGGAGATGCGAAGTAGGCCTTCTCTTTCTCTGGAATCTCTTCCGCGGTCTCGAAGGTGCGCACCCAGACGAAATCCGTCCGGTCAGGGCTCACATAGGTGGCCACAATGGGAATCCCCAAGCCCTCGTGAACGGGGCGGATTTCCTTGTCGAATAACTCCAACCAAGAGTCCATCATTCCCTTATTGATAGTGTAAGTACGAATCTGTGCAACCATTATTTCCTCCTAAAGTTGCTATCAGCTGTTAGCTGACAGCATATCGCGTGATAACGCTTTCATCGAACTTCAAACCAAGGCCTGGCTTGTCCGGAACCTCCAGGCAACCGTCCACAAGCTTGGGAGTCTCTTCAAACAGCTTGAGCGTCCAAGGCATGTATTCCACCGTCAACCCGTTAGGGATGGCGCCCATCAATTGGATGTGTATCTCAGGGACCAGGTGACTCACCACCGGCAAGTTGAAGGCCTCAGCCATGCCTGCTACTTTGCGCCACTCGGTGATACCGCCAACCCGCAGAAGGTCAACCATCACGATGTCTATGGAGCGGTTCTCTATCAGTTGCCTGAATGGATTTATCCCATAGACGTACTCCCCTGCCGCTATGGGGGTGTTCAGGGCGTCGGCCACCCGAGCTAAGCCCTGGTAGTCATCGTGGGCGACGACATCCTCCAGCCAGAAGAGGTTGTACTCCTCAACTCGGCTACCAATGGTGATGGCCTGGTTCACATTCCACATCTGGTTAATATCACACATGATGTCGATGTCGTCGCCCACGGCCTCCCGAAGAGTCCGCATGCGCATCACCTCTTTGGCAGGAGTGTCCTCAGCACCCATCTGTGACTTCATCTGCTTGAAGCCCTTCTGTACGAGCGCAGGTCCTATTTCGGCCAACTGCTCTAGGTTCATTGGCCGCATCAGCGCGCCGCTGGCATAGGTAGGCACCCGCTTGCGGTATCCGCCTAGAAGTGAACACACTGACTGGTTCAGCGCTTTCCCTTTGATGTCCCACAACGCCATATCCACCGCGGAAAGAGCGAGGGTAAGCATCCCACCAGGGCCCGAGCCATTAGTCTTGTCACGCAGACCTTGCATCACGGCCTCGATCTCCATCGGGTCTTCGCCTTCTGTGAGCTCGCAAAGGGCCTCTACCATGGTCTTGAGCGACGGAGCCAGCGGGCTTAGTCCCAAGCCAGGTGCGAATGTCAGGCCGATGCCTTCTATGCCTTCGTCAGTCGTCATCTTCAGGGTTACGAAGGCGCGTAACCCCCCGGCCTGAGGCTGAACATCAACCAACTGTTCATCGCCAGGGGAGTGCAGTAACTGGACCTGTGATTTGGTGATCTTCATTTCAATTCTTCTCGGGTGGACACCGGATACTTGAAGGGCCCGATTCTACCACAATCGATATACGAATTTGCCCGAACCTGATCACAAAGCTTGACAGCCAGAAGAGTTTGGATTCTCATACTTCAAAAGCGGATGTATTGAATTAGGTTAGTGTTAATGATTAATATCATATCCACGGTACATGCCTGTAAACACGAGTTGCCGACTGCTACGGACTGAGGGAACCTCCAGTTAAATGATTCGATATGAGAAGAATACCGAGATTAAGGGTTGTTTAAGGACTAGTAGGCATCAAGCATACAAATCTATTCAAGGAGGGCAACAATGTCCACTGAACAAGAACAGATAAAAGAGCTGGTAAGGGAGCGCTATGGCGCGCGTGCCGACCGGGTGATAAACCTAACCCCAGCCGAACTGGAACATGAACACGATGAAGGCTGCGGTTGTTCAACTGACGCTGTTTGTTGCGGGCCCACTGATCTAGACCACGCCATGACTCTCTACAGTGACGGTCAACTGTCCGGACTGCCAGTGGAGTCCGTCGCCGCATCCGCTGGCTGCGGCAACCCCACAGCCCTGGCCGGGCTAAAGCCTGGAGAGAAAGTGCTTGACCTGGGATCAGGCGGCGGTATCGATTGTTTCCTGGCCGCCCAGCAGGTTGGCGAAGCCGGCCAGGTAACCGGACTGGACATGACTCCGTCCATGCTAGAACTAGCCCGCGAGAACAAGTCCAAGCTGGGCATCGAGAACGTAGAATTCGTTCAGGGTGAGATGGAGAACATGCCCATACCTAACTCCAGCGTAGACGTAATCATATCTAATTGCGTGGTGTGCCTATCCCCAGACAAGGACGCCGTATTCAAAGAAAGTTTCCGAGTATTGTCGCCCGGCGGGCGAATCCATCTCTCTGATGTGATGGCCCTCACCGACGATGGCCCCAGCGTATCCTCATCCGATGACTGGGTGTCCTGCACTGCCGGAGCCGAGCATATGGATGTATACCGCGACCGGCTGATCCGCGCAGGGTTCACAGACATCGAGTTCACCAGCGAGCAAGTAGATTACATGAAAGACCGTGCTGAGCGGCCATCCACCAATACCGCCGGCTACAAAATAGTGGCCCACAAACCCACCTAATACCCTCTTCGACCAGGGGATAAAAAGTGTGGTTTATCAAAACGATACACGACCCTTTTCTGGTTTTAGTTTATCCGTACCCTCCATCATTGCAGGGAGCCCTGGAATGATGGATCTAGTGTGCAACAACCCTTAGTGTGGGCGAGATCACTCGATTATTGCCGCCGTTTCAAAGACGACGGTGAGTCTCTGATCGTCTTCTCAGAGGCAGAGCCACAGGGATCCCTGCTATCCAAACGGTATGCGCTTAAACCCTTCCGCGTAGGCCATGCCTATCTTGGCACCAGTGCGGATACGGCCTTGCTGGAACCACTCATCCGCGTTCTCTTGATCCACCTGAGAAACGTGGGCCTTCAGGGCTTTGATCGCAGTGTCCATGTAAGCTTCCACATCAACGTAGTTGTCCGCATTATCGCCGCCCCCGGCAATCCAGACTTCACGAACTTTGTGTGGCTCCAGCCCTTCTTCTAACAGTTCCGGAAACGTGAGACGGTCACGGGCTGTTGGAAATATGGCCGATAGTGCGGCCTCGCCAGCCGCCAGATGGTCTGGATGGCTAACGTAATATCCACGTTCAACATCCCTGGCCGGGCTTCCCGTGATTACCACATCGGGTTTGTAGCGGCGAATCTCCCTTGCTATGTCTTTCCGTAATTCCAGTGTCGGCTCTAGATAGGCGTCCGGGTAACCCAAGAAAACCACATCCTGCAGTCCCAAGACTTTGCCGGCATCCCTCTGCTCTTTCTCTCGTATCTTGATCAGCTGTTCGCTGGTCATCTCTGGATCGGAACTGCCCTTGCTGCCGTCGGTGCAAAGCACATAAACCACGTCCCAGCCTTCCGCACACCACTTGGCCACAGTCCCTGAACAGGTCCACTCAGCATCGTCCGGGTGGGCCATGATCACCATTCCTCTACGAAACGGCTTTTCATTTTCCGCCATGGAATATTCCTCCCAATCTGTCGGCCCGAGTCCTGCTCATAGGCTAAATTCAGGCTCGAAAATCAGTGTATCATAGCTAAATATGAACCCAGGATCTCACTCAGAGGAGCCTTCATGCCCACACTCTGGGCCCATACAGTAGAATTCGCCAACATCTTGGTGGGCGACGACCTGCCGATCCTGGTGAAATTCGACTTCCGACCGCCCGCTCAAGAAGGGGTTGAGCCCTCTGCCGAGGAGCCGGTGGATGCTGACAGGTTAACCGCCTACGTCAAAGAACTGCTCTTCAAATCCTTTCCAACGGACATCGTGAACAGTGACGACACGGCTATAGAAACAGAAAGCTTGATCAAGTTCCTTCCCGGCGACACGGTCAGCGTATGCGGTAAGGTGGCTAAGAAGTCAGAGGAAGGCGACAAGCAAATGGTGGAGTGCCAGGTGGTTATAGAATCTCAAGACGGTGTCACCCTGGCGAACGCCAGGGCGGTGGTCAGCTTCTAGTGCGAGGGTTTCTGCGCCGTCTTCTGGCGGATGGACGTGGAGGGACTCTCTCTTCCAACCCTCCCGTTTCCTGTTCAGCCGGTTCATCATCGTCAGCCATCCGCTGACGGTACACAGTCCACTGTACCTGAGTTACCAGAGTTAACAGCAACCCTGGTACGTAAAACGTGAAAATCGGCTGATAGATGCCGTCGCTCAGCCACCGAACAGCCATGACTCCGCCCACGATCAAGAATGCCCAGGCCACTCCTCCAAACATCACGTTGGTGTTCCAAGGAGATCTAATGGCCAGCAGAGACCCAGACGGCCACAGGATGAACATCGGAATCATGAACTCGGGCCGGTAGTACCAGGGCTTAGGGAAAGATGGGCCCTGCTCTTCTTCTTGCATCAGCTGATTGAGACCAGTCGCACTTGAATTTCCGCCTAATTCTAGCACCTGTATTTTCCTCGCGAAACACCGCTTTTCATAGTTAGCTCCGTCTCTATTGACACCTATCTAACGCTTCACGATAATGGCCGGTACTCTAGGCAAAGCTGTCGAGAATTGCAGACTTCGGAGGCTGACCGTTGCTGTCAACGGCACAGACCTTCATTCCATCAACCAGAGATCACTCGATTTAGGGCCGGCGAGACTACTACTTTCAGCACCACCAAGTGGTACAAACTTTATAGCCATAAGTTGAGCGTGGGCTGAGCACGAGAGCCAGTAAAAGGACGGCGTCTCTGTCAGCACCGCTAAACATACACACAGGAGACAACATAGATGGCCCAGAAGATCTCTTCCCAAAACCTCAACGATCTACTAGAGGGGAAGTCTCCATTCGCGTTGATTGACGTCCGGGAATCCGGCGAGTACAACGCCACCCACATACCAGGTGCAGCCCTCATACCCCGTCGTCGGATCGAGTATATTATCGAAAACTCAGTGCCGTTCAAAGGGACTCGAGTAGTCATCTGCTGTGACGACGGACGCCGCTCTCAGTTAGCCTCGGCAACCCTGAACAAATTAGGATACACCGATGTCCATTATCTTGAGGGTGGTACCAATCGCTGGTCCAGCAACGACCTACCAACAGAGTGGGGTGTGAATGTCCCCAGCAAAGACTTCGGCGAGATGCAGGAAGTTGTCCACCACGTCCCCGAAATCACTGCCGACGATCTCCATCAGAGGATTGAGAACGGAGAGAAACTGATCATCCTAGACACCCGCACACCGGAGGAATACCACAACTTCTGCATCCCCGGCGGGCGCAGCATGCCAGGCGGTGAGTTGGCCTTACGCATTACGGACATTAAAAAAGAACTAGACCCTGACACCACCTTGGTCATTAACTGCGCCGGCCGGACCCGCAGCATCATGGGTACACGCGTATTGCAGCGTATGGGAGTGGAGGCAGTGGGTCTCAAGAACGGTACTTCCGGCTGGCTGTTGGCCGGTTACGACCTGGAATACGGCGGCGACCGATTGACTCTTCCAGATGTTTCCGACGAGAGCCGCGCTGCTGCTGAAGAATACGCCGCCAAACTGGCACGCGAGGACGGCGTCCGCTATCTGGACATCCCTGCCCTTCAGCAAGCCGTAAACAAGCAAAACCAAGAATCAGTGTACTTAATAGACGTCCGCACCGAAGACGAATTCAAGGCAGGACACATCCCCGGCTTCCGCTGGTTTCCTGGAGGACAGGCCGTCCAACGCTCTGATGACGTGGCCGTGGTCAAAAACGCCACCTACATTTTCTGCTGCGACGGCAAAGCTAGGGCCACTATCACAGGGTCCATGTACCGCCAACTCGGCCACAATAACGTCTTCGCTGTCGACGGCGGAACGCCAGCTTGGCACGCTGCCGGACAACCTTTGGAGACCGGGTTCACGACCAGCAGTCCCGCCGGGATGAAAGAGGCCGAAGCATCAGTGGAAAGGGTTTCCGCTGAAGACCTAAGCGGTAACCAGCCTGACCTGGTACTCTACGTAGACACCAGCGAAGACTTTTCTCAGGGCCACACTCCAGGCGCCAAGTGGATCACTCGCAGTTGGCTGGAGGTCGAGATCGCGGACACCGCTCCATCCAAGAGCGCATCAATCGCGGTAACCTGCCGGGACGGACGTAGTTCAACCCTGGCTGCTGCCACACTACAGGACTTGGGTTACACGAACGTCACTACTCTGGACGGCGGTATGACTGCTTGGAAGCGAGCTGGGTTGCCTGTCGAAGAGGGCCTCACCGGCATCGTGCGCCCGCCCTCTGATATCAACTATTTGGGCGTGTCCCGCAGCTACGGCGAAATGATGAATTACCTGAGGTGGGAGACCGCCCTGGGCGAGAAATACGCCGCCGACTAGACCAGCGCAGACCACATGAGACTGAAATCAAATTTGACGATGAATTCTGAGGAGGGACTCGATGGCCACGCAACAAGATAATGTGATTCCCGATTTTCTGAGGATGGACGAGGCGATCGGCTCAGACCCAGCCAACGCCCACAAGACCGGTAACTGGCACGGCTGGCCCACTAAAGATCTGAACCCTGTTACCCTCATGGATGACGAAGGCCGGACAGTCCGTATACGCACTCCTGTGATGGAGCTTGAAGGTCTGATCACTCCCACCGACCTGCACTACACCGTGCAACACTTCGCCGTTCCCCCGGTTGTGCCGACAGACCAATGGGAGCTGAAAATCCACGGTCAGGTAAAGAATGAACTGACTCTGAATTTCGATCAACTCCGGCGTTTCCCTGGACGCAGCGTACGTACCGTCATGGAGTGCTCAGGAAGCGACGCCACTTTCTTCGAATACTTCAAGGACGAAGGCCCTAAGCCTTCCCGAACCCAAGAGTGCATGATTCTTAGCACCGGCGAATGGACCGGCGTCCCTCTAGCCGCTGTGCTGAACGCCGCCGGCCTTAGTGACAAGTCCCTTTACGTCAGGGCCGTGGGGAACGACGAAGGAGTGCCCGCAACAGCCGCTGAAGGCACCAAGCCTTTCTACTATGACAAAGGTTTGCCCATACAGAAAGCGCTCCATCCCGACACTATCCTGGCCTACGCGCACAACGGAGCGCTGCTGGAACACCTCCACGGCGCACCTGTCCGGCTCCTAGTGCCCGGTTGGTCAGGAAACTGGTCGGTGAAGTGGCTGACAGATCTTGAGATCCTTGACCACATGCCCGACTGCTGGTACCACTACGAGTTCTACTACTATGGCGACTCAGCTGACGACCCCAATAAGGAACTCATCACAACCCTCGGCGTGAAATCAATCGTGACCCAGCCCAATGATGACACTGAAGAGATGAGCAAGGGCGTCCACATGGTCCGTGGTTACGCCTGGAGCGGGGCTGGGGCGATATCTGAAGTTGATGTCAGCGTCGACGGTGGAGAGACCTGGCATGCCGCCCACATCGAAGAACCGCGCGACCGATTCATGTGGGTTCGCTGGTCCTACCGCTGGGAAGCTGGCAAAGCGGGCGACTACACTATAATGTCTCGCGCCACCGACGAGGTAGGCAGAGTCCAGTCTCGCGAACCCCGCTACAACAACATGCGCAAGAACTTCAGCGCCATAGTTGGATATCCGGTCAAAGTTAAATAGCAGGTTCTGATGCTCAGGAGTTAGACCAAATGCCCATAATCGACCACACAGACGTCCGTCTCTCACCAACAACTGAGAGGGTTCGGGAGCGGTATCTAGTATCTAAAGAGCTAGGTGCGTTATCATTGACCGTGAAAGAGGTTGAGATTTCCCCAGGGTGGGAAGGACGCATGCACACTCACCCGATAGATGTCTCAATCCAGGTGTTGTCCGGCGCCATCCAAATCATTCTTGGTGACGAAATCCGGACGGTACGGGCGGGAACAACTCTGCTGGCCCCGCCTGGAGTACCCCACAAGATGATTCATCATCTCTGGACACCGGCATTATTGCTGATTACATATCCGTCGTCGGAACTAGAGACCGACCACCTAGAATAAATATCACAGCTTCTTGAGGAGGAGCCCTTATGGCCTTGCCACAGATTGGTACGAAAGCGGAACCGCAGATCATCCCCACCAATGCGGGCCTACGGACCTGGGCCGTGCCGCCAGAGGGATTGCAGAGCAACATCGTTCCCAACGACCTGTTTTACATCCGCAATCACTGGAAAGATAGCCCTGAGATCGACATCAACACGTTCACATTGAAGATCGACGGTGAAGTTGAACAGGAGATTACGCTGTCTTTCGAAGACCTCAAGAAACTGCCCCAAAAGCGCTTCCAGGTTGCCTTCGAGTGTTGCGGCAATAGCCCGGTGCCTGAGTACTACACCAAGGCCTTGCGCATTAGCTCGGTCATGGAACAGATCAAAGGCCACGGCATCATGGGCAATGCCGAATGGGCGGGAGTCTCCCTCAAAGATGTGTTGGAACTGGCTGGAGTCAAAGACTCAGCTGTCGAAGTCATGTTTGAAGGCGCTGACCACGGTGCTGACGAAGTGGTAGGCGACCCTTCTGAAGTTACTTACGAGCGTAGTCTGCCCGTGAAGAAAGCCCTTCACGAAGACACCATCTTGGCCTACGAGATGAACGGAGAGCCTCTGCCCAAGGACCACGGTTACCCGCTCCGTCTCTTAGTATCTGGCTGGTATGGGATGAATTCAGTCAAGTGGCTTGTGGGCATCCACGTGCTGGATCACAAGTTCGAAGGGTTCTACATGACCCAACGTTACATGACCATGAACGAACCAGGTAGCCCGGAACCATATCGGTACTATAGCAAGCTGCAGGTCAAGTCCATCATAACCAACCCTGTCCCTGGTGAGATCGTGCCTCTAGGCGGGTACAATCTAGCCGGCGCCGCCTGGTCCGGCGAGGAAGACATCGAAGAAGTAGAGATTAGCACTGACGGCGGCGAGACCTGGGACCCGGTGGAGAAACTCCACGACCGTGAGGCTTACTCTTGGTACCGTTGGGAGCACACCTGGAAACCCAAGGCGGCTGGCAAATACACTATCATGTGCCGCGCCACCAACGTGGAAGGCGCCACTCAGCCCATTGAATTCCCGAATCCTTGGGACGGCCGAGGCTACGGCAACAACATGGTTTTCCCATACGAGGTAGAAGTCCGATAGCCAACCTAACGGTGTTTCCTTGGAAGAATCGTTAAACGAACAAAGATACAAGTTTGAGCACATCTAGCCGCGTCCCGGTACCACTCGCATTCTCATTGGTACTGGCGATTGTCCTGGCCCTGATCATATTCTTCGGGGCTTGGGCTGCGTCGGCCGATGTGGGCAACCAACGCACCCTGGCCTTCGGTCTACCCGGCACCACTACCACCTCAAGTGGCGCCACTGTTAACGATCAGAACTCAAGGCCGTTCCAAGTAGCCCGACTGAACGATCGAGGCACAGCAGGGGACACTTGGTGGGGCAACGCGTTCTTGAGGGCTTGCCCCCTCCACTAAAAAGAGGCCAGCTGCATTCAAAGCGATCAATCGAAAGGACGCAGGGAGGCCGTTCGGGCCTCCCTTAAGATAACCAATACCATGGCAGTCTCCACTACCCCGACTCCCGCAACCACTCGCCCTCCCAAAGGAATCCACCAGGCCTGGATCATACTCGCGATTATAGCCATGGCCCAAATAGTGGGCCAATCCATCAGCATGGCGGCCGGAATCATGGTCGCGCCGTTGAACGACCCCGAAGGTGGCTTTGGCTGGAACATGGGGCTGATCGGTGCTGCCTTGGCCACCTACTATCTTTTCGGCGCCTTGGTAGCCCCCATTTCCGGCATGCTTGGCGACCGCTACGGTGCCCGCCCTGCCATGTTCGCCTGCGGCGTGTTATACGCCATCAGCATGGTCCTTATCGGCTCCGTCAGCCACATTTGGCAATTCTTCATCTATTTTGGGGTACTGTTGTCTGTCACCCAATCACTGGCTATGGTTCCCATACTAGCTTCGGTCAACGGCTGGTTCAAACAGCGCCTTGGTCTGGCCACCGGGCTTCTCTGGGCCTCAGGTGGTGTTGGTGCGGCGATGGTTGCGCCCGGTATAGCGAGCCTACTGAACGCCTTCGGCTGGCAGACCACCTTTACAGCCATCGGAATCGCGGGCGGCGGAATTCTTATGTTATTAACCTTGTTCTTCCGTTCCAAACCATCGGATATGAACGCCACTGCCTTTGGCACCCGAGCAGATGACCCACCAGAGGTATTCCAGAGCAAAGAGATCGAGCAACTAAGATTGAAGGTCTTCAACAAGGCGATGCGTCGCACCCGGGCATTCTGGAACCTGCCCACCATCCACGGCCTCGGCTGTGCCGGACACGGCATCGTCTTGATTTACTCGATCCCCTTGGCCATCGAGCAAGGTGTCAGCCTATCGGCGGCGTCATTCATCCTGGCGCTGATATCCATCTTCAGCATACTTGGCCGTTTCGTGGCCCCCATCCTAGCTGAACGTATGGGCGCCAAGCCCGTAATGATGTCGGCATTGTTCGTCCAGGGCATCACAGTGTTGGTGCTGTTCTGGGCCCAGGATGCTTACGTGTTCTACCTGTTCGCCATCTTGTTCGGTCTGGGATTCGGCGGCGAGATGTCGGCATACCTGGTGGTCAACCGTCAATACTTCGGTACAGGACCGCTGGCAACCCTCTACGGGTTCGAGATGATGGGCGCGCTCGCTGGCCACGCCATTGCCACCATATTAGGCGGACTCGCCATCTTCGCCACCGGCTCGTTCAGCCCGGCGTTGGTAATGTCCATGCTTTTCAGCTTCGCTGGAGTGCTGGTAATCTACAGTATGGAGTCCGGGGCCCGGATTTTGATACCTGACTGGGAAAACGCCCTCCCTGCGGAGGCAAGGTCTACACCAGAGATCTCAAATCATGCGGTTAGAGCTGCTCTCATCGAACAACTAGATTCAGATTAGTAACCACATCGAGTCCAAAGGAAGTGAATGGCATGGCTGAACTTATCGACTTGACCCTTACTTTAGGTAGCGACCGAATCAGCCTGGTTCCTGGACTGGTCGGGGTAGAGACCGAGCCGATCCAGACTCACGCCACCCATGCCAGGTCTAATCAAAAGCTGTGTCTCGCGACCCATATCGGCACCCATGTAGACGCCCCATTCCATTTCGTAGACGGCGCAACCACAGTCGAAAACATGCCGTTAAATAAGTACGCCGGCCCGGCGATTCTGCTGGACCTCCGGGGCCCAGCAAAGGGACAATCGCCATTATTGGTCACAGAACTAACCAGCGCTGGAGCTAGTCCCGAAACGGTCAAAGGAAACATTGTCATCCTATTCACCGGTTGGGCCGAAGCCGAATCCGGCGGCCCGCGGTTCTACGGGCACGGCCCATACCTCAGCACGGAGGGTGCCGCCTATTTGGCAGAGTGCGGGGCCAACGCCGTTGCGGTGGACTTCCCCATTGATAAACACCCCGATACCCCACTGTCCACCATCAACGACTTCCCGGTGCACCGGCTGCTTCTGGGTCAGAACATACCTCTGATCGAGAACCTCATCAACCTGGACAAGCTGGTAGGCAAAGACTTTGAGCTCTGGGCCTTGCCACTGAAACTCCAAGGGGGCGATGGCGCTGCGACCAGAGCCGTAGCCCGCATCCTCTAATCAGTAGCATGGACTACCGGAACATATTGTTGGCCTCCGGAAACGGCGAGAAACAAGGCGCGTTCCGGACGGTACTCAACGGCCTCCCCTTCAACCTGATCACGCCTGCAGAGCTTGGAGTATCCGCCTCCACTCAAGAGGGCGGCGATACTCATGAAGCCATAGCCATAGAAAAAGCAGTGGAGTGGTCCAAAGCCAGTTCTATGCTGACCATCGCCTCTGACGGAGGGATCGTCATACCAGCCCTTGGCCATTCTTGGGAGAGCCGCCACACCCGGAGATTCGCCGGGCCGGATGTGGACGATGCCCGACGGGTTGACCTGCTGCTGGAACTGATGGATCCTTACAGAGGAACAGATAGAGCAGCATCATGGGCAGAGGCGTTGGCCATCGCCTACAAAGGCCGGGCTTTGGTCTCCTGGCAAATTCTGGGCGCTACTGGAGAAATCACTCGGGTCCGGCAACCCGGACCGGTCTCCGAATTCTGGGCCTTTACGGTCTGGTACTTTCCCAGCTACGGAAAGTCCTACAACGAGTTGACACCTCAAGAACTATTATCTCTGAACGACCATTGGACCCATCTGGGTCAACTGGTCCGCCGCTTCTTCCAGTCAATCTACGTTCCGCCACTGGATTAAATCCAGTGGTGCGACCATCTCCTTTGGGATACAATTAGTTCCCGTGCCTGAAACGGCTTCAACAGCTATCTCCTCATAGACGGTGACTCCCTTGACGACGCGTGAAACTGCCATCGAATACAGATCCCCAGAGTCCATAGAGGATGTGCAGACCCTCCTTCGCGACCAGGTCTATATCTCAGACCGGGCCTTGGCTGTCCCCATATTCCTGGCCATGAAACTTCAACGTCCGCTGTTTCTGGAAGGGGAAGCCGGGGTCGGCAAGACTGAGATTGCCCGGGCTCTTGCCAGTGGTCTGGGAACCAACCTGATCCGCCTTCAATGCTACGAAGGGCTAGACATAAACCAGGCCGTTTACGAATGGAACCACACCCGCCAGATTCTGGAGATTCGTCTGATGGAGGCTGCAGGCGGAGTTGACCGAGAAGCCGCAAACGCCGACCTGTTCAGCGAGAGATTCCTGGTGAAGCGCCCTTTGCTTCAGGCCATCGACGAAGCCCAAGAAAAACCACCGGTGTTACTGATCGACGAGCTTGACCGCTCCGATGAAGAGTTCGAGGGATTCCTTCTGGAGCTCCTGGCCGATTACCAGATTACGATCCCGGAATTGGGCACGTACAAAGCAGTGTACCCGCCCATCGTCATCATCACATCCAACCGGACACGTGAGATTCACGATGCTCTGAAACGGCGCTGCCTATACTACTGGGTGGACTATCCTGATTACCAAAAAGAGCTTCAAATCATCACCGCTAGAATCCCTGAAGCGCCGCGCAAGTTGGCGGAACAGGTCACGGCGTTCATTCAGGAGATGCGGGAAACCGAGCTCTTCAAGATTCCCGGCGTGTCGGAAACCCTGGACTGGTTATCTGCTCTACTGGCGCTGAACCAGACCGAGCTAGACCCCGCCGTGATCGACGATACCCTGGGGATGATGCTCAAGTACCAAGACGACATCGAGTCAGTGAAAGGCGAGCCTGTGCGGGCGATGTTAGAACGGTCCAAGAACCGTGGACCCCGGCGTGGCGGCCGCCGCCGAGGTTAGTATGACAACCGGCCCCATACCCATTATCCCCAACGACGCAGGCGCGGACGGCCACATCCTACACAGCTTGACCCTATTCGGGGAGATGCTGCGTAGGGTGGGACTGGAAATCGGCTCGGGCAACATGCTGGATCTGGTGCGCGCCACCGACTATGTGTCCATCGGAAAGCGCGGCGAATTCTACCAAGCTGCCCGCAGTATTCTAGTCCACCGAAAACAGGATCTACCTATCTTTGATGAGGCTTTCCAAATCTTCTGGCGCAAGCCGTCCGACCGCACCACCACTATGGACCTACGCTCCCTCGGTGAGCAAAAACGCTTTCGGAAGCCTCAGGTCAGCACCGGCCGCGACGATGAGCCAGAGAGTTCGGGAACCATGCAGAGTAATCCTGACGATGACTCGTTCCAGAACGTCGACCTCAACCGGACCTATAGCGCAGTTGAGGTCTTCAGAGAAAAGGACTTTTCCGAGTTCACGTCCCTCGAGATGGCCGACGCTCGCCACATGATGGCCAGCCTAACGTGGGACCTGGGACAACGCCGCACCCGCCGATTAACACCTGGCCGATCCGGTCCGTTGGACATGCGTCACACCATGCGCCGGAGCCTGCAATACGGGGGAGAGTTTTTGAATCTCTCTCACCGCGCTCCCAAGCAAAAACCCCGGTCCCTGGTGCTAATCTGCGACGTCAGCGGATCCATGGAACGTTACACCCGCATACTCCTGCAGTTCATCCATACGATCGTCGGGGGATTAGGCACAGGTGGAATCGGCCAGACAGAAGCCTTCTTATTTGCCACACGCTTGACCCGGATCACCAGAAACCTGAAATACAGAAGTATCGACCAGGCCATCGACGAGGTGTCCAAAGCGGTGCCCGATTGGGCTGGTGGTACACGTATAGGCGATGCAGTGAAAACCTTCAACTATCAATGGTTGCGCCGGGTACTCAAGGGACAGTCGGTGGTGCTGATTATCTCCGACGGTTGGGACCGAGGCGACCCCGAATTGTTAGCCAAGGAGACTTCACGCCTGCAGCGCAGCTGTCGCCGGCTCGTCTGGCTGAACCCGTTATTGGGCTCGCCAAGTTACCAGCCGTTAACCCAGGGGATGAAGGCCGCTTTGCCTTACGTCGACGATTTTCTGCCGGTGCACAACCTGAACAGTCTGGAATCTCTGGCCCAACACCTAAGCAGCTTAGGTCCAAACCGTTCTCTAGGACAAGCCTACCGCACAGCCACTGCCGAAGAATCAGACCCAGAGCCCGCCGCGAGAGACCGCCCCATCGACCGGCTTAATCTGCCCACATTCCAACACCCCCTGTGGGGCAAACGTCCCTAACTTATGCGCTGAACAAACGCGGATTGAGGGCACGAAGTAGCAATATCAGCCCAAAAGACATCCCAGCCAACAATCCGCCGGCTATAGCATCCAGGATGAAATGGTTGCCAGTAAGCGTAATAGCGAAGAATGTCAGCACCGGATACAACAGACCCGTCATCCGGTAACGGCCGGGGAATGACCTCCAAAACAAGACTCCTAGAATTACCGTCCAACTGAAGTGAAGGCTCGGCATAGCGGCGGAGATATTGTAGTAAGACGCCATACCCTCGCTGCCGTAGAACCTGGGGCCAAACTGTTGAATCGAATCAGACAGCTCAATACCGGGAATAGAGAATGGCGAGGCCACCGGAAAAATCATGAATGTGATCACTGCCACGGTGAGGTTCACAAGCACCACCGTACGATAAAAGTTGTAATCCCGCCGGTTCTTTAAAAACAAGATGAAAGCCGTCAGGAGAATCACTGGCCAATAAGTGACGATGTACACCCAGTTCATCGCTACTACCAACGGTCTTACATTCTCCAACGCCCAGGACTGCCACCCAGGCTCCCAGAGAAACCCCAAGTCCCGCTGCAACAACATCACTTTTTCGCCATTGATCAGGCCTTCAGCCCACGCGTCCGAATGGACCAAGTCTCGGGTGACGAAATAGAAGATATACGCTCCTACATAAAGGGCGATTTCATTGAGTGCGGCACGGTGTTTCCACATGGCGGAGTACAAATTCGTTAAAAGACGCCCGGATAGTT
>Ga0209228_1000432_pt1 | contig 21763 bp, 22 predicted proteins | sample METZYME_3_150m_FD_187547 | JGI IMG/M metagenome (GOLD analysis project Ga0209228, IMG submission 187547) | Marine microbial communities from oxygen minimum zone in mesopelagic equatorial Pacific - METZYME_3_150m (SPAdes) (version 2) | ecosystem: Environmental > Aquatic > Marine > Oceanic...
AAATTTTTTTGCAAGAGGTTTATTAATGGAGAGATAGTCGAGGGCCATTCCTAAAGAATAGTTGAACAAGATCGATACAAGAATCAGCCATAGGTAAATGGGATTCCACCAGCCATAAAATAATAGGGAGGCTCCTACGAGCCAGAATAAAGCTAGCTTGTAAGGGAAAAAACGGTTTATGGCGAAAAATCCAATCAGAGTGATTGGAAGAAAAATAAAGAGAAAAACATTAGAGTTGAAAAGCAATACTTAGTCCAATCAAGAATGGCGCAAGTCCGTGGCTAACATAGTTCATGAACTGTTTTGTTACTCTAAATGTTGAGTTGATGAAAGTCAAGAGTTGGAGTGAGGTGCGGATGGAGAACCATAGGCTGTTTTCTGAACACGCTAGAGTTTAAGTCTATAAAACCTGAATATAATTTAAAAATATTTTTAGTAATTATGAGAATGATATAAATAAGCTGAAATCAGCACCGGTTAATTTAAATAAAGGCGCTTAAATTTCCATCCATGCTTTGGGAGCAGTAGGTCGGCGGTTCAATTCCGCCCGCTGGCTCCAATTAAGTAAGGGTTTAGAATTTTATGCTAGACCCTTTTTTTCACACTATATTTTCTATTTTTTTTAGTGGTTTTGTTTATGGGAACAATTTGGATGATTGTCTGTTATTATTATTAAGGTTTATTTTGGAAAACTTCTAAGACAATAAAATTTTATCAAGCTTTCATAGAATTCGACCGAAAAGAACATAAACCATTAAAAAAACTTTATGCCTGTCATTGATTTTTTACCCAACTTCTCAAAACATCTCCATTCCCGCCTAACTTCTCAAAATTCTCCCCATAATCGCGCTTCCATGGAAAAGGAGATAGAGAAGATCAAAACTTTTTTTTATTTTCCTGACCTAACTCCCTTGGAAAAAAGAATGCTGTGGGATTGGATGGATCATATTTCTCGTTTTTCGCCGCCATATCAAGCACAACAATGGAAGGCAACGCAGCGTAACATTCGCAGGCAACTTGCCGAAAAACGGGATCAAGGAGAAAATTTAGAGGTTTTTAAACAATCTAATTCCGGTATAGATGGCGATGGTAACCCTGTTTCAGGACGTATGATGTTCCGTACCTTGGAATGGAGAACGTGGGAAACATTGCAAATCCCTCTTACCGAAAACTGTAATCTACTTTGCCGTCATTGTACTCGGACTCGAAAGTTCATAGAGAAAGATGCATCTCAGGATGAGTTCAAAACATATCTTGCTAAATTCTCTCCTTATCAATTCGAGAATCTTCTTTTAAGTGACTTTGGAGAACCATTTCTTAATAAAGATTTGTTGGATATCCTACGTTATGTGAAAGATCAGGGGTTTGAGCGAGTCGAATTAGTGACGACCGGAAATCTCATTAGAGAACCTATCCGTAAAGCTATAGTGGATGAACAATTACTAAATAGAATCCTAATTTCCATTGAGGGTGCATCCAAGGAATTATATGAGGATATAAGAGGATCTGATTTTGAAGAGATGAAATTCTGTATTAAATCTTTAACCCGCTATCGCAATCAGACCGGACGACCGAGTCCAAAGCTAATTTTTAATGTGGTTTGCCTTAAAGAGAATATTCATGAGTTACCAGACATTATGGATCTTGCATACGAGCTAGGAATAGATGAAATTTACTTTGTTCATTTAAGTGGAGTGGTCAGTGAAATGTCAGATAACGATAGGAAACGGTTAGAAGGAAAACTTCTATTTACGGAGAATCACCTCAATAGTTGTGACCGTAATTTAATTTTGGATACATTCCGACAAATCCAAAAAAAATCTTTACGTTATGGCATTCCTTTCAAACCACCAGAGGATTATTTTGGCAGCGCGGAAGTCACGCATGAACCAAGAATTAATGATTATACTCGTTGTAATAAACCTTATGAGTGGGTTCAGGTAAATAATGACGGCGATGTATTTTCCTGCTGTCAAATAGCCCAGCGGTATTCAATCGGGAGCATTACAAAAAATACTTTTGAAGAAGTTTGGAATGGAAAAAAATATAGAGAATTTCGCAAGGGACTGGAAAATGGGAATCCCAACCCTTGGTGCCAATCCTGTAATATTTATAATGGCAAACGATTTTAGAATTTTTAAATTATAAAGATAAAAACCTTGCAATCTTTTAGCACCAATAACTCGATAGTTCAATTCTGTGCGCTAGGTCCATATTCTATTTAAACCAACGGCCACTTTTCTTGCCGCCCTCGTATCTAATAGCCATACCCCAACTACACTCATAACCTTAATATTTATGCACCATGAGTCATCTTTGTAGTTACTAAACTTTTGTTTCGCACTGACGATAGTATAACTATTAATTACAAAAATTAGTGAAAGCAAGGGTGCGAGTGGTTTAGTTTCTATGAGTAGATTATACTCCTCATATAACCAAAATACTTATTCCAGTCTTCTAGGATAGAAGGCCATAATTCTCAATTGATAAAAATGCTTAATTTAATGAACACAAATTCGAGAGGGTTTAATTATTTCTTCTTTTTGACGGTCATATTTTTTGTTCTCATATTACCTGCTATATCTTTAGCGCAATGGAAACTAGCTTTACCAAAATTTGTATTAGATGGGACAAATCAAGACTCTGAAGGCTTAGGTGATAAAGCTAGAAAAATTTTAAAAGACGAAATTCGATCAACAGGAATGTTTGCGATCATTGAAGGGACAACAAATAAAGACTTAGGTCAAAAAAATCTTGCGATAAAGTCCCCAGAGATAGAGACTTTCGATATAAACTTGCAAGCTTTGCGACAGGTAGGTGTCAAGTGGCTTGTTAAAACCAATTATGAGGTCAACAAGGAAGGTTTTCTAAACTTTACTTTTCGCCTTTACGATATTGGCAATAATCGGTTTTTTATTGGTAAACGTTATACAACATCACAAATTCTTTTACAGAAAGTTATTCGTAGATATACAGATGAACTTGTTTTTCAAATAACAGGAAAACGGGGAACAGCTGAAATTAGTGGTAATGAATTGGAATTGAAACAGGGTGATAAAGTTAAAAAATCATCAGGCGTCTCACTTATTGAACGCTCTATTACAAATCATATTAATCAATTTAAGTCATGTGGTTTTAATCGTAATGAAATTAAAGTTGAAAAAAACAATCTTCAATCAAGCAATATTATTGCTTACATAATTTACGGTTCCACTAGAAACCTGAAATGTTTAATCTCTAAAAAATCGAAAATCAATATAGATTTAAAAGATAATAATTTAATTTTTTTTCAATCTCTACATGATCATAATTATGTTTCTGAGCATCCGCATTTAAATCTCAATTATAAGGAAGTATATCCCTTAGAAGAAGGTTTAATAAAGCTTGATGATAGATTAGTAGTTTTTGCCGCACCCGGTTCCGAAGGTGGGATTACTGATATTACAAAAGTCTCTAGTGATTCGGTTTTAGTCAAAGTTTCGTACCCTACAAATAATAAAAACTACCTGGTTTCATTGCCTGCTCTTAAACTGGATAATGTAAGCCTTAATAGAGTTAATATAATTCAAAGAATCAATAAGAGCAGTAAAAACCCCCGACCCGCCTTCAAAGCTAAACTAGATAATGCAGACATAAATAGAGTTAATGTAATTGAAAAAACCAATAAGAGCAGTAAAAACCCCCGACCCGCCTTCAAAGTTAAACTAGATAATACAGACATAAATAGAGTTAATGTAATTGAAAAAACCAATAAGAGCAGTAAAAAAACTCCAACTGGTCTAACTGCCCAAGAAGATGAATTTAATATGTTTAAACAAGAAAGCGAAAGAGAAATTTTTGACCTTAGGACCAAAATTAAATCACTTCGCAATCAACTAGCTCATCTCAAATCTGATCAAACAAAGTCTAAACAACAAAAAACCTTACTTATCTCTACTGAAAAATCATCAAAGTTAAGCAGTCCTGAAAGTTCCAAGCAAAAACAAATTTTTGGTAATATATACAAAACGGCAAAGAAAAAAGAAGTCCTGCAAAGCGACAGCCTTTCGTCATCAACTGAAATAAACCCAGCAAAGATTGTCGTTTCGACACTCTTCAATTGGGTAAAAGCCTGGGAAACCCGAAACTCATCTCTATACTTGTCTTTCTATTCTAAAAACTTTAAAGATCCTAAAAGATCCCGTTCCGAATGGGAAGCCTATAGGCGCAAAACTATAGAAAATTATTTAAATATTTCTCTTCAAGTATCAAGTATTAAAACATATTTAACTAAAAAAAATACAATTAGCACTTCCTTTATTCAACGATTTAAATCTAATAAGTTTTCAGACGTTGGACTAAAGGAGCTTGTCTGGGAAAAAGATTCTAATGGGTGGAAAATTATTAAAGAATCATGGGAACCTCGGCAATAATCCTAAAGTTAAATTAACTAGCACAACTAGCGTCATCACAATTAAACGAAAACAACAATTAGTAATGCTTTGTAATCAATAGGTCAGCGCTTAAATTCTTTTCACTAGCTAAATTATTAATATTTCTTTTAAGATTAATTTTATTTTATTCTAAAAATTCTGTGCAAGTTCTAAGGCTCTTTGTTTGATTTTTGCATTGGGTCCGAACCAGGATAGACGCAAACATGAATCTTGGTCATTTAAAATACAGTGATCAACTATGTAAGTTACTGCGTTAAGCAAACCCCAAGCGGTCATGGAACTGGTTTCTAGATTTTGTCCTGGTGCCTTTGTTATTGCTTCTATTCCTATTTTTGTTTTTTTATCTGCTAATTCGTTTACTTCTTTATTTCCAATGAAAGATAAATTTTTTGAAATTTCTGGCTGGAAAGTGTCAAACATATAGCGGGTGGCAATTTCATTATTTACTTCTTTGTTTATCAGGTGTTCTGCGTTATGAGAAAAATCTATGATAGCCTCTCGCCCATAAGCGATTGTTTCCTTAGTTTTTCTAATTATGCTCTCGTCAAACTTGTGAAACTCCAAAGAAATAAAAGGAAACTGCTTAGTAAAGGGCCTTCGGCATATATTTTTAAAAAAAGTCCTCCCCTTAGAGGGTATTTGGAGTGTGTTTCCTCCAGCTTGCCGAAAGGTCATAAATTGAATTTCAATATTATCTCTATTTATATTACGGGAATAAAGTAATAGATAAGCTTTTACATTATCATCTTTCACTAGAGTAAACTCTTGATTTAAAGTAGCCAATGCCCAGACAATTCTGCCATTATCTAAAGTTCCAATTGTCTCTAGAGGTGCCTCTCCGTGCTCAGTAAATGATTTAAAGAACTGAAACATCTCTTGATTTGCATAAGATTTAGGCCTACCCGGTCGAACCCCTCCCGTTGGATTCCAGGACGTCTCCAAATCTAGTTTGACTTTGTACACCATTTCACGAGGAGAAATATGTGGGTCAATATCAACGCTAAGCCCATTCCAAGGTTTTTCTTGAATCCAGTCCATTTTATTTTTTCTATTGGCTACAATGTCTAGTGGTTGTATAGATGATATTATAACTTATATAATTAAGATTAAGTTCTATTAGGTGGTAAGTAATTTTTGATATTGAAAAATATGAAAAATCAACATAAGAAAATAAGCCATATTTTATATAACGACTGTGATAGTTCATAATAGTATTTATTTTTTTGAGTAGATGTTTAGATAATTTAACTGAATTCTATTAAAAAGAATATTACCCAGAAAAAACGCAATGATTATAGATAAACATACAAAAACTACTTGGACTATACTTGCAATCAGTCTATTGGTGATTTCCGAAATAGGGTTTAAAAACTATCAGTCAAGTGGAAGCAAGGGACATATTTATACGAGTGATAAAAAAAAGAAAAAAGAATTATTATAAATTTTTCTTATGACGCGACTAGATAACTCATAAATACTCTAGGAGTACATAACCTTAATATTTCTAATTTTTTGAGCTTTGCGAACTGAATTGAAAATAATTAAATAGATAAAAGTAAACCTTTGAAAGGAAAGTAATATGGCAGGGAAAAAGATATCAGTGGAATTTGATGTTCAAAAAGATTTAGTAGACATGTTGGAGTTCGCTGCAGAAAAATATCAACTGGGAGATAAGTCTAAAGCGTTGCGGTGCCTTCTCGATTTTGCTGCTACAGATGGTGACTGGGATATAATTTTCGAACAAATTCGTTGCATTCGTTGTGCGCCTGACGGAGGTTGGAAAAAAGAAGAGCACGAAGCTAAATAGGGAATAATACATAATCAATTCTATCAATAGCTTAACGCTATTGGCGAGCCAGTTTCGCAGAAGAAAAACTAAATTATTGTAACAATTCTTGAAAATAAATAAAAAAAGCCCCCCCTTTCTTGCACTATTTATTTGGCTAGTACTGCAACATATTATTGAAGTTTAAAGAGTTATCTTTAAATTATGGTTTAGCTATTTTACAAACGGTTGCTTTTTCTGACCAATCTTCATCAAGTTTGTTTTAGTTTCGAGAAATATGACCGCTAGGGTACAATAAATGTATCTTTGGTATAAGAGGTGAAACCTTTGACAAATCAAACAAAATACAGGTGGTTTGTCCTAGTACTCTTGCTTATATTTTTTTGTTCAAGCTGTGCTTGGATAAAGGATAGTGGTCAATTGTCATTCTTAAAAAGGGACCTTGAAGGTAAAATTCTAAGGAATCCGAGCGATTACAATTCGAATTATATGCTTGGAATTGCCCACGCAATTAGAGGAGAAAAAGTTTCAACATCCTCAACCAATTTGGGAATTTTTTTTTTTAAAGGAGCGATTCCTTACTTGGAGCAAGCAATACGAATAAAGCCAGACTTGGCTGAAGCACATCTAGCTCTTGGAGAGATTTTTGGAAACGATAAAATTAATGATGGTATAGGTGCAATTAGACATACTATTATTGCTAAAAAGCTATTTGAAAGGCAAAATAAAACTGAAGGTTTAGCTATTGCCAATACTAATTTACAAGTTTTTTCAAAAAAATTTTTTTCATTCCATTTATTAGGTATTACCAAAGTTCAAATACCAGAACCATCCTAAAGAATTAAATAATTTGTTTTGCTGTGCGTAAGTTTTCTCATTGTTCAACACAAATACCAATCCCACGTAATCTAATTTTTTATTATTGTTTTTTAAGTAAAGCATTTAATCCGATACGGTAGTCTGGATATTGGAGTCTAACCCCCAATTCTTTTTTTATTTTTTTGTTAGATATTCGTTTATTGGTTTGATAGAAACTACGAGCCATATCTGTAAGTTCAGCCGATTCGTAGGGAATAGGAGGAGGGTATTTAATCTTCAATAGACGGTGTGCATATTCTACAGCCTCTGCAGGAGGTGAAGGATGATCGTCGCTTACATTGTAGATCTCGCCTGGTTGAGGACATTGCATGGAAGCTTCCAGAGTTTGTGCAAGGTCTTCAACATGGATACGAGAGAACACAAGATCGGGTTTTTTGATATTTCTAGCTCGACCTTGTCTAACGGATACTAAAAGGTTACGTCCAGGTCCATAGATACCTACACAGCGAAAAATTATAACTGGCAGATCATATTTTTTATAAAGTTTGATCCATGCATTTTCAGCTTCCACACGTTGACAACCGCGTGAATTAATTGGTTTCAAGGGCGAAGTTTCATCAACCCATGCTCCTTTGGTATCTCCATAGACTGCAGTTGAAGAAATATAACCAACCCACTTCAAATGTTTCCAATTAGCAATATCAGAATAAAATTGTTGTAGAACAATATCACCAGATTTTTGAGGTGGAATAGAAATTAAAACATGGGTAGCCTTATGTATCGCGTCGTAGATAACAGATGAAATTTGATTGCCGTCATATGAATAAACTGAAATCCCTAATTTTTTAATTGATTCTCTTAGCTTATTATTACGACAAGTGCCCGAAATTACCCAACCGTTAGATATTAATCTTCTGGCCAAAGCTTGACAAGAAAACCCCAGGCCAAAACAAAAAAGGTTGCCTGAATGGATAGCTTTGGGCATCCTTTATTCTTTACCGTCTTTCAAGGTTTTTAAAGATTTGTTTAATTGGACATGACTGCCAAGAAGAATAAAAATATCTTCTGCCATCACAACAAGCTTAAGGTCTGGGTTTGGTAGAGGTTTGTTTTTTCGAACTAAAGCAATTATAACTGCCCCTGTTCTGGCGAAAATATTTATATCGCCTACTGTTTTTCCACAAGCCCAACTATCTTCTAAGACCAGATAAGACTCTGTGAGAGTAGCAGTAAGATAGGCTGAAAACTTTTTTAGGCTCTCTGAATTTAAAGATAAACCTCGGAACATGCTATATCCCTCAAGTCGAATTAACTCTACCTGTTGCTCAATTATATTATTCGGAATGTGATAATCTCGTAATACTCTCGAAAATATCTCTATGGAAGTTTCAAATTCTTCTGGAATAACTTGGTCGGCTCCTGCTGTCTTAAGTTCTTCAACCTGATTTGTTCTTCTAGTTCGAACCATAATCTTTATCTGAGGGTTGATTTTTCGAGAAAGGCGAACTACTTTTTCTGTAATCGCATAATCAGAGATCTTTAAAACGATCATTCGTGCATCCTTTAATCCCGCTCTAATCAAAGTTTGTTCTTGGACGCAATCACCATAAAGAGTTGTAATTCCTTCAGTCAAAGCTCTTTTAACTCGTTCGCCATCTAAGTCTAAAACTAGAAAAGGAACTTTTGTTTCAAGAAGGACTTGCGCTAAGGTCCTGCCTCCAACACCATACCCAACAATAACAACATGACCTACAAGTTTAGGGTCCTCTTTTTCAATCGAATCTTCTTCTTTAGATTTCCACTTAGAAAACAACTTAACTGAAAGTCCGGTGGAGGCTTGAATCAATAAGGGAGTGACGAGCATAGAAAGGATAGAAACTATAAGTAGTAACTGGTATTGATGAGAATTGAACAACTCTTGTTCCAATGCCATTGCTGCAAGAATAAGAGAGAATTCTCCAACTTGAGCTAATCGTACCCCAACTACAAAAGAAACCCTTAAAGGAACTCGAACTAGTAAACAGGCTAAACCTGCAAGACTTCCTTTTATCAAAATGACAAGAACAGTCAGGGTCAAGCAAGTCCAAACAGAACTTGTAAAGACATTAATATCTAAAAGCATGCCCACAGAAATAAAGAAAATACTACTGAAGTAATCTCTAAGTGGCAAAATATCGAGAATAATTTGATGGCTATACTCAGATTCTGAAATGATCATCCCAGCAATTAACGCTCCCATGGCTATTGTTAAACCCATTTCTTGGGAAGCCCAACCCGTAACTAGAATAATAAAAACTACCGATAAAGTGAGGTGTTCCTTATTACCTATACTCGCAATCCAGGCCAAACCTTTCGGTACAACTAGTCTAGATAGAAAATAAATTGTGACCACTGCCATTAGAGATTTACCGACCTCCAATAAAAAATCTGCGCTAGTATGAGCCTCTGATTGACCAAGTAGAGGTAAAAGAAGCATGATCGGAACTACACATAAATCCTGAAAAAGGAGCGTACCTATACAGAGTTTTCCGTGTAAAGTATCTATCTCCGCATAATCAGTAATCATTTTAAGAACAATTGCTGTACTACTCAAAGCAACGATCAGACCCAAGGCGACACTTTGGCTTTGTTGAAAACCCATTGTTTTAAAAACAAACCAGATGGTAATAGTAGTCAATCCTAGTTGTAATCCACCAACACCTATAACCGATGCCAAGTTTTTAAGTAATCGTCCAAGGGAAAACTCCAACCCAATTACAAATAAAAGCAGAACCACACCTATTTCAGCTAATTCTTTTACAGAAGGAATATCTGAAATCAATTGTAGTCCATATGGTCCGATCAAAACCCCTGCAATGAGGTAACCCATGACCGACGGGAGTTTAATTTTATGAAAGACAATATTAATAGGTAGGGAAACAAGCAATAAAAGGATGAGATCTTTAATTAGATGATGCAGCATAAAACCATACCAAGTAGACACATAGAATTTATATAAGGAAAGTCAACACATATATAATAACACGATAGAATGTTAAATATGTATTGAGGGGAGGCTCTAATAAGCCATTTAAATGAGGCGTTAAAAGTCCTGCTAATAAAAATCTCTATAAAAATTTAGTAAGGATCTTTTTCCAATACAGTCAAAGTTATTTCTTCGTCGGTGGGTGTAAGTCTATTGATTACTCCAAATAAGCAGTTATCATCAAGCCCAAGCTTTAGCTTTTCTTGAGCTGTCATTTCATTAAATCGTTCTAGATTGATAAGAAATGCAGTGTTAAAAAAATATTTATTAAGAAATTTATTAAAATTAATATCAGTTCCCATCATTTCGGGGTAGGACTGAACGCGTTGTTCTATATCAGAATAGCTATACTCCTCTACAACGCTAGCAAGATTATCGTAAAGAAAGCAATAGTGGTAAGCGTTCATTTTGTACCAAACTTGGGGTCGCACAATAGCTTCTAGTAGCCTTTTTGAAATAGAATTTAATATATCTACTCCTCCAAACCTTGATGCGTGTGGGAATAGAGTTGCAAGTCTTTCTAATGTTTCATTTGAATTAATTTGTTTTAGGCTGTGAAAAATTTCCCTGTCTGCTACCAAGGCTTGCATTATAAAACTATATGGGTCGAATAAGGGCTCAGGATCTTCTCTATCTATATCTTCTGTGCCCGGAAGATAAATATTTTCTTTAAAAAATAACAAAGTTATAAACCCAGTTTCATCATTTTTAAATAGTAAGTCGATGATTCAACTTCGGTCGTTGAAGTTGAAGAGCTAAATAATATTCTTACAAGAGATTTAGGTAGGTTTGAATAGATCAAGGTGCAAAAAATGGATTAATAAAATTTTTTTAAAAGCAGTGGAATTACGATAGCTAATGCTATAATTAATAATATAAATGTTTCCCAGTTTTGGAACATAAGAAGTTTTATTCGCAGAGATTTTCATCCCATATTTCAGTCAGTTCAGTTAATTCATCAGGTTTTCCAGTTTTTTTCGAACCACTTATTTTTTTAACGTCTTTTCGAGTTTTTTTTAATCTATTCGAATGTTTACTTTTCACAGTAGCTAATTTTTTGCTTTTACCTGTTAACGCAGTCATCTAAAATAACCCTATAACTTGAATACCAATAATGTGTTTTTTCTATTCTAAATTATTCGCCCAAAACATCAAAATATATTTTGTTATAATTTTATAGTTAATTATAAATGAAAGAGTAATGGAAAATAACTTTAATAAACAAAGAAGAAGCTTTTTGAAAGGATCATTGGCATTAGGGTCATTAATTATGACCGATTGGCTAGCGCCGTCTTTTGTATATTCAAATTGTGAACTGACTCCTAGAGAATCTTCGGGACCTTTTTATCCATTAAATTACCCGTTAGACCAAGATAACGATTTAACCTATTTGAAAGATAAATCTCAAAAAGCCAAGGGAGAAATTATATATATAAAGGGTATTATAAAGGGTGAAAACTGTGAACCGATTTCAAATGCTAATATTGAAATTTGGCAGGCATGCGCCACAGGTCGATATAATCATTCAGAAGATCGAAACCCAGCCGAGCTTGATCCCAATTTTCAGTATTGGGGGAAAGCCATCACTAATGAAAAAGGAGAGTATGGGTTTAAGACTATTAAGCCAGGTTCTTATCCTGCAAGTTTTTTTTGGACTCGTCCCCCTCATATACATTTTACAGTTCGTTCTCCAAAGCATGAGGAGTTAACTACTCAAATGTACTTTTCAAGTGAGTCTTTAAATAGTAAAGATAGGCTTCTTCGAAGTCATTCAAAAGAAGAGCAAGAAAAATGCATTGTAACTTTCTACCAGAAAAATAAAAAACAAGTTGGTCAATTTAATTTAACTCTTAAAGGTTAATATGAGTTGTTAACTGAGGTATGTAAAGTTTACTAATCAACGAGTTATAATTTTAACTATGAAAAATTTAGTTTTAATTCTTATATGGCTATATATATTTTTGATTGCAGTTCCCGTAATGGCTCTTGGAGATTATAAAAAGGGAATTTCGGCTTTTGAAAACGGTGATTATGAGATGGCTTTAAGAGAATTTAAATTTTTGGTTGAAAAAAAAGACTCGCGTGGTGAATATGGTTTGGGTTTGATGTATGATTTAGGGCTTGGCGTCCCAACAAACCTCGAAGAAGCAGTAAAGTGGTATCAACTTTCGGCCAATAAGGGCAATGCTGATGCATTAAATAATCTTGCAACAATGTATGCAGAGGGTGAAGGAGTAGAAAGGGACTCAAGTAAGGCGGCAAGACTTTACGAGAATGCGGCGCAAAAGGGTAACTTTGATGCTCTTAATAATCTTGGAACAATGTATCTACGCGGAGTAGGAGTTGTTCGTGACTATCTCGCTGCTTATATGTGGTTTCACTTAGGTGAAATGAAAGGGGATAGGGCTGCGAAAAGAAATAGAGAGTTTGTAGAAAAAAAAATAACTCCCGAAGAGGTCATTCGAGCAAATAAACTCGTGGGAGAATGGATGCGAAGATATGTAGGTTTATAAGGGGGTTAATGAAAGTACTCAATGAGGGGTGGTAGGAATTTAACGAGTTGTTTTCTCTGCTATACGGATAGACTAATAATACCTATTTCCTTTATATGTGCATTACTGCATGATTACCCATAATCTTGAGTACTTATAATATATTTTTTTCAACTAAATTTTCCTTTTCTCGATTATTAGAGAACAAGCGAGTCTTTCTGTTTGTAAAAAAGAATAAATGCCTTAAAAACAATTTATCCTTAAAGCTTTTTACCAGCACTGACTATTCGAATCTTCTTCCTTTCTCTGTATAATTTGCTCTGACATTCAAAAGAACAATACTTGGTATGCTTATGCCTGGGATGAAATACCATTTTGCAAACAATGCATTCCTTATTGTGAAACCTCACTTTAGGGCCTGTAACTATTTTGGGATCTTTCATTGTTCTGATGTACGATAAGGCCCGTTTTGTTGATTTTTGATTAAGAAAATTTTTAGTAACTCCTGATAACTTGTCGCTGTTACGAATAATTTTTTTCAAGTTTCCATTTTTATCAAAAACTTTGCAGTCATAAGCCATTATTCACCCTTAAATTAATTAGTTGTTTAGTGAACCACGTCGCTTTAATTTTTTTAATCAAAATTTAAATTAATCTTTGGACTAATCTAACTGGTTTATTGTGTTTTTTGATCCAGTTTCGTGGTTTTAACACCTTCTGGTTTTAGTGATATCTTGGTTTTTGAATAAATTACATCTGAATAACTGAATACGGCACACGACCAACCAAATATAAATACCAATAGATAAGCCCCCATCGATTTTAATGATAACTTCACAGTAAACGCCTCCTATTTTAAATTTATAGCCGCATACTTTTTTAGCTTCCTGCGGCGCTATAGTTTTTTTTCTTAAACGCGTTAAAATTATTTATTTTTGTTTTAGATTTTTTTTCTTTTTCTGCTTTTTTGATGTTATCTGGGAACATATCCCAATGTCTTTTGCTTAGCATTTTAGTTGTGAATATTTTTTTTAACTTACCTTTGGCATCTAGTACTTCAACTTTATAGAACATAACCTGCTCCAATAATTAGTGGACATTACCTTGGTTCTTCCGAAGAATAATTTTTTTATAAAAAAACTTTTATCTCCATATGTATATAAATACGACTTTTCAATTAAAGTGCCGTTAAAAATTTGTTAACAAGAGATTAATGTTTTGTTAACTTTTTTTAACGTTCAGTGTATTAATACTTCTAATAACTAATTTTTGGGTAGGGGGATAGGGAGAGAATTTAAAATTATTTTAATAAAAAGTCTTATAATAAAACCATTAGCGTATTAAATTATTAGGCTTATTTAGGCATAGCCAAACAGTTTTTATACAAAAAAAAGTAAAGAGGACTTATGAACCGAATTATTTTTATTTTTCTATTATTTATTAATCCATTACAGTTGCATGCGGAGGAAATTGGATCAGTCGATACTGTTTTTAAATTTCTTGGTTCAAACCATAAAATTATTGTAGAAGCATTTGATGATCCAAAAGTATCCGGGGTGACCTGTCATTTAAGTAGAGCCAAGACAGGGGGTATTAGCGGAAGCCTTGGAATTGCTGAGGATAAAGCTGAAGCATCCATTGCTTGTCGACAAATTGGTCCTATTAAGCTTCCTCCAAAAATTAGAAATGGGGAGCCAGTTTTTAGCAAAAAAACGTCTCTTGTATTTAAAACCCTTCAGGTTGTTCGGTTTTATGACAATAAAAGGAATGTATTAATTTATTTAGTTTATAGTGATAAAATTATAGAAGGCTCTCCTAAAAACTCAATTTCAACTGTTCCCATTCTGAAGTGGTTTCCATGACCATAATTGAGATAATTAGCGGCCTAGGGTGTGAAATTTCTTTAACTAAAAAACTTTCACACTTCATTCATGGCGAGTGTATGTTTTACTTGATGTCAACTAATCCCAATAACCTATGAAATGGGATCTGTTCAAATTTTCAGTGACGTGACAATCATAGGTTTTTGGGATTTTTTTTATTGAAATACCTCCTTAGCATGACCTCGTTCTATTTTTATACAGCTGCTGCAGTTGCCGAAATCGGAGGTTGTTTTGTCTTCTGGGCTTGGTTGCGGTTAGGTAAAAGTGTGTACTGGATTCTCCCAGGTATTGTATTTCTTGTCGTTTTTGCTGTTTTGTTGACCCGTATTGAGATCATTTTTGCAGGTAGGACTTTTGCAGCCTATGGCAGTGTTTAGATTGCGACCTCGCTATTATGGCTTTGGATAATTGAAGGTCAACGCCCAGATAAATGGGACATTTTGGGTGCAATAGTTTGTGTAGCAGAAGCGGCTATAATCTTATTTGGACAGAGGCAACAAGTTTAAATCTAAATTATTTCTTATCACCATATTAGATAGGTATTTTTTCCTACTTGACAAGAGAACGTTCGTTCTCTAATATAAAAACCATCACAATCCTTATATATTATGGCTACCAAGGACTCTGACTATCTATCGAGGCTTCAGGATTACTATGCAAAGCACCATAGTTTCCCATCATATGCGCGACTATGTAATGTTCTAGGACTTGCGGCAAAGTCAGCTGTTAATAAGGTGTTGTTGCGGCTTTCTGAGCAAGGATATCTGAAACGAACTGCGGATGAGGTCTGGATTCCAGATGAGCGTTTCTTCGAGAGAAGTCTCTCAGATACATCAGTTGTGGCAGGTCTTCCAACTTTCATATCTGATGTAGTTGCTGATCCGTTCATGATTGATCAGTTTCTTGTCAATAAGCCATCGAAAACAATTTTGATTCCTGTTCAAGGAGACTCCATGATAAATGTTGGTATAAACGATGGAGACATAGTTGTGGTTGAGGTTAGCTCTACGGCCAATAATGGGGATATTGTTGTTGCCACTATAGACGAGGAATTTACAGTCAAAACTCTTGGCAAAAAAAAAGGGAAACCAGTGTTATTGCCAGCGAATGATTCTTACCCTGTCATCCGACCAAAGGGCAGTCTTAAAATTTTAGGAGTGGTTATAGGTCTGGTTCGAAAATATGGGAAATAAGTTGAGTATCCTTTCCCCAATAGGTCTCAAGTTGGAGCGATCCTCTAGCGAAAGACCCGTGTTTGTTTCCACTATAGCCGCCGGTTTCCCATCCCCGGCGGACGACTATATAGAAAGTCGTATCGACCTTAATGAATATCTTATTCAGCATAAGGAGGCAACATTTTTTTTAAGAGTCCAAGGAGATTCTATGACCGGGCTTGGTATTCTAAATAATGACCTGCTAATTGTAGATCGTTCTTTAGCAGTGGAGGAAGGTAATATTGTGATTGCTGCCATTGATGGTGAGTTCACGGTCAAGCAACTGACTTATAGTAAGAAAAGCTGTGTGTTGAAGGCTGCTAATCCTTCTTATAAAGATATTATTATTAATTCTGAAAATAATTTGGAAGTTTGGGGGGTTGTCCGCTGGGCAATTCATAGATTATGGCCTTAGTAGATCAAAGTATAGCGTTGGTTGATTGCAATAATTTTTATGTGTCTTGTGAACGAGTTTTCAATCCAGCTTTAAAAAGAAAACCAGTTATAGTTCTTTCCAATAATGACGGATGCGTTATCGCAAGATCACAGGAGGTAAAGAACTTAGGAATTAAGATGGGTGTTCCGTGGTTCAAGGTTAAAAGTTTTGCCAAGTATCATAAAGTCATTGTATTTTCGAGTAACTATACACTCTACGCTGATATGTCTAATCGTGTGATGAGCATTATTTCTGGGTTTGGTCCTAACCAAGAAGTTTATTCGATTGATGAGTGCTTTCTTGACCTAACTGGATTCAAACACCTAGACTTTACTGACTATGGTCAGCATATTCGGTTAACGATCAATAAATTAGTGGGCTTGCCAGTATGCGTTGGAATTGGAGCCTCAAAGACTCTCGCAAAACTTGCTAATTACCTAGCTAAGAAGCGTCCTGGTTTGAATGGTGTTTGTGACCTTAATTCGATAAAACCGAATACTTTGGATTCTTTACTTTCTACAATCGAGGTTAGAGAGGTGTGGGGTGTTGGTAAGCGTATTGAACAGAAACTAATCAAACTTGGTATCAATAACGTTCTAGATCTTAGACGGTCATCGCCTCGAATGCTCCGTAAGCAATTTTCAATTGTAATGGAGCGAACAGTTAGAGAGTTGAACGGAGAGCTTTGTATTCCTTTAGAAGAAACCCCTCCTTCTAAGAAACAATTGGTCTGCTCACGTGGGTTTGGGAAACCAATATCTTCATTGAGCGAACTTAGTGAGGCAGTCACTTCCTATGCTACGCGTGTTGCCGAAAAGTTAAGATATCAAAGATCATTAGCGACCATGATTTATGTCTTTATTCAAACTAATTCATTTAAAAAAAAAGACCAACAATATAACTCAGGACGTCTTATTCATTTAACGAAGCCTACTAACGATTCTCGTAAACTTATCAGCGCAGTACTTGTCGGATTAAAAAGTATTTATAAAACAGGTTTTTTTTATAAAAAGGCAGGTGTTTTGATTAATGATATATTGCCCGTCAGTAACTATCAGAAGGGTTTGTTTGACGATATAGAATCTCAGGAAAAATCCGAATCCCTTATGAAAGCCATGGATGGAATAAACAATAAAATGGGTTCTGGAACGATTAAATTTATTGGAGAGGGGTTGGAAAAAAATTGGGGAGCGAAAGCAGAAAAAAAGACCCCGTGTTACACAACTAATATTGATGAAATACCAGTAGCATACTGTATTTAAAATTAACTATCTCAGCTTTGTATCGATCTGATAGATTTATTTGTATTCTGTAAAAAAATGAAAGGGATAGAATTAAAAGTTAAATAAAAAGGATGAATAGTCGTTGAAATCGACGGCTATTAATCAGCCAGTTGCTATTTCAATACGATCCTACCTAGTTTCGTGCGAGCCTATTAATGTTATTAAACTCCCATTAGCGGTTCTTTAAAAAGTTGTTTAAGCCATTCATATTTTATAAAAGCAATTATTAAAAGTAGAAATACCCATATATAGATTCTAATCATTTATATCAATTCTTGTGTGTACCGCTTATGGATAAAGGAATATCAATTGAACAAAAAAGGAAAAGTAGTCATCCATAAATCTATCTAATAAATAGAGTTCCGCCACCTTCTAATAGCCTAGAATTATATGAAATACAGACCCTACTCCAACACATACATAAATGAAGGTACCTAGCAGGTTCCACGATATTTTCTTAATCCGCTCTAAATTCATTTCATTAGCTCCTTGGTTATAAAAATAAAAAATGCTATTACTGTCACCGCTGTACTCAATATGTTCGACCAAATCATAATTCTATAAGTTAAATTTTCCATAATTTTACATAAAGGTTAAAAGTGAAAGAATAAAGACGATGAATCAACTTTCCGATATTTATAAAAAATCGTTCTTTGCCTATATCTTATACGTCATTTATATAACTGCTACCTAAGGAATGGCTTTATTTAGTTTTTAAATTAGCTCTCTTAGCTTTATGCTTTATGAGGAACTTTTGATTGAACTAAAATAGGCCCATAATTTTTTAAAATTATCCATAAGCAAAAAAACAAAATAGTGAATATAGGAAGAAATGCTAAAGACCAACCTAAGCATGCGATAATTAGATAACGGGATAGTTCTTGAATCGCATGAAAAACCCCCTCTTCAAAAGTAGAAATTAATTGGACCTTGGAAAGCGGATCTAATGAAATTTCTGAAAGTTTCTCTCCTAATTTTAAAAACGGAAAAAATAAAATAACTTGTAGGGGAAACGCAGCATAATTAGCAAGCTGGATCGCGGGTAAGTTTAGATGAAATAAAAGCGCTACCAAGGTACAAATTATAGTAGTAGTTCCTAATATTGGGAAAACACTCAGGGTGATACCAAGAGCAATCACCAAGGCTAATTTAAAGGGACTTAATCCCTGTTTTAATAATTTGGATAAAGAAAGAGCCACATTACTCTTAAAATTGAAGAATTTTTGCATATTGAGGTTAAATGCCTGGGTTTTAAAAGAAATTTAGCAAATTTGGTCATCCTCTTTTTTGATATTTTCTGCAATCCATCGAGTTAGGCACTTGCTGTGAAGAGGATCTTGAGGGGTTAATATTAAATTAGAAAGATCATAACCTTTGCTTTTGGTGTTTTCAATGATTCTAGAAAGGAGATCTTTTTCCATAATAGGTTTTCGGCTAAGAATCCAAAGATTTTCTCTTTCTGGTTCGCCGATAACGGCATAATTATAGTTTTCATCCAAATCAATCACCCAATAATCTAGTGAAAAAGGCCATATAAACTGAACCTCCCATTTAGAATTAATTTTAGGCTCCACCAACCAAGCCTTACCACTTACTTTGCTAATTTCTCCATCGAAACCATTTTTTCGACAAATATTGGTGACCTTTATCTGGCTATCTTCGATTAATTTGTAGTGAGCAATCATAGCAAAACAATCTTTTTCCGGGAACCAAGGGTTATGAGCGATTTCATACCAGGTTCCTTGAAACTTGTGGAGGTCTAGATTAGGAACAACCTCTAGTTCTTTATTTTCTAATGAAAACCCCGAACAAATAGTAAATGAATTTGTTAAAATTAAATATAAAGTTAATGCTATAAAAACTCTCTTCATTATTTTATTTAATTAAAAAATAGTTTTTTAATTTATTGTGACAGGCTTATCAGTCTGATAGGTTTTTATTGGAGAATGGGGGTTCTATAGTTGGAAAGAGAGTTTTTTCGTAGACTAAATAACCTGAATTATTCATGCCAAGACTTTTATAAGTTTCAATACCTACCAGGTTATTTTTCATAACATATAACCGGAGTGATTTTACGAGATGGTTGTTTTTGGAAATACTTTCAATATGCATAAAAATCTTTCGAAACACACCTTGTTTTCTATAGTTTGGATGGACATACACACTTTGTATCCACCACATTTCTGAATTTCGCCAGTCACTCCATTCTGATGTAATCATTGTCTGTCCAATAACATTACCCCTTTCTATCTCAGCAACAAAATAGTAGCAATTGTCAAGTTTTAGCGCAGTTTGAATACCTAAGCGAAGAACATCTATGTCTAGAGAAAGGTTTTCAGTTTCTTTTGCTAATGCTCGATTGTATTCAATCAAAGTCAATAAATCAGAACTATAAGCTTCACGAATAGTGATATTTAATGACAAAATATTCTCGATTTAGAGTGGTGCTCGGGGAACAACTATCGGTTCGTCTCCTAATCCCATAAAAAGCATTACAAATAAGGTCAACATTAAACCCAAAAACAAGATCAGCATTACCTTAGACTTATTACTCATAGTCATTCTCCAAATTTAAAGCAACCAATAACCAAAAGAAAATGGTTCATCAACACAATAACAAATTATAGTATTGAGTTAATAAATTATGTTAATTAAATAATAATAAATTAGCCTAAAGTAGGCTAGTGGCCTCTCAACAAAATTAAAAAAAATTAACAACAAATTAACGAATTTTTAATCTTAAAGAGCTAGTATTGATGCATAAGTTTCTTTGTTATTTTGTGGCGAGAAGCTTGGTTTTACTTTATTACACCTGGTTAGTGGCCCCTCTTAGTTCCCCCTAAGAGGGGTTTTTTTATTGACTAATTGTATTAAATAAAACAAAAGTAGTATTAAATTTGTATGGATTGCAACTGTAGAAGTAACTTTTTTTAATTATTCAGGCGTACTTGAAAATGTTACGAGTAGATAATTGATCTGAAAGCTTATTTAATTAAAGTATCACCCCTTTAAAGAACTACAATCAAAACTATAAAATAAAATTTTTGTAACTGAATCGACAGATCATCGTATTATTCGATAATTCTGTGTTTAAGGAATCATTACTGATGACTTTATCACCAACATTAATAAAAGCTATGATTTTATTTCCACTTAACGTAATGGGAGTTATCCCTTTACTAATTTTATGGTTTTCTAAAAAGTTTGAATTATATCAATTTAAGATAATACCAACAGCTTTAGGCTTGATTTTAATCATAGTGGGTTTATATATAGTTTGGATAACGGTTTCTTTGTTTACTGATTATGGGAAGGGGACTCCGGCCCCTTACTCACCGCCAAAAATTCTCGTGAACATTGGGATATATGCCTATATACGTAACCCAATGATGCTAGGAGTCTGGTCTGTACTTGTGGGAGAGACAATTTTATTTATGTGTTCAGAGATGCTGATATGGTTCTTTATATTTTTTTTTGGGAGTATTTTTGTTATCTCAATATGGGAGGAAAGGGATTTGGAAAATAGATTTGGAGAAACTTATCGTGAATATAAAAGAAATGTTCCTCGTTGGATACCACGAACAAATCACACCCGCACGTAAACACATTTATAGATTTAATAAAAATCTCTGTAATTTAAAAATTATTAAGATAAGTTTGGGCAGAATCGGCAAAAACATTCGTTTGCTTGTATTCTTGCATTTCTGGTGGTAGAGCTGAAAGTGCTTTAGATAAACGCTGTGCAACTCCATTAAAACTGACAACATGTTTTAATTGACGTAAGTGGATACGAATTGTGAACAATATAGCACCAGTCTTATTAAGTTTTCTTATAGTTTGACGTTCAACTCTTAGCCATAATTTTTCTCCGGCATTACTGGAGGTGATTGGTTTTTTAGCTGTTTTACCAGACTGCTCTGAACTATCGTGACGTAAATATGAATTATCGTATAAAGACCAATTACGTCTGGCATATATTTCATCACAAGGCATTCGATTAAAAAAATTATTTACTGTGGTCTGAATGTGTTTTTTGTAAAAAGGGACAGGAGCATGAATGATATTCATAGACTGGCCAAACTTCTCCTTTAAACTCCATCGCGATGGAAATGCCACACTTCCGGCTGCTAACCACCACTCAGTGGAGGCTGAATTTTTTTTAATATCAGGTGGTAGCATTATTATCATATCCTCTTGAACTAGCCTGGCTGCTAGATCTAGAGGATGCATTTCATTTTTTTGTAGATTAGTAGACCAAACTTCTTCCCTAAAGTTAGGATGAGAATTAAGGCTTATGGTATTACGGTTTCGTGAATATAAATCAGGTCGAAACGAAGGTAAATGATTAAGCATCAAGCCTAGAACTTCTTTTGAGGCTGAGTAGGATGAGGG
>Ga0209228_1000433_pt1 | contig 21760 bp, 16 predicted proteins | sample METZYME_3_150m_FD_187547 | JGI IMG/M metagenome (GOLD analysis project Ga0209228, IMG submission 187547) | Marine microbial communities from oxygen minimum zone in mesopelagic equatorial Pacific - METZYME_3_150m (SPAdes) (version 2) | ecosystem: Environmental > Aquatic > Marine > Oceanic...
TAGCTGAGATAAAGCCTAAGGTTGCTGTATAATTGATCTGTGCATTGCTGACAGGGTTCCCAAGTTTATTCAAAAGCCTGGATTCGATATTTGCACTTGTTGCTCCACCATCCAGTGAGATCACATCCGTATCAGTGGTAGCAAATAGATTATATGGCCACACATCGTCAGAAGCATAAACATTAAAATTTTCCGGGGCTGTGATTTTATCTCCAAACGTAGCAACGATGGTAACACCTTCGTAGTTGGGAGTTCCAGGGTTATCCTTGTAAACATCCCCCCCATCATCAAACTCAGCTATGACCTGACCATCTGTATTGGATACTTCGTTAGCATAGGTAATCGCACCCACAGACTCATTGCTTGATGTTGCAGAGAATGTAACAGGAACACCCGAGATTGCGTTACCGGACGTATCGGTGACGGTTGCAATCAATCTTGTGTATGAAATACTGCCTGTAATATCTTCCCCAACAACCACCGTGCTGTTTGTCGCATCATAGGTTACAGGTAGAATCTGTAGAGAAAGACCATTATCCGTCCCGATTGTTACCTGTGCAGAATCGCTTAGATCTCCAAAACTGGGGTGATTATAACTACACACAATATTGGCTAATCCTATATCATCCTGGGTACCATTGTCCTGGAACGTTAAGGTAACAGAGCCCGTACTGTCTGTGGTCCCTTCACTCTCTATGTATCCTTTATCAGATATAAATGAAAGAATTACATTTTGCAGCGGTGTGTTGGTTTTATTAAATAACTGTGCCGTGATCTGGGCCGTAGTGACACCATTATCCAGCTTAATATTGTCCACATCGGATGATACGTACATGGTGTAGGGCCAGACATCTTCTTCTTCCTGGTACACATTAAACTGAGCCTTTGCTGTCAGGCTTGTGGAATATGTCACTGTGACGATCATTCCTTCAAACGCAGGAGTGGTTGATGCATCCACTTTTTCTTCAGAAGAATTTGGTTCAAATACATTCACAACCTGGCCGTTTTCATCGGTGGTCTCAGTGGTGCCATTCGAAAATCCTCCACCCGAACCATTATGACTGAAATTAATCTCTTTATCCTTTAACGGTTGTCCACTCTCATTTTTCATCTTTGCAACTATTCTCATAGAAGAATGGCCAGAGACTACTTCTCCTACACTTTCTCCTGCTCCATTAGCTATTGCCTGCATGGATATAATCTCTAAGGTCGAGTTCGTACTGCTTGCCGAATCGGGTAAACGATCATCGCAGGACCAGGTAATCAATAAGGAACAGATAAGAATATTGATGAATAAATACTTAGAATATTTCATGCTATTCTCCTTCTTCAGAATCAGGTTCATCGTCCGATTCATTTAATTCTTGTTTATCAGCTGATGTATCACTGGGTGTACCATAAATCACATAATCTTCATATTTCTGCATCTCATCTGATTTTGTGATCCCCGTATAAGCATCAACAACGATCTTAGGTGTGATCTGGATGATCAGATCTGTCTTTCGTTCTATAATACCAGTTGATGTGAATAATTTTTTTCCCAGCCATGGGATCTTGTGCAGTACAGGCATTTGATAGGTGGTTTGTTTCCTATCATTGCTAAGAAGTCCGCCAATGACGATCGATTCACCATCCCTCACCCGTATTGTTGTGGATGATGTCCTGCTCTTAACCCTAGGTATATTAGCATCAGGCCCAATGAATTCAAAAATTGTAGACACTTCCGGCTCAACCTTTACCGTGATATAACCATCCGTATTGACCGTTGGCAGTATATTCAGCTTAATTCCAACTTCTTCTCTCTGTACCTGTACCTGTCCTCCCACACCTCCAGAGCTTAAAATATAGGGAACAATATCCACCAGCTTGATACTTGCTTCCCGTCCATTGATCGTTGTCAGTCTTGAGTCTGCTAGCACTTCTGCCTGGTTATTTTTTTGGAGCATGTTCAGTGTAAGATCAAACGCTGTAAGCTGCCTGCTGAAATATTTTGGGATAATGGTTGTCTTATCTTTTTTAAAAATACCACTCAGCCTGTTAAACGGCATGGTAACCGGCAAGGCACCAAAGGTTTGGTCATCAGGTATAACAGAACCACCGCCATCAGTAATGGGTACTCCACCTTCGGCGAGAATTGTTTTATAACTGGATATTTTTGACCAATCTATCCCAAGCTGCTCTTCTACATCGGCTGCTACTTCAATGAGCCGCGTCTCAAGCATGATCTGGATCGCAGGCACATCGATTGTCTCAACGACCCGGATAATTTCTGCTATCTTTTTAGGGGACGCGTTTACGAGAAGTTTATTACCTGGGATATCCACCTGTACCTGATCTGAGATGTCCTGCAATAGATTCTTAACATCTTCCGCAGCCGAATACTTCAAGGTAATGACATAAGATGTGACACCCACTTCTTCCTTTAATTTCTTTGGATCCGCTACAAGAAATGAGTTGCCAACCACTTCATAGCTTAATCCTACGGCGCGTACTACCAGGTTAATGGCCTGCTCAATGGGTACTTCATCCAGATGGATTGAGACCTTATCCTGCTTATTTACATTGGGGTCTGTGACAATATTATACCCGCTTTCCTTGGCCAGGATCGCAAGAATACTTGGTAAAAACGCATCCTCAGCGTGTATAGTAATAAGTGTATTATTATCTTTCTGTTCACCGGCATTGGTTTGAGCACAAATTGGATATATTAATGTCCCAATCATGGTTAAAACCAGTGCCTGTTTTCGAAAATTCATGGTGTATGTTTCCTTCCTAAATCTTTTTACCTATACCCGGTATGGGTTTTTCTTTTATTTTCACTGAAAAGGATATGAGAATCCTTATTCATTAACCAGTTATGCTTTTTACTGGTTAACTGAATTTTTTCCATCTTTCCATTAAAACTGACTGACTCGTACCCTGGTGCAGGATATGTCTTTAAACCTTCATCTGTTTTTATAATAACCTGGGATCCATCAATCATGTCAACAGTCCCTACGTTTGGAATAGTATCACCCACAGAAACAGTGAACGCTTGACCGCGATAATCAATCTGAGCCTGAAAATGTTCATCTCTCTGGTATACCAGCGCTACCCGAACAGCGTTCCTGTTCCGCTTGACCCTGCGACCCGATCCATCAGCTAAGGCCAAAACATTGGTCAGCATCATTGGTGTGTTCTCAATAACAAACTGAAACTCGCTTCGTAGTGCTAACCTCTCTTCCAAATAAGAAATAATATCTTCCAGTTCCTTATCGGTACCAAACTGTAGATTGGATGAACGCGCCTTGACACGATTGTATTTCTTATTCATAGGAAAAAGCGTAAAACTGGTAGCAATCAGTGATACAATCGTAAATCCCACAAGGAGATTCCAAATGGTGACTGAGCGATCGCTCATGACGAAACCTTTGATTTTGATTTGACCAGTGTAATGGTGGATAGGTTCACCACAAATTCCTGCTCCATGAGTTTATCTTCTTCCGTATTGGCTTTAATCCGTTCAATACCATTCTTAACTTCAAATTCGTCTACAGATATCAACCTGGGTGACCGCTCAACTTCAGAAAGGAACTTACCAAACTGATCAAATGTGCACTCAAGCGTGATAATATATGGTGCCTTGAAATACGTAATCTTATCCACGCGGGGCTTTGGCTTAATACCCAATAACTTTATTTCTAACTCATCCAGCATATCCGTAAGATTATTAAGGAATGGGAGGTTCGCATCATCTGCCAGAGAATCTGATTTTGATAGTGCCAGGTTCTCCTGGAACAGTGTAAAAACACGATCCAGCTGGCTTGCTAATATCTGAGCACTGATCAGGTTTTCATTCAGCTCTTGCTGTTCTTCTTCTAAAACCCTGATCTCGAATGGTTTTTCTCCGATCAACACCGATGCGCTCGCCCAGTATGAGATGGTAAGAAAAATAAGTGCTCCAAATAAAATAATATTTCGTTTTTCAGCCATAATAGATTCTATGAAAAGGATTTACGCCCAGTTTTCTTAACTTTCGCTTCAATCTCAAACCGCACTATATCCTGCCCCCTAACATTGACCTTATTGTGTCCAACATACTTGATACGATTGAAATTATTAGAGAACTCTTTATTTTTCCTCAGGGTCTGGACATACTCATCAATGATCTCAAAATCTTTCCTGTCTTCAAAAGTTAGTGCGATACCCCTAATGATCAGTTTTCCTCTTTTATAGCGCAGACCCGTGATCGCAATATCGTCCGGGGTCACTCGACCCATTTTCTCCAGGTTCTGAGCCCAGAGAAAGCGGTCCTGCTCGAGATTAGCAAAAGAAAGGATATCGCCCTTGGATAAATTTTTTCCTTCGGACTGAAGCTTATCTATCTCATCCTTTAGGCGCTCAATTTCTCCCTTCTTTTGTGAGATAATATCATTATAGCCGGTACTAATCATCCATACCTGAAAATTGACACTAACTAGTAACAACATCAGAACCCCAAACACACTCCAGCGAACCTGCTCCCTGATCCTTTCAAGGCGAGTTTCAGCGCTCTCGGCCTTATTTAGATTGATAATTATATAGTGTTTACTCAAGGCTCATCCCTCCCCGGATTCCAAGTCCTAGAGCCGTGGTGAACTGACTGAGATTGGACACAGACACGTTTTCAACTCCAGCAACATTATCAAAGGGATTAAATATTGCACACTCTATATTCAGCTTATTCGTTACAAACGTCGGTAATCCTGGAGTGGCTGCTGCGCCACCCGTTAAAAAGATTTTCAAGAAAAAACTTTGGCCAGTTTGTTTGGCATAGAACCGAAGGGAACGGCGGAGATCTTCTACCAGGTTATCGAACACAGTCCTTTCTGCAATACCTACCGGTTCAGCCGGGTCACTGGTTGCATTGCTTACTGATGCGGATAAACCTTCTTTATATAATAGATCCTGTGCTTCGATGTAGCTGATCTCTTTCTTTTCAGATAATTCTTTTACAAAGTGATGACCACCTATAGGAAGGTCTCTGGTAAAAAACTGCTGCCCTTTTCCATAAACCACCAGGCTGGATGATACTGCTCCGATATCCAGCATAACTACAAGACCATCTTCAGGTAATTCCTTGATAAAAGAGAACGCGTTACTCATGGCAATAGGATTTACATCAACCACACCTGGCTTTAACCCACACTCCTTAATCAGCTCCATATGGTGGGTGAGAACTCCTTTTGTACAGGCCACAAGTCCAACATCTATTTTATCCACTGCCTGCTGGTTAGAACCCAATATCTGGTAATCAATCACAGCATCCGTCCCATCCATAGGGATATGCTTTCGGGCTTCAAATGTCATGGCAGACTCCAACTCATCTGAAGGCATTTCCATGGTTGTAATCTGCTTGATGCTAGCAGATGAACCGTTAATACCGGTAACCAATCCTTTTACTCTTTTAGGGTTTAGACCCTGCTGCCTCAATAATTCTTTTACAGCCATGACCCAGTGATGCCGATCAATTTTCTCAGGGTCAAAGGCAGTATTTGGCTCCGGAACCAGGCGTGAGCCTGCATCAAGAACCTTGAACCCATCCTTAGTTTTTTCTGTGGAGACCATTTTCACGTACTGTCTCCCAATATCCAGTCCTAAGTACATTATTTTCCTCTAAAACTATTCATGGGATTTTGCTTCACCATAAGAAGCCATTTTTAAGATAACAGTATTATCAGTGCTCTGAAGATCCGGGAAATATGGCGGTGGCTTCAGCTGGAGGTTCCAGTCATAATGATAATCCTTGGTGTACCCCACACCAGGCGACACATTATATGGCCCTGGAAAGTTTCTATTCATGTAGCCCCGTTTAAACTGAACGATAGAGCCCCAGAGATGCACTGTACCCCTGTGATCATCATCGCCAGTGTAGATTCCGGATTGTTCATCTGAACGATAATGATTCCTGTGCCCACCACGTCCATCGGCAATTACTCCGTATGCAAGGCCATCATTCCAGTCGTGGTAACCCACTAAACTATTTTGCCAATAGTGAGAAATAAAACCGCCGTTCATGGCTAATATGGCAGCATTAATCTTGATATCAGTACCATACTGCTGCCCACGGGCACCATTTGGACGGGTATTTGCAATAATCACACTCCCTCCTGCAATCAGCCCCAGTACGTTATCTGTTCCGCCATCCGTTGGATGAATGACCATACCTGAGCCATAAGAATCAGAGAAAACTACATCATCAATAAGCCAGATATTCCCCCAAACACGATCGATTTTATCATTTTCATCATGGCGCCGATATTCAGTGTAATCATCCGTGACAATCGTATACATCCCATCCACGATTCCCCTGATCAGGACCTGCCCGCCTTTTACATAGAGGACATGTGGTGAGTTGCCCTTTGCAAAAAAGCTTCGGTTCATGTAAATATATTCACTATCGTAAATTATTTCAGGGCAGCTAAAAATATCACAGGATGTACCACCTGCTGTCCAGTAATCAAAATCAAAGTGCTGAATCCGTCCTGCTTCACAGTAGGACGTACCATTATCAACATGATCATGATAATAGTGATATGTATTCCATTCTACATTGTCAGCAAGACCTGTGGTTGCGCTTGTATTAATAAACGTAGCCGCTTCTAAATGATTAAAACCTTCACCCGCAGGACCAGAATAGATAAGTGATTCTTGTACAAATGATACTCTTACTCTTTCAGTACCAAGCGTTGCCGCTGCCGTAGCTGTAAAAGATATAAACTTCGAACCATCTGCATTCTCAATCCTGATAATATCACCATCTTCAACAAGATTTACGATCTCATCCATTACATTATCCCCGGAAAGATCTGTGCCGCTCATTACCAAAAAATTTCCATTATAGGTGTTTGTCTCACTATCAAAATTATTCGGAAAAAGATGTAACGTCCCTGGATCACAGTCAAGTCCACTGGCATTACTGTCATACAGGAAATCATATTCTGCAGGCGGGCTTCCTACCGGGGGAATATTATACCACCACTGTGCCACCCAGTAGCCCCCTTCTACAAAATTGATCTCTGTCATGATCATGGTATCTTTTTTACCAGTGCGAAATAATTTATCATCAGCAGAAAAAGTACGTGTAGCGTGCTGGCGCGCATTTTCAGCAGAGTTGTCCGGGGGAAATATGATAGTGGATACGGTATCCAGGATCGTATTACCGTCATCATCTTCAAAAATATCATCACTGCAGGCACCCCAGCTGCCGATTCCTCCTCCATTCTCTACCGCTTCAAAGGTGATATTCACTTCACCAGTGAACTCTGGGCATCCATAATTGCTGAACATCATATCACCATTGGTATGAACCTTGCCTTCCAACTGATCTCCAGAACCAAAATTGACCACCCCCGTATTTCCGGGGCCTATGGGAGCTTCAACATCTGTAAAATACATGAATTCTTCAAAGCCCTGTGGAACCATGGTTGTGTAGACCCGTCTCTCTATGGAAACATCTGTGCCGCTTGGAGTGGTGTATTCTGCAACCCCAGTTGCATAGGCTACAAATTCTTTACGAGTTGAATTGGGCTGGAGCCGTGTGGAACATGCAATATCCTTGTATAAACCGATGGGTTGCTCATTCTCATCCTTACCATAGTCAAAACCGTTTGGGATGAGTAATGTATCGGAAGTGATCTGAGGCAAAACAATGATGCCTACATCATTCAATCCTGCTTCAGCGGAATAAAGCGCACGCCACTCTGCGTAGCGGTATTTTTCCATAGCAGACTGGCTAAATGAATTCTTTAAGTAAGCAACTGTAAATGACATACTGACAAGAGTAAACAGTAATGCTAATGGCGCCACACTGCCCGTATATTTTTGATTAAACATTATCCGCACTCATAGCGTTTGTGACCTTTGTCTGGATATAAGCGGTTCCTAAAAACACGGTCCTGTGGTAGGTATGCTCTTCCTTGATCTCTTTTAAAACTTCATCCATCACATCCGATTCCATGGCCAGGCTTAGGGTCAAATGTATAAAAGAGTTTTTAAATAGGGATAATCCAGGGCTTCCAGCGGTTTCATACTGTACTACAAAGTCATCCACATATAGTGTACGCTGCCCATTGTCTCTAAACACGCCTTTGCTGGGAAATTTCAACACACCATTAACGGGTACATCACTGTTAAACAGTATCCCGTTCCTCCTGTGGCAGGAAATGGTCAGGTCTGGCGAAATATCTGTGAAATTCTCATACAGTTTAATTCTTGAGAATCCGTTCTGCCCGTCAATCTCAATTTTTTGTGCCAGGTTTAGCTCTCGGGTGATCTCCCGCATGATATTATTCCCGTACTGGCGCAAATCCTGCCTCACAGTATCGGTCTGATAATGGAGCATTACCGCCTGAGCACCCGTGGTCATCCCGATTGCTATAATACTCACAACAACAATCATGGCAGACAGCTCAAGGAGTGTCATCCCTTTTGATGTATGTTTTAAAATCTTAAGCATCAGATCTCAAAAACGGTCATAACCGTTGATAACCTTCTTTCCTTTGCAACTCGTCCCGCGTGGCGGCTTGGCGGTGTAGCAAAATGGTCACTCCACTTGATCCAGCACTCCAGCTCATACCGGGTAAAGTCGGTCGTCCCATAATCAGTAAATCTGTCCAACTTGTCCAGGTCATAGTAGAGCCTTGCCTTTATCGTGTACCGCTCTCCCAAAGAGCCCACAAGATATATCTCATCTCCATCGGGATCACCTGCGCGCTCAGCAGGAGATAGATTTCCATCAGCTACTCTGCCTTTCCAATACTCCATATAGTTCAGCAACTCTTCGGTTGCCCGCTCCTTTACTTCCAAGGCATGCAGCTCGCTCCTGGCGTGTACAACACCCATCAAAAGCCCGATACAGGCGATGGATATGATCACCGTGGCGGTCATGACCTCAATAAAACCAATTCCTGCAGCGGTACGTTTAAAATTCATTATAATACGTTCTGAGCAAAAAGCTTTGGATTCTCAGCAATACTCTGGGCCATTTTTCTTTCAATGCTACCTTTTGATACCAGCCTTTGCAGGTCCTGATCTAAGGATTGCATTCCATCCACACCACCCGACTGTATTATGGACGGGATCTGGTATATCCGGTCTTCACGAATAAGGTTTCGTATTGCTGTGTTTGCAATCATCACTTCACAGGCAGGGATCCTTCCCTTTTCATCTTTCGTTTTAAGTAATTTTTGGGCAATAACTGCTTCCAGGCTTTCAGAGAGCATAGACCTAATCTGTCCTTTCTGACCCGATGGAAAAATATCAATAATACGGTCAATGGTTTTTACCGCGCTGGACGTGTGCAGCGTGGATAAAACCAGGTGACCCGTTTCTGCAGCAGTCAATGCCAATGAAATAGTCTCTAGATCCCGCATCTCACCAACAAGAATAACATCAGGATCTTCACGGAGAGCTGAGCGCATGGCATTGGCAAAACTGTTTGTGTTTGCACCCAGTTCACGCTGATTGATTAAACATTCCTTGGTCTCATGGTAATACTCAACAGGATCTTCAATCGTAATGATATGGCATTTTCGCTGTATATTAATATGATCTACCATGGCAGCAAGGGTCGTGCTTTTTCCAGAACCGGTCGGGCCAGTAAGAAGCACCAGTCCACGGTCCAAGAGAGCAAGAGTCTTTAAAACGGGCGGTATGCCAAGGTCATCAAAATCTTTTACCACTTCGGGGATGGTACGGAATACACCTGCCAAGCCCTTTATCTGGCTAAAAAAGTTGACACGAAAACGGCCTTTCCCTTCTAAGCTCGCAGAAAAATCAATCTCCTTCCGCTCTTCAAAAACCTTTATCTGGTCTTCATCCAGGACCTGGGGCAGAATTGCTTCCATCTCTTCCTGTTTTAATGGATCCATATTGAGCGGTTGCATGGTACCATTAATGCGAACCATGGGAATAGAGCCAACGCTCAGATGTAAATCCGATGCACCGCTGTCTACAGAATAGGCCAGTAGTTTATTTAGATCCATAGAGAGCTATTCACCTTCAGGTGAACCATAACCTGAAAATTTTCCCAGATCAGCATCATAAATGACCTGGTGACCTGCGCCACCAGACATTTCTTCAGTGCTTGAAGCCGTGATTCGTCCACCCTGATCGCTTAACTGAATATCGAACGTCCATTTTAGTTTGGTAGACCGGCTAACATCCAATTGGCCAGCCCTTTCCAGCTCATCTATCTCAGTAGGCCATTCACCGCGTGTCTGATAATACATTTTTGATGCATTATTGATGTTAGACATCACGGTACGGGCTTCCGATGCATAGCCACTTCTTACATAGTCTAGATAGGTCGGCAATGCTATAACAGCCAGGATCGCAACAATAACAACCACAACCATGATCTCGATCATGGTAAAACCGGGCTGTGTTTTCCGTTTGAGATTCATAACTAATCGTCTCCTTATTTCAATATTATTAATAGGTTAATTAAATTATTTTGATCAGGACAGACCGCAGCCATCCCCCGACTCAAATTGAAAACGGAAAAAAGTGTGATTTTACTCACACTTTCCTAACATTATTTCAGGAACAGAACCTTATTGGTATTATGGTAAGAGACAGCGGTAAACTGTATAAAATAGATACCGGTTGAAATCATGTGTCCATTCCTATCCCTTGCATCCCACTCCATTTCATGGTGCCCTCGCTCTAAAGTTGCATCTATAAGGGTCGTTACCAACCGGCCTTTTATATCATAAACCGCAAGCTGAACCCTACCCGATTCTGCAACATCAACCCGGATCTGGGTTGTTGGATTGAATGGGTTTGGATAGGGTGTATATAAAGCAAATTCTTCAGGTAACTGAGATTGAGATACTCCTAAAAGCTCAGAAAGAGTATAGACCACACCATTAAATTCAATCTCTTCAACACTGAATAAATGGTCCGTTCCATCTCGATCCGGGGAAATATCAATGACCTGGTATGATGAGTCATCTGTAGCATGCGGTGGAATGATCACGTATTCTTCCCGGTTACCTTCAAACACCGCCCTGTCAAGACCATCTTCACCCCAGATAATATCGTCTCCTAAGAAACCTTGAAAAAGATTATCCCCACTATTTCCTAGAAAACTATTCAGGTACTGGTTTCCAAATACGGATACTGGGCCTTCACCCGTAAGAACAATATCTTTCAGGTACTGAGATCTATAGGTGTAGTCCAGGTTAGCCTGATAGTGTATATAAAACTCAGTGTTAAACGATTCGGGCAGAAAAGCAGTGTACTCCCAGGCATCACCTACAAAACCCTTTATTATCGCAAAAAGAGCCGAATCTCCATCTGCCATCTCTTCCCGTGTAATAAAGGCATACTCATGGTCACCACAGTACCCATCACCGCTTGGATCGTGAGACCAGAGCCCAAAATAGCACTCCATCCCCATGGCAAGATATTCTTCGTCATAATCTTCTTCAGGAAGGTCAAATAGGGGATTGTAATAATCATTCTCAATGGCAGCTTCCATGGCAGTTTCAATGGCCGTCTGCATTCCTGGTAGGGCTATCTGGATACCAAACCCATGGACAAAGTGGAGTATCTCTTCATAGGTAGCATCCCGTTCTGAACTGTTCATATAGGGTCCGCTGCCTTCGGGAAACACTTCCATAGCAAGCAGGTCCTGACCGTTCACTCCCGCATCCAACAATGCCCAGACATCAGGATTCTCATATTCATCTTCATCATTTAATAAAAAAAGGATCGCATTACTAAAAGCTATTGCATTAGCGATCCATCCTTTATTGGTGCCCCACTCACTATCAGGGATATCTGTCAAATAGGATTCAAGCACACGGCGAGCATGAAGAATCTGGGCATCGGTATAATCATCCTGGATCAAGAACTGTATAAGATCTCCATTGGGTGCAACAATATGTGTATATCTGTCTGCAACCGCCGAAAATAATGGATCTACACTATCAGACAACTCAACAATTCCCGTCTCAGATTCAGAAATATCTATAAAAGGTAGCGTAGGAGTTGAATTTTCTCCAGTGATAGTTAAAGATACAGGAATGGTTACAGGATCGGTTTCAGAAGATATTATATTAATTGAAGCTGTATAATCCCCCTGTTCTAGATCTGATGTTACTACCTGAGCATAAATATTATCTGACTCATTCCCAGCTACGGAACCATTTAGGCTGCCATGATCCGATGTCAAAATAAGCCACGGGACACTCTCTATAGAATAAGTTTTCGCTTCCCAGGTAAAATTGTTTGATACAAAACTTTCACCAACAGTTGACAGCTGAGTCCCTTCTGTACCTGTGTCATTTTGCCAGCCAAGAGTAGCCTGATCCGTGGTGCCTGTCATTTCCCTGTAGTTGCACTTAAATTTTCCATCAGAGTATAAAATAATTTGAAAATCATATGTGCCAGCTCCTGCTTCACCTTCCCAACGAACTACATCATCAAACCATATAACAGCACGATCTTCATTAACATGGTAGTATATATTACCTGATGCAGATGAATTGCTGTTATTATTTTCAGGGTTTAAATCGTCAAAAAAGCCAAAAATGGCGGGGCGGGGCATTGAAACAGATGGGATATCTCCATTTTCCCAAACCGTTTCATTTGAACTATCCCAGCCAACCCATCCATTGGCATTTACATCCAAATAATTATAAGACTCTCCAAAATAGTGGAAATCAAATGGAAGAGATATCTGGTCTGAAGAAAATTCGTCATTGCCAGGAAGATTTAATTGTGTAGCGGTATTTTCTATATCGATCCATTCATAATCCAAGCTTGGCTCATCTTCGGATGTGGTCCAATAATAATTCCCTCCATCGGGCCCACCCTGGGGGTTAAGATAAGATTCTTGGTTTGATACAATAGCTGCATAGTTCAAAACAGTTTCTTGCTCACCAATATTAGAAATCGTAACCATCTGAACATCGTACTCTCCTGCGTCCAGATTAAAGGTTAATGAAGTTGGATCTACGGAGAGAATTGGCACACCGAATGAAACGGTAAAAGAAATTGTTTCACCTGCTTCTGTAACGCCAAATAAATTTAATCCGCCATCGGCTCCAGTCCCGCCATTATAGAGAAAAGAAGATGGGTTTGTGTCATCATTTAATTGTGTATGGTTATAATCAATGCTATACGGTGCCTGCTCAAAATTTCCGTTATTATTAAGATCTCCGCCTGGTCTGTAAACATATAGTTCATCCGGCGGCCCCTGCGCATTACCATTCCCCGCTTCCGTATTGATCCTGTAAGCTACCAGTCCGGATCGTGGTCCAGGCGCATTCTCATCATACATTCCTTCCTGTTTTCTGTACTCTACAACAAAATACTCTGTTTCAGAGTATAGTGAAGGAATTTTATAGATTGTATTTTCCTGCTCCTGCAGTGGATTAAGTGTATAGGTACCGCTTTCTGATAGTTCTATTATCTCCAACCAGTCAAAATACTTCCATTTTGTAAATGCACTGGGAAACTGTGGTGGATTACCATTAGAAGCCATCACATCCCAGCCTCCCACAGGAGTCGGGGCCCCTCCCCCATCATAATGATAGTAGTCTGGCGCGCCCAGCACGTGACCGAACTCATGGCACAGTACTCCCACATTAAAGTACCAGGATTCGGAGAGCATGAACAGGTAATCGTAAACCTGGGAACCATTTATATAGACATCTTGACCATAGAGTGCCCAACGATGCGGCCACAATAAATCAGCCCAGTCACCTGGGGTCCCATAAACCACAAATGAAACTGCATCTACAAAACCATCATCATCTGCATCAATATCAATTAACGCAGAAACGTTGGCAGAAATGGCGTTTACGGCATTTGCAAGGAGAGTATGTTCTCGTGTTGCACGCTCAGTATCGCTTTGGTATCCATCCGGATTTGCGTTTGAATATGGTTCATAGTAGCTCCTGTTATACTCATCAACGTATGCAGTATTAGAGCCGTCAAAAGTCCCCGGAAAGTGAAACGTATTTACCATCAAAGAATTGTAGGACATCTCCCAGAAATAGTGCTTCAATGATGGTTCATCTTCATCCGTCTGGAATACAGCATCATAATGGGATCTTGGAAAAGGAAAATCAGGGTCATCGGCAAAACGAATAAATACATTGATCTGTGCTATTTCGCCAGAAGTAGGCGCATCTCTTGTCTCTTGAGCTGCTACTCCATTAAGGTAGAACTCCTTATTTTTGTTGTACAGCTCGATACTTATTGCGTACCCCGGCTCTAACCCTATACTTCGTGGGTCACCTAGCCCTGCCAATAAACTTGATGGTATTAATTCCCCGGCTGGACTTTGATCAGCATAATAATAATATCCATCTTCCTGATTAAGGATAATTGTGAAATTATTGTTATCATGGAGCCTCCTACCATACTGGTCTCCCGTTATAAAACATTCCACACTCCCCCCGTTTGGCTGTACAAGTGTTCTTGGAATATCTTCAAACCAGGTTGCGCTCAGGTTAGATATAAATACAATAAAAATAATGCAGATTCTAATATCTATCATCCGAGAAAAGTTGTAGGATTTGTGTATGGTGATTAGTGCTTATTTGAGCAAAATCATTTTTTGGGATTGACCAGCAGATCCACCAACCATTAAACGATAGATATAGGTCCCTCCGCTTACGGGGCGACCTAAATTGTCACGCCCATTCCACCGGAATTGTGTAATACCTGAACTAAAATCTCCCTTGTGCAGGGTCTGAACTTCCTGGCCATTTATATTATATATTATAAGACTTCCTTGGGAATTCTCTTCCATTATAACATCTATTGCGGTTGAAGGATTAAACGGATTTGGATAATTTTGACTGAGATTGACTCTTGTTGGAGCAAGCTCAAACAGTTCCAACAGGTTCAAATCCATCCTGATCTGATGATAAGATGCACCATCATCTGACGTGTAATCGGCAACGAAAGATTCTGTAGTCCACTCTAATAAATCATAGAGCATTTCTTCGTAGCCAAGCACTCCAAGAGGGGTAATAAATCTCCTTAGAAAAATTATTTGAGTATTTTCTTTATCAAATCCAAAGTAATGATAGGCCCAGTTCAGGGTTTCATTATACAGAAAATCAGACGAAGATGAATAGATATAGAACCCGTCTCTTTCACCGCCTTCCATAATCTGAATTGAAATATTCCGGTTATCGTAAGACAAAGAAGGTGAATCAAGCTGTTCGAGACCAGTCCAATGACCCAAAAAGTTTACAAGAGCCTGCCCATTTAGGCAGGACGCCATAAACAATGCCGTCACTAGTGAGTATTGAGTAAGTTTTATCTTAGCCATGTTTGAACCATAGTGCACGGTAAATATACAATGGACATGACTAATAATGGAACTCTGTTTGAAATAGCCTGTGCGTTAAATCACTATTTCATTAAAATCATTTTTTTACTGGTAAAGCTTGATTTGGTTGATAATTGATAAAAATAAACACCGCTGGAGACCTTCTCGCATCTTTCATTGGTAGAATCCCACAAGACAATATACTTCCCTGGCTGCCCCGGTCCAGATCTTAACGTTTTTATCAATAGGCCGTTAATATCATATATCCTAAGGGAATAATTGCCATATTCAGTCAGAGTATATCTGATTTGAGTTATGGGATTGAACGGATTCGGATAATTCTGGGAAAGATTGAATGTTTCTACCCCATAGGAATCATCCCTAGCTAACATTACATCACATGAATAATCATATGCACCGATCACACCTCCGGTATCAGATGCAGTTTGGCAAACGGAAGAGTTTCTTAAATTAAAATAATTATTTTCTGGATCACAAAATTCAGGATTAGTATTTATCATGCCGCCTTCCGTAGTGAACAAAATAGTTGGATACTCAGAAAAGTTTTCTTCACCGTCCTGAATATCTGAATAATTTATTTCCAAATATGTTATTCCACTTTCTTCTGGAGAATAAAATAGTGAACCAATATTATCCCATAATATTGAATTTGTAAGAGTGATAGCAGAACTATGAAATGTCATAGCAGATCCAATCCCGGATATGTTTCCAGTGAATGTAGTCTGATCTAAATCTATTGTGGCCTGATTAGCTACGATTCCGCCACCATAATCATAACCATTATTTTTCTCGAATGCGGTCCATTTAATAGTACCTATACCTCCATTTTGATATAATCCAGCCCCTTCGATAAATGCTTCATTTTCGCGGATTAGGCTATAACGGATAGAAGGTTCTGCATTTTCGAAATAAAATCCGCCACCCCAATAGGCAATGTTATCTCTAACTACCACATTCTCAAGCAAAGGGGCTCCGTCTGTAATATAGATTCCTCCCCCCAGATTGGCACCATTGTTCTGGATTGTCATGTTCATTAAGACGGCATCGGACTCAGATAAGTAAATGCCACCACCTATCTCAGCAGTATTATCTTCAACAACTACATCCATTAAGGTAGGAGAACAGTTTGTAATAACAATTCCACCACCATAAGGGTCTGAACCACCGCGAAACGAGATACCGCGAATAATACCATGATCATTGGAACTACCATTTAAGATAAGAGTGGTTCCACCCATAGGCCCAGGACCAAAGTAAGTATCTGATATGAGATCAAAATTATCGGTTTCAAAAGCTCGGGATTCCAGAACAATTTCCTTGTCATCAAAATCGATCGTTTCCGTATACACACCAGGATGCAGGCGAATAGTATCACCATTCTCTGCTGCTGCCATAGCCCGTGCAATGGTTTCAAATGGAGCATCCAGGCTCCCATCATTATCATTATCACCATTTAAATCTACATACCAGACGGGACCAACATTTACCGGTCCACATCCTGCTTCAAAACATCCCATGAGTGAACCGCCGGATCCTCCATCCACACAGGGTGAGTTTTCTCTGATATAGTAGTTCCCCACGGAGCTGTTACAAAAATAGGGATCTTCATCCAGGTTCCCCGTACCCCAGCTAACATCACCATTGTCATTGCTATCTATGCCTTCTTCTACATTTTCAACCAGAGAGTAGTCAATACTCAATTCCACTTCGGTGCCTTCCGATCGAAAATAGACCTGGATTGAGCCATTATTCCATAAAACTGTGTTAAGCAGGTCGACCTGGACTTCATCTCTCATGTAAATACCATTGCCGTAAAGACCTGCAACATTATTCGCAATAGTTACATTAGTAAAATTCACAACGGATGTACTTCTAATATATGCTCCAGCACCGGAGCTTGATAGATTATCTGCAATCAGGGAAAAAGATAGTTCTGGGTCTGCATTATTTACATAGAATCCCCCTCCCAGTCCTTCTGCTATATTATTTATGATAAAAAGATGATCTGCCTGGAGATTTGCATCATCCTTTAGGGAAATGCCACCGCCTGAATTATTGGCAGAATTTTCTCTGAACGTAACATTATCCATAATGGGCGTTGACTCATGCCTAAGGTAACAGCCTCCCCCGAACTCAGCGGTATTATCATAAAAGGTGCAATTGTAAAATTGCGGGCTGGAGCCGCTCCGAGCATATAAACCACCACCAACATCATCCGTTTCATTTCCGGATATTGTACACCCATAAAAAACAGGTGATGCATTGTAACAAAATATGCCGCCACCGCCACCTTCATTGGCCAGGTTATCCTTGATAATGCAATCTCTTATAACAGGATCACTGCCTTCACAGTACATCCCTCCCCCATAGGTATAATATGAACCGTTTCCATCCGGATCTTCATCATTCCCTGTTCCATTTTGAACAGTAAATCCCTGAAGTATTGATGAATTAGTTTCTTCACTATCAAAGGTGAGCACGCTTTCATTGTCCTGGGCATCAATGATCGTTAAACCAATTAATAAGGAATCGTTATCAATAATGTATCTAGATGATACTACTATAGCCTTTCCATTAAAATCGATCGATTCAGGATAAAAGCCTGGATCAACAAAGATTGAGTCCCCATTATTTGAAGCATTAATCCCGCCCTGTATTGTGGAAAAATCATCGGGCACATAGATTATTTCGGATCTTATGATAGAGCAGAAAATAGAAAATAATAGGTATAATATTATGCGCATATGGTTAGTGTTTCCGGGGGCCAAAATTATGATTTTTATTAGAGGAATTCACAATGAAGTTCATGGCTCTATATATTAATTTCCAGCCCTTCATTAGAATGATTTATAAAAAAAACGTCTATGATCGTAGCAATACCCAAAGAAAATGACCACCTGGAAAATCGTGTAGCCGCTACACCCGGTTCTGTTAAGGATTTTATCAAATCCAATATAAAAGTGCAGGTGGAATCTCAAGCGGGCACTATGTCATTTTATTCTGATCAGAATTATGTAGATGTAGGGGCAGATATCATTCACTCAACCAGTGAATTGTTTTCCCAGGCAGATGTACTCATAAAAGTTCTGCCGCCTTCTAAAGAAGAAGTCTCTCTTTTGAAACCTGGGTCTATTTTGATCTCTTTCTGTCAAACAACCCGGGATCTTGAGACAGTAAAAGCATTAACAGAACGATCAGTCACAGGGTTTTCAATGCACCTGATACCCAGAACAACCCTGGCACAGAAAATGGATGCCCTGTCTTCACAGGCAAATATCGCCGGTTATAAAGCAGTCCTAATGGCAGCGACCCGCCTTGGCGTATACATGCCGCTGCTGATGACTGCCGCAGGAACAATCCGACCAGCAAAAGTACTAATTCTGGGTGCGGGTGTGGCAGGTCTGCAGGCAATTGCAACGGCCAAGCGGCTGGGGGCGCAGGTTGAAGCATTCGATGTACGTCCCGTTGTAAAAGAACAGGTGGAATCTCTGGGTGCAAAATTCATAGAAGTAGAATCTGAATCAAATGATGGTGTAGGAGAAGGTGGCTATGCCAAAGACACATCGGATGAGTATAAGCGTCGACAACAGGAACTAATTCATGAACATATCAGTAAGGCCGATGTTGTAATTACCACTGCCCTGATCCCTGGAAAACCAGCGCCTGTACTTATTCCAACTTCCATGGTGGATTCCATGAAACCAGGATCCATTATCATGGACCTTGCCGCCGAGAACGGAGGGAATTGTGAACTCACAAAAAAAGATGAAATTATAGACTATAACCAGGTAACAATTGATGGCACATCCAACATCCCCGGCACCATGCCGGTCCATGCCAGCGAACTCTATGCCAAGAACGTAGCTGCATTTCTAACCTACATGGTTAAGGATGGTGAACTGAATTTAGACCTGCAAGATGAGATTATTTCAGGTGCCATGTTTACCCACCAGGGTAAGATAACACACGAGCAGACGCAAAAAGCATTAAACGGATAAGTACCTTATGGATATAAATATACTTACGGTTTTCATACTGGCCATCTTTGTGGGATTTGAAATTATCACCAAGGTCCCACCCACCCTCCATACGCCTCTTATGAGCGGATCCAACGCTATCTCCGGTATTGCCATTGTTGGTGCCATAATTTCTACAAAAATTGGTGGCGGGGTCGGATCCTATCTAGGCCTGATTGCTGTTATCTTTGCCACCATAAATGTTGTGGGTGGTTTCATGGTAACTGATCGAATGTTAAAAATGTTTAAACGGAGCTAAGTACCCACAGTGGAATACACGAATTTATCCTACGTTCTTGCTTCGGTTTTATTTATACTGGGGATCAAAAAACTAAGCCATCCTAAAACGGCAAGAGACGGCAATTTTATCGCAGCCTTTGGAATGTTGATTGCCATAGTCGCCACTCTTGTATCTTACGGAAAAATTGATTTCCAGATGATTGCAGTCGGAATGATTATAGGCGCAATCATTGGTGCGACATTTGCCATAAAAGTAGAAATGACACAGATGCCCCAAATGGTAGCAATCTTCAACGGATTTGGGGGCGGAGCTTCTGCACTGGTTGCGGCAGCAGAGTTCCTTAAAACAGGCGAGATCACAACCTTTACACTGGGTACAATTATTGTGTCTATCTTTGTAGGAACGCTAACCTTTACAGGTAGTTTTATTGCTTTTGGGAAGTTACAGGGTTTTATCAGCGGACAGCCCGTGGTGTTCCCTGGACAACAAATGATGAACGCACTATTCGCCTTGTGCCTATTAGCGATTGGGTTTTATATGGTTCAAAACCCAGCTGAAATGGATTTTTTCTATGGCGTCGTAGCCATTTCTGCAATTCTTGGGATTACCCTGACAATACCCATTGGCGGGGCCGATATGCCTGTTGTGATTTCTCTTTTGAATTCCTATTCAGGTATTGCTGCTGCAGCTACAGGGTTTGTACTCATGAATAATGGTCTTATCATTTCCGGCGCTTTGGTAGGAGCGTCCGGCATTATCCTGACCAATATAATGTGCAAAGGAATGAACCGCTCACTGGCCAATGTGATCTTTGGAGCGGTAGGACTGGAGCAGGAATCTTCAGGAGAAGGGACATCAAAACAAGTCAATATTAAAAGCTACTCCACAGAAGAAGCCGCAATGATCTTCGAAGCTGCAGAAAAGGTCATCGTTGTACCGGGTTATGGCTTAGCCGTGGCCCAGGCTCAGCATGCGGTTCGAGAAGTGGCTGAGTTTCTAGAAAGTAAAGATAAACAGGTCTTATACGCTATTCATCCTGTAGCCGGCCGAATGCCTGGACACATGAATGTTTTACTAGCTGAAGCAAATATTCCCTACGAACAATTGAAAGACCTGGATGAGATCAACCCGGAATTCGAAGACTGCGATGTTGCACTCGTCTTAGGAGCAAATGACGTTGTGAACCCTGCTGCCCGCCATGATACATCATCCCCGATCTATGGTATGCCTATTCTGGATGTAGATAAATCTCGTACCGTAATCATTAATAAAAGAACAATGAACACGGGCTTTGCAGGGATCCAGAATGAACTCTTTGGATTTGATAATTCAATTATGGTTTTTGGCGATGCTAAAGAAATGCTCCAGCAGTTACTAAAAGATTTAAAGGATCTGTAAGGATTTCATACTTGTTACCAATAAAAAAACCCCGCAAAAACGGGGTTTTTTTATTATAATCGGAACAAGTCTAGATTTCTTCCTTGTTTAGATCAACCTTGACCTTTGATGCATCTGAGTAAAGGCCTAAGGCAATGTATTTTTCACACACAGCTTCTGCATAATCTTCCGAGAAATATTTTCCTACCTTAAAAACCCGACCACCCCTGTCTTCAACAATATCCAGTTCTGGCAAAATTTCACGAACCGCATCCATCTGATCTTCACCCTGGGGAACAATATTCACTTCAAACATTTCCATCTCTCCACCCTTTTCTGAACTGACATAGTGCCCAATCATCCCGGTGAATTCTGCAACAGCCATTGCTTCTTCTTCTGTGACTTCATCATCTGCTTCGGCCATTAGATTAATTAAATCAACAAGCCCTTCTGCTACATCTGTGTCTGGACCTTCATCAAGATAAGACTGCACCAGACCCTTAAGCTGCACAAGATTAGTAACTTCTTCAGGCTTCCCTGGTTTGAGATCAGGAACTTTAATATCCCACTTTTCTGAAAATTGATTGATCAGGTCAATCTCTTCCTGAGCAATATCATCATCAATAGCTGCCAGCTTGTGGAGAATATCAATAATCTTTCTTGCACCTTTAGGACGGAGCATATTACTAATTAAATCCCCGGATTCTTTTCCTTCTAGTTGTAACGCCTTGCCCAATAATGTGATAAAACTGGCACCACGGTTTTTGTCAACAAAATAACCTGTACCAA
>Ga0209228_1000436_pt1 | contig 21645 bp, 19 predicted proteins | sample METZYME_3_150m_FD_187547 | JGI IMG/M metagenome (GOLD analysis project Ga0209228, IMG submission 187547) | Marine microbial communities from oxygen minimum zone in mesopelagic equatorial Pacific - METZYME_3_150m (SPAdes) (version 2) | ecosystem: Environmental > Aquatic > Marine > Oceanic...
ACTGTTACAGACTTAGCAAGATTTCTTGGTTGGTCAAGGTCGGTACCCCTAAGGCACGCCACCTCATATGCTAGGATTTGAAGGGGTATTGTATAGACAATTGGAGCATTAAAATCCCCGCATTTCGGCATGTTAATAAACTTCCCTTTTTTTATTTCAATCTTAGAGTTTGCGTTTCCAAATACATAAAGGGTGCCGCCCCTGGCCTTTACTTCTTCTAGGTTGGACAACAATTTTTCTACCAAACTGTCTTCAGGGGCCAAAGCAACCACTGGAATTTGGTCGTCCACCAACGCAAGGGGGCCATGCTTTAGTTCTCCTGCTGGGTATGCTTCTGCATGGATATATGATATTTCTTTAAGTTTTAGCGCTCCCTCTTGAGCAATAGAAAAATACATTCCTCGGCCCAAATACAAAGCATTACTCTTGTTGGCAATGTTTTCTGTTATATGCTCAATATCCTGTTTGAGCTTAAAGGCTTCTTGCAATAAAGACGGGGTGTTCCTTAAATCCTGTGTTGCAGCCTTTCTTTTGTCAGCGTTTTTGTTTTTACTTTTTGCTATCGAGGCCGCAAGCATCAACAAGGCTGCCAGTTGTGTGGTGAAAGCTTTGGTTGATGCCACACCAATTTCTGGTCCGGCATTAGTAAACATTTTCCAATCTGACTCCCTTGCCATTGTGCTCGTTGGAACATTGCAGACAGAAACAATTCCTAGGTATTTCTCTTTTTTTGCGTACTCCAAGGCTGCCAAAGTGTCGGCGGTCTCACCAGATTGAGAAACTGCAACAAACAAGGTGTTGTTTTCAACCAAGGGGTTTCTGTATCTGTATTCGCTTGCAAAATCTATGTAACAAGGTGTTTCAGCTATGTCTTCAAACCATTTTCTGGCTGTTTTTGCTGCGTGCAAGCTTGTTCCACAAGCCACAAACTGTATTCTTTTTACATCCTTAAAGGCTTTAGATGAGCCTATTCCAAAAATATTATCTAAGACATCTTGATCTCCTAACCTACCACTAATAGTGTTTCCTATTGCTTCTGGTTGTTCATAAATCTCTTTTTCCATGAAGTGTTTGTAGTTGCCTTTTGTTGTGGCGGTTGCTGTGGCCTCTATTAGCGTCTCCTCTCTTTGTTGTTGGACAGCCTTGTCATTAAAAATTTTAACCTCATCGTTTGTTATCTCTGCAAAGTCGCCGTCTTCTAGAAGATAAAATGACTGGGTGATGTTTATAATGGCCAAAGGGTCCGAAGCAACAAAATTTTCTTCAATGCCTTTTCCTATTAACAGCGGGCTCTTTTGTCTTGCTGCAAAAACCTTGTTTTTTTGATCCCTGTCTATTGCTGCAATTGAATACGCCCCTTTGAGTTTTTTTGTTGTCTTAATAAGGGCTTTTAATACATTGCCGTCTTCTTTTTTATAAAAATGTACTAGGTGGGCGATTAACTCTGAATCAGTTTGTGAGCTTATCTCATAGCCGTGTTTTTTTAGTTGTTCTCTTATCTCATCATGGTTTTCAATAATGCCATTGTGAACAATATAGATCTCGTTGTTTGATCCGTGAGGGTGGGCGTTCTCTTCTGATGGTGCTCCATGGGTGGCCCATCTCGTGTGGGCAATGCCTGATGTGGCTGTTGGCTGGTTTTTAATCATCAGGTCTTGGAGTTTTGAAACCTTGCCCAACGACCTTAGTCTAAGCACTTGCTGTTCTTGGTTTAGGGCGATACCGGCGGAATCATACCCACGGTATTCCATCAGCTGTAGGCCTTGTATTAGTATCTTTTCAACGCTTCTAGATGAAGCCGCGCCAATAATTCCACACATCTTTAGTCGCCTTTGTTTTTAGTTGGTCTTTGCCAACCGTCAACGGTTTTTTGTTTTGCTCTTTCAACCGTAAGTTTGTTTGCTGGGGCAGACTTTGAAACAGTTGATCCTGCTCCAATTGTTGCGCCGTTTTCTATTGTTATTGGGGCCACTAACTCCACACCTGAGCCAATAAAAACATTGTTGCCTATTATGGTTTTGTGTTTGTTTGCGCCGTCATAGTTACAGGTAATGGTTCCGGCACCAATGTTGGTTTTCTCTCCTATTTCAGCATCCCCCACGTAAGTTAAGTGATTAACCTTCGATTCGTTTCCAATGCTGGTGTTTTTTGTTTCTACAAAATTACCTATTTTGGCTTGATTTTTTAATTCTGTTCCTGGGCGGAGTCTGGCAAAAGGTCCGATGCTGCAGTCCTCCCCAATATTGGCTCCATCAATGTTGCTGTGCGACAAAATATTTGTGTTTTTTCCAATTTTCGAATTAGAGACAATAGCAAAAGGGGCTATTTGTACGCCGTCTGAGAGCTCAACATCTCCCTCAAAAACAGTGTTAACGTCTATAACCACGTCTTGCCCACACTTAAGCGCGCCTCTAATGTCAACTCTTTTGGGGTCACATATGGTTACCCCTTGTTCCATTAAAGCGCTGGTTAGCTCTTCTCTTTTAATATCTTCAGTGCGTGCTAAGTCTTTTTTATCGTTCACTCCAAAAACCTCGTTTTGCTTGGTTGCAGCTGTTTTTATTATCAACCCTTTGTTGTAAGCATTTTCTATTGTATCTGTAAGATAATACTCTCCTTTGCTGTTTGTCGCATCTAGCTCGGCCAATAAATCGCCAAGGTGCTTGCCCGAGAAAGCAATAATTCCAGAGCTTACCTCGTTGATTTGCCTTTCTTCTTTGTTGGCTTCTTGTTCCTCAATAATTGCTTGCACACAATTGTTTTTATCTTTCTTTATTCTTCCGTAGCCTTTTGGGTGGGGTGTGTTTGAAGACAAAACACTGATGTCACAATCAACAAGGCTGTTTACCAAGTCTTGGAGTGTGTCGCTCTTTATTAACGGAACATCGCCCAACAAAACAAGGGTGTTGTTGTTTTGTGTTATTGCAGGAAGTGCTTGTTTAAGTGCGTGTCCGGTTCCTAATGGTTTGTTTTGCTCTATAAAAACCATCCCCTGGAATTGCTTGGTTTCTTTTTTTATCTCCTTTGTGTGCTCAGGTGAGTGAACCACAATCAGTTGGTCTGGCTTGGTTTTTATGGCTTGTTCTAAAATATGTGCGAGCAGAGGTTTGCCGGCCAAAACCTGGAGAGTTTTTGGTTTTTTTGAGGCCATGCGAGTGCCTTGTCCAGCCGCTAAAATGACTATAGAGAAGCCCATCCATTCTCCTTCATTGTAAAAAAGGTGGTTAGTTTACATAGAAATTGTGTTGTTTTGCTAGTGTTATAGCAACCAAAAAAGGTTATTTTTTGCCTTTGAGTTTTTTTACAGCGTTATATCTTGCAGCAGCTTCTGCTAGTTGTGCTTGAGCTTGCTCAAGGTCCTCTTTTTTGTCTGCGCCTTTTAAGGCTGTCTCAGCTTTGCTTTTTGCCTCTAAAGCTGCTTCTTCGTCTAGCTCGTCTGCGTGCATAGCTGAGTCAGCTAGAACTGTTACTATGTGTGGCTGAACCTCTAAAATTCCGCCTGTCACATAAAAATATTCTTTTTCATTATCTTTTTTATGGATCTCTATTTCCCCAGGTCTTAGGGTTGTTAACAGCGGTGTGTGTCTTGGGGCGATGCCTAGGTCCCCAGCCTTTCCTGGTGCAATTAACATTTTTGCTTCGCCTGAGAATATTGCTTTTTCAGCGCTAACAATTTCTATTTGGATTGTGCTCATAACGATTACATTTTTTTGGCGTTTTCAACTGCCTCATCAATTGTTCCTACCATATAGAAGGCTTGTTCGGGTAAGTCGTCATACTCTCCTGAAACAATGCCTTGGAACGCTCTTATTGATTCTTGTAAAGAAACATACTGTCCTGGAGAGCCTGTGAAGACCTCGGCAACAAAAAAGGGTTGAGATAAAAAACGTTGAATTTTTCGAGCCCTTTGAACACTTAGCTTATCTTCCTCTGACAGCTCATCCATGCCCAAAATAGCGATAATGTCTTGTAGTTCTTTGTATCTTTGTAGCACCTGTTGAACTGATCTTGCGGTGTCATAATGCTCTTGACCAACAACCGTTGGGTCTAGTTGTCTGCTGTTGGAGTCTAAAGGGTCTACTGCGGGATAAATACCTAACTCTGCTATTGCCCTTGACAAAACAACCGTGGCGTCTAAGTGAGCAAATGTTGTGGCTGGTGATGGGTCTGTTAGATCATCTGCTGGAACATAAACTGCTTGAATAGAAGTGATTGAGCCTTTTTTTGTTGAGGTGATTCTTTCTTGGAGGATTCCCATTTCCTCAGCTAGCGTGGGCTGATACCCTACAGCTGAAGGCATCCTGCCAAGCAATGCGGAGATCTCTGTGCCTGCTAATGTGTATCGATAAATATTATCGATAAACATTAGAACGTCTCTTCCCTCGTCTCTAAAATTTTCTGCAATCGTCAACCCGGTTAAAGCTACTCTTAAGCGGTTACCAGGGGGTTCATTCATCTGGCCGTAAACCAAAGCTACTTTATCTAAAACATCTGACTCTTTCATTTCATGATAAAAATCATTTCCTTCTCTGGTTCTTTCGCCAACACCAGCGAACACTGAAAACCCATCATGCTCTACTGCGATGTTTCTAATGAGCTCCATAACTGTAACTGTTTTGCCTACGCCAGCACCACCAAACAAACCAACCTTTCCTCCTTTTGCGAAAGGACAAAGCAAGTCTATTACTTTAATGCCGGTTTCAAGAACATCTGAGCTTCCAGATTGTTCTTCAAAAGAAGGTGCTTTAGCATGAATTGGTTTGGTTGTTTTTGCGCCAACAGGTCCTTTTTCATCAATTGGGTTTCCTAGAACATCAAGCACTCTGCCCAATGTTTTTTGACCGACAGGAACGCTAATTGGTGCGCCTGTGTTTTCAACCTCAATACCCCTTTTAAGGCCTTCACTGGAACCCATAGCGATTGTTCTAACAACACCATCACCTAATTGCTGCTGGACCTCAAAAACAAGATCTCCTTCCTTTAAGGTTAACGCATCATAAACACTAGGGATGGCCTCCCTAGGAAACTCCACATCAACTACAGCCCCTATTATTTGTACAATACTTCCTGTGCTCATTTTTTTTCCTTTTTAACTAAACAGCAGCAGCGCCGCCTACAATTTCAGATATTTCCTGTGTTATGGCCGCCTGTCTTGCTTTGTTGTAATCAAGCTCTAGCTCATCTATAAGTTTGCCCGCATTATCTGTGGCACTTTTCATGGCTACCATTTTAGCGGCCATTTCACATGCCACGTTTTCAACAACAGCCCTGTAAACCTGTGATTCTATGTATCTCATTAAAATATAGTCCAATAAGTCTCTGGAGTCTGGCTCATAAATATAATCCCAGTGTTCTTGTAAGTCCTCTTTGTCGCTTGGGTCGATGGGTAAGAGGGTTTTTATTTCAGGCTTCTGAGACATAGTGTTAACAAAATTATTGTGCACGATAAACAGTTGATCTATTTTTCCCTCTGTGTATGCGTCAAGCATGGTTTTTATTGCCCCTACCAAATCTTCCACCAAGGGTTCTTCCCCTAAGTTTGTTGTAGCGGCTATAACATTAACGTCTATAGACCTAAAGAACTGAACCCCTTTAGCCCCTACTAGACATAAATTAGTTTCAATGTTGTTGTTCTTTTGTTCTTTTAGGTGGGCAATAAAAGGCCTAAACATGTTTACATTAAGCCCCCCACAAAGCCCCTTGTCTGAGCTCACCACAATATAGCCTGCGCTTTTTACCTTACGCTCAACTAAAAAAGGGTGCTTGTAATCTGGGTTAGCCTTAAAAATATGACCAATAACTCCCCTGATTTTGTCTGCATAGGGTAAAGACTTTTTCATGGTTTCCTGGGTTCTTCTCATTTTGCTTGCAGCCACCATTTCCATAGCCTTGGTGATTTTCTGAGTGTTTTTTACGCTCCCTATTTTTGTTCGTATTTCTTTTTCGTTTGCCATTGTTTTAGTACGCGCCTGTTTCTTTAAACCCCTCTAAAGCTAGCTTTAATCCAGCTTTTATTTCATCGTTGTAATCACCTGATTCGTTTATTGTGGCCATCAGCTCGGGGTTATTGTCTGCAATGCTTGCATGAAGTGCTGCCTCAAAAGCAACAATTTTTTCAACCGGGACATCATCTAAATAGCCCTCATTGGCTGCGTAAAGAGAGGTTGCCATTTCAGCCACGGTTAATGGTGAGTATTGTTTTTGTTTCATTAGCTCTGTAACTCTTTGCCCTCTCTCTAACTGCTTTCTTGTTGTCTCGTCTAAATCTGAAGCGAACTGTGCAAATGCGGCAAGCTCTCTGTATTGTGCTAAAGCCAGCCTTACTCCCCCGCCTAGTTTTTTTATGATTTTTGTTTGAGCGGCACCACCAACCCTTGATACTGAAAGTCCGGCGTTAATGGCTGGCCTGATTCCCGCATTAAACAGGTCGCTTTCTAAGTAAATTTGACCGTCAGTAATAGAAATCACATTTGTTGGCACAAAAGCAGAAACGTCTCCTGCTTGTGTTTCAATTATAGGCAGGGCTGTTAGGGAGCCTGTTTTTCCCTTAACTTTGCCGCCAGTTTCTTTTTCAACATATTCAGGGTTAACCCTTGCTGCTCTTTCTAGTAGCCTTGAGTGCAAATAAAACACGTCTCCAGGGTAAGCTTCACGCCCAGGCGGTCGTCTAAGCAATAAAGAGACCTGTCTGTATGCCCAAGCTTGTTTGGTTAAATCATCATAAATAATAAGGGCGTCTTCGCCTATATCTCTAAAGTATTCTCCCATTGCACAACCAGAATATGGAGCGATGTACTGCATCGCAGCAGAGTCTGATGCTGCTGCTGCAACAACAATTGTATGCTCCATGGCCCCTTCTTCTTCTAACTTTCTGACAACATTAGCAACGGAGGAGTTCTTTTGCCCCACAGCCACATATATGCACTTAATTCCCGTGCCTTTTTGGTTAATTATGGTGTCAACAGCCACAGCGGTTTTTCCGGTTTGCCTGTCCCCAATAATTAACTCTCTTTGGCCTCTGCCAATTGGCACCATCGAGTCAATTGATTTAAGGCCTGTTTGAACAGGTTGGTCAACTGACTGTCTTGAAATAACACCCGGGGCAACCTTCTCAATTGGTGCCGAGGCAGTGGACTCAATTTTTCCTTTTCCGTCTAGGGGTTGGCCTAGCGAATCAACCACCCTTCCAAGAAGTCCTTCGCCTACCGGTACCTCTAGAATGCGATTAGTGGTTTTTACTTGGTCACCTTCAGAAATGTGTGTGTAGTCCCCTAAGACCACTGCCCCAACTGAGTCTTGCTCTAGGTTCAAAGCAAGGCCAAATGTGTCCCCTGGGAACTCTATCATTTCGCCATACTGAACTTCGTTTAACCCATGAATCCTTGTAATCCCATCAGTTACAGACACCACGGTTCCAATATCAGATGCCTGTGCTTCATGATCAAAGTTTTCTATTTTTGCTTTTATCAGCTCGCTAATTTCAGATGCTTTTATTGCCATCTCTATTCCTTTTTTAGTTGGTTAAAAAACGATTTAAGCTAGAAAGTTGAGAGCGGACAGAGCCGTCTATCATATGGTCGCCGACCCTTATTGTGGCCCCGCCGATAAGCTCTTCGTTTTTTTCAACAATAACCTCTATCGATTTATTAAGTTTTTCTTTCAGTGCTTGTTTGATTGCAGAAAGCGATTCGTCGCTAATTTCTGTTGCGCTTGTAATGGTTACCTCAACCACATTTTCTTCGGTTCTTTTTTTAGAGTCAAATTGGTTGCTTATTTCAGAAACCACGCTCAGCCTCCTGTTCCCAGCAAGAACCAAAATAAAACTCAGAAAATTTTTATTTTCTTCGCTGTTAGCTATCTCTATAGATAACTCATAAATTGCTTTAGCCAACGCTTTGGTGTCAACCCCTGGGGATGAAATCAAACTTGCCATCTCGGGGTTAACAACCACATGGGCGCAAGCCTGAAGAAACGCGGACCACTCGCTTAATTGTTTGTTTGCTAACGCTATGTCAAACACGGCTTTTGCGTATGGTCTGGCTATTGTTTTTGATTCTTCCATTTTTAAAGCTTTTTGGCTAAACCATCCAATATATCCTTGTGATCTTTTTCATTAATCTCTCTTGATAAAATCTTTTCTGCGCCAGCAACAGCCAGGCCTGCAAGATCGTTTTTTAGGCTCTCTTTGAGCTTATTAAGCTCTTGCTCAGCTTCTTCTTGTGCTGTGGAAATTATTTTATCTCTCTCTTCGCCGCCCTCAGTTTTGGCGGTCTCAACTATTGAAGATGCTCTTGTCTTGGCTTGATCTAATATCGTGGTGGCTTGTTTTTTTGCGTCAGAAATTAGTCCTGTAACCTCAGATTCTGCGTCGCTAAGCTTTTTTTGGCCTTGTTCTGCAGCAGCCAGCCCGTCAGAAATGTTTTTGTTTCGTTCTTCAATGGCCTCCATAATCATAGGCCAAATAAACTTCATGCTAAACAAAACCACGACGGCGAAAACTGTCATTTGTATGAGTAATGTGGCGTTTAAGCTCATTGTTTTGCTCCGTTAGTAAAGCTAAGTTTTTTTATTAAGACAGGTAAGGGTTTGCAAACAAAAGAAACAAGCCTATTCCAACCCCAATCATTGTTACCGCATCTAACAAACCCGCCACAATAAACATTTTTACTTGCAGCATGGGCACCATCTCTGGTTGTCTTGCGGACCCTTCTAAGAAGCGGCCGCCAAGAAGTCCGAACCCAATTGCTGTCCCTAAAGCCCCCATACCAATAAGTATGCTCACCGCTATTAAAGTCATCCCTTGTACAAAATCCATTTTCTATCTCCTTAAGTTTATGTTTAATAAATTAATGTTCTTCATGTGCCATGCTTAAGTAAACAATGGTCAACATCATAAATATAAAGGCCTGTAACAAAATTATTATTAAATGAAACAAAGCCCATATAAGCCCTAAAATAAATTGCATCAACGCATATGGTATTACCCCTATATTAAAAAGGTAAGTGATGCCTTCCCCTGCCGTAAATATAGCGATAATCATAAAAATCAACTCTCCAGCATAGAGGTTGCCAAACAGCCTCAGCCCCAATGAAATTGGTTTTGCTATCTCTTCTATCACCTTCAACAAAAGATTAAAAGGCAGCATTGCCTTGCCGAACGGCTGAAAAGCAAGCTCTTTTGCAAAACCACCAATGCCTTTTATTTTTATACTGTAATAGAGAATCAACAAAAAGACTGTGATCGACAGTCCAAATGTTATGTTTAGGTCGGCGCTTGGAACGACCCTCATGTATTTAATGTTCATCATCTCTCCAGCCTTAGGGAGCATGTCAACTGGGAGAAGGTCCATAAAATTCATAAGAAACACCCACATAAATATTGTGAGCGCAAGCGGTGCGATTAGTTTGCTTGAGCCGTGGTAGGTGTCTTTAACTTGTTCGTCTACAAACTCAATAATTATCTCGACAAAACTTTGTCCTCTTCCGGGCACCCCTGCGCTGGCTTTGCGAGCGAAAAGAAAGAACGTTAGTAGAAAAACAATTGCCATAAAAACAGAATAAAAAACACTGTCTGCATGTATTGGCCCTAAAAACGTGTCTGTTGTGCAATGAGAAAGATGGTGGGTGATGTATTGGTTTGCCGAGTATTCAGTTTCATATGTTTTTCCAAAACAGCTGTGCTCAGCTGTTTCTGCTGAAAAGACTTGAAACGGAACAACCGAAAGAAAAAAGAGTAATGACAGCTTGACGATAAGTTTTTTGAACATTTTCTTTGTTTAAGTTGCTAATAAAGACAGCCAATATATAAAAACGGCAACAATATAACCTATTATTAATGGGAAAAACATCGCTTTTATTAAGATAATAGCAACCCCAAAAAAACCTCCGGTTAAGATAAACTTAAAGGCCTCCATAAGATATAGTGAGTTTAAGATTTTTTTTGGTTTTTTGTGTTGTTTGCGTAGCACCAAATTCATAAAATTTAGTGATGTGACAGCGGCTATAAAACTACCCAAAAGAGCCGACTTTGCGCTTGCCAAGCCTGAGAAGTAGAAAAAAAGAGCCGCCGCGATCAAACCTATTGTAATTTGCGACAAAAAAATACCGACCGATAGTTGTCGCGGGCTAGAAATATCCATTTCTACAGTTTTTAACTTTATTTAATTTTATTAAGAATGCCCTCAAGCTCATCAGCGCTTGTGTAACTTATGGTTAAAGTTCCTGCTCCTTTTTGGTTGTGTTTTATTGTTACTTTTGCACCCAGTTGGTTGGTTAGCCTGGTCTCAAGGTTAATAATGTCTTGGTCTTTTTTTTGGGTTTGTTTTTTTTCTTTTGTTTTGCCCTCAATAATGCTTTTGACAAGCTTTTCTGTTTCCCTGACAGAGAGTTTTTTTTCAGCAACCAAGTTGGCTACTTCGAGCTGCATTGCCGAATCCTGAATGGACAGCAGGGCTCTCGCATGACCCATGTTTATTGAGCTATTGTTTAACAATTCTTGAACGCTGCTTGGCAAGTCTAGCAGCCTAAGCATGTTAGATATGCTGGCCCTTGCTCTGCCGACAGAGTTTGCAACCTCTTGGTGTGTCATTTCATACTCAATTATTAAACGGTGAAAGGCGTTTGCTTCTTCTAGCGGGTTTAGGTTCTCTCTTTGGATGTTCTCAATTAGCGCGATGGCTACCGCGTCTATGTCGCTGACCGCTTTAACGACCGCAGGGATGGTTTCTAGGTTAGCCAGCTGGGCAGCTCGCCACCTTCTCTCGCCCGCAATAATTTCATATCTAACCCCTGTTTGAGAGTCCTGCACGGCTCTTTCTCTCACAACAATTGGCTGTAAAACGCCTTGTGTTTCAATAGAGGCTGACAGCTCGTTGAGCTGCTGTTCATCAATTTTTTTTCTTGGTTGAAAAGGGCCTGGTCCAACTTCTTCTATGGGCAGCTCGTTTAAGCTTTTAGTTTTGCTGCTTGTTTGTTCTTGTGTGGTGCTGCCGCCCAATAAGGCGTCCAACCCCCTCCCTAAGCTTTTTCTTTTTTCTGCCATCTCCCCACAGTTTATCTATATCTTGTTATGATTCCATGGTTTTTTTTATTACCTCTTTTGCTAAAGCAAGATAGGCTTTTGAGCCCAAACACTCTGGGTCATAAGAGACGGCTGACATTCCAAAGCTTGGTGCCTCGGCTAAGCGGACGTTTCTGGGTATGTAGCTCCAAAAAAGCTTTTCGCCAAAGTATTTTTTTAGTTGTGCTGACACCTCTATTGATAGGCTGTTTCTTGAGTCAAACATGGTTCTTAAAACCCCTTTTATTTCTAGCTTAGGGTTAACTGTTTCTTTGATCTTATAAATGGACTCCAAAACGCCTTTCATGCCCTCTAAAGCATAATATTCGCACTGCACTGGGATTATTATTTGCTCTGCTGCTGTTAGTGCGTTTAGCGTCAAGATGTTCATCGATGGTGGACAGTCAATTAAAACATAATCAAACTGGTGTTTTATTTCGTTGATTTTCTCTTTTAGAACTAACTCTCTGTTGTCGACGCTTAACATCTCTATCTCTGCTGCCATTAAATCGCTGTTAGACGGCAACAAAACAAACTGATCATGTTTCGACCTTAAAAGGCATTCTTTGATGTTTTTTAGCCCCATTAAAACATCATAGACTGTTGGTTGCTCCTCAGTGTTACTAGGGCTTGTGGCGCTGGTTGCGTTTCCTTGTGAATCAAGGTCGATTAACAGCGTGCTCTTCCCGTGCTTTTGCAAGGCTGCCGCAAGATTTATTGATGTTGTTGTTTTACCAACACCGCCTTTTTGGTTTGCTATTGCTATTGTTTCTGTCACTTTTTATTTTTTTTTAAAATCTTAACTAAATGTCGCTCAGCCTCAAGATAGGGTACATCAATTTTTTTTATTTGTGCAACGCGCCAGTCTTTTGGTAGTTTTTTAATTTCGTCGTCCGTTAACCTTCCTTTCATGGCATACAAACTGCCCCCTTGTGACAACAGGTGTTTTGTTTTTTCTACAAAATAATCAAGGCTTCCTATGGCTCTACATACAATCGCTTCGACGCCTTTTTTTATCTTTATTTCCTCAGACCGCTTACCAAAAACAACTACGTTTAAAAGCCCTAATTCTTTGGTGGCTCTTTTAATAAATCTTGCTTTTTTTTGTTTTGCTTCAATCAAAACAAAACTGGTGCTTGGTTTAACGATAGCCAAAGGGATGCCTGGAAAGCCTGCGCCAGAACCAATGTCCGCTACTGAGGCTGCGCTTATCTCGCTTGCGATACTTAGCGAGTCAAACAGGTGTTTAACAATTGCCTCTTTTGGGTCTTTAATTCCTGTAAGGTTAAATTTTTTGTTCTCGCTTAACACGCTCTGCAAAAACCCTTTGAGTTGTTCTTCTTGGTGTGGTGTTAAATCAAGATTTAGTTTTTTAAACCCCTCTCTAAGTAGTGTTTTTTGGTCGCCCACTTCTGTTCGCTAATTGTTAAAATTAATACTGTCTCTATCTATGCCCAAAGCAGTAGCTCGCTCAAAGATTATTTTTAAAGGGCTTATTTGGTGTCTTGGCCCTTACCTTTTTCTGTGGCGTTTACCAAACAAGCCATATTCCCATAAGGGTGTTTGTTTTCATACATTAGTTGGTGTGCGTGACCTATCTCATCAAACGAATATGTTTCAGACAAACAAGGATCTACTTTTCCTGCCAACACCAATTTATTTAGTTCTTCAGCTTGAACGTCGTTTGCAAGGTGCGACCCTTGAAGGCGTTTCTGCATCATCCAATGATATCTTAAGTCCATGGTGATATTGTAGCCAGAGGTTCCTGCACAAATCACAACCATCCCACCAATATCGCACACAAAACCAGAGGTCGGCAAGGTTGCTTCTCCAGGGTGTTCAAAAACAATTTTAGGGTTTTTCCTTTCGCCCACTGCCTCCCAAATAGCTTTTCCAAAACCCCTAACGCCACCCACCCAAGCTTTGTAGTCAGAAGAGTTGGTGTCTGGCATGGGTCCCCAGTGAGTGAAATCATTGCGGTTTATTACGCCCACCGCTCCTTTATCAATACAGAACTGTCGTTTATCTTCATTAGATATTACAGCTACCGCTTTGCCGCCCAAGGCGGTAACGATTTGCAAGGCCAATGACCCTAAGCCGCCAGCTGCGCCCCAAACTAAAACCACATCATCTTTCTCTACTGTGTGTGGAGCCCAACCCATTAACTGCCTATAAGCTGTTGAAGCACAAAGCATGTAGCAACTAGCTTCTTCCCAGCTTAAGTGCTTGGGTTTTTGTTTAATTTGATGTGACTGAGCTCGAGCAAACTGGCAATAAGAACCGTAATTAGTCTGATAACCCCAAATTCTTACGCTGGGGGCCAACATTGGGTCTTTTCCTGATAGGACCCACGGGTCTTCTGGTTCCCACCACCCAGAATGAACAACCACTTCGTCGCCAACTTTAGCGTCCTTTACGTCTTCTCCTACAGCCCAAACTATGCCTGCTGCGTCTGACCCGCCCGCATGAAAGTCTTCTGCTTCCCCCTTTTTTTGTCGGTCAGCTATTACGTCTACCGGGAAGCCCAAGCCTGCCCAAACATTATTGTAGTTAATGCCTGTTGCCATAACATAAACAAGAACGTCTTTAGGTCCGATTGTTGGTGTGTTTATTACCTCTCTTTGCCACGCCTTGTTTGGCTCCCCAAACCTGTCTTGTCTTACAGTAAAAGCGTGCATTTGTTTTGGGACCTCCCCCAAAGGGATTGTTTCCCCTAAACCATAAAGCGACTTTAAGCTCATTGTTTTTTCCTTTGTTTTTTTTGCTGGGTTATAAAAATAAATCTACTGTTGTGTCCATCTCTTTACAAGCTTTTTTAGCTTAGGGGTTGAGCAATTCCTTTTTCTTTTTGTTGAATTCTTCGTCTGTCAGGATACCTTTTTCTTTAAGGGTTGCTAATTGGTCCAACTCTGCTGCAACGCCTATTTGTAAGTTAACACTTGATGGTTGGTTGCCTGAGCTATATTTAATTATTCGGCCGTCAATATCTCTAAAGGCTCCAACTAGAATCATGATTAAATCAGCCACGACCCAAAGACCCAGGCCGCCTATGGTTATTATCATTAGGACGCCAGTGCCTTTCTTTCCGACATAAAACCTATGAACGCCCAAGCTCCCAAAGAAAAAACAGAGTAGGAAGGTTGGTAAAAACTCTTTTTTAGTGCGCTGTGCTTTTGTCATGTCACGAACCAATCTTCCAGGCTCTATATCTGTTAACTCTTTGTCTGAGTTTGCCGCTCTTCGGATTTTGTATTTTTCATGTTCTAAGTCTGGGTCTGGGACCGGAACAGAGTCTAATAGTTTTTTTGTATACGCCTCTTTAGGAGAGAAAAAAACATTTTTAGTGTCTCCTGACTCAACAATCTTGCCTTTTTTCATAACAATTACTCTGTCGCATATTTTTTTAACGACAGCTAAATCGTGGGCGATAAAAATCATGGTTAATTTTCTTTGTTGTTTAATATCTAGCAGCAACTCTATTATTTCTGCTCTAATTGAAGCATCAAGAGCGCTTACCGCCTCATCACAAATTAAGAGTTGTGGTTTTGGCATCAGCGCTCTGGCTATAGCCACCCTTTGGCATTGCCCCCCTGAAAGCTCGTGTGGATACCTGCCTAAAAACTCATCACCAAGCCCCACCTCTGTAATCGCTGCGCGAACATCTTTCTCTATGGAGTCACTGCTCATGCCCGGATAAAAAGAGCTTAAGGGCTCTGAGAGTGTTTCAAAAACCGTCATCCTTGGGTTTAAAGAAGACAAAGGGTCCTGAAACACCACTTGCATCTTTTTTCTTGCTTTTTTCATTTGTTTTTTGCCCAACAACGAAAGTGTTTTGCCAAACAGCTCGATCTCGCCCGCGGTTGGTCGGATAAGCCTTAGTATGTTTTTTGCCAGCGTGGATTTCCCGCTTCCAGACTCTCCAACCACTCCCAATATTTCACCCTCATAAACATCTAGAGAAACGTCGTCTACGGCCACAAGGTGGTTTTGCTTAGAAAAAAACGTTTGTTTGGGGACAGGAAAACAAACCGTTAGGTTTCTTATTTTTGTGGTTATTTCGCTGCTCTTGTTTTTTGTTGTCTCTATTGGGTTTGTTTCTAGCCCAATTTCTTTTGATTTAAAAAGAAGCTCTTTGGTATAAGCAGCCCTTGGATTATAAAATATTTGACTCAGCTCTCCTGTTTCCTGCTCCAGCCCATCTTTTAATACTAAAACTTTTTCACAACTTCTGGCCACAACCCCCAGGTCATGTGTAATCAAAATCACTGACATAGAGAACCTCTCTTTCATCTCTAAAACAAGGTCTAATATTTGCTCTTGCACAGTAACGTCTAGAGCTGTCGTTGGCTCATCGGCTATAAGTAGTTTGGGTTTTGTAAGTAGCGCTGCTGCGATCATAACCCTTTGTCTCATCCCGCCAGAAAGCTCAAAAGAATAACTGTTAAAGCTTCGTTGAGGGTTGGGAATCTTTACGGCATCAAGCATCTCTACGCAGGCTTCCTCTGTTTCAGCTTTGCTTAGCTTGGTATGGTTAAGCAACACTCCTGCCATTTGTGACCCAATAGAAATATAAGGGTTTAAGGAGCTCATAGGGTCCTGAAAAACCATGCCTATTTTTTTGCCCCTTATTTTGTTGAGCTCTTTTTTCTCCAAACCCAATATTTCTTTGTTGTCAAAAACAACGCTGCCGGTTGCCGACCCGTTGCTTTCCAAAAGGCCCATAATCGACAACACTGTTTGGCTTTTGCCTGAGCCCGACTCTCCTACAATTCCCAAGGATTGGTTGTGCTCTAAGAAAAAGTTTAGGTTTTTGACGGCCTGAATTTTTTTGCCCCTAGATACAAAACTTACGCAAAGGTCTTGTGTTGTTAAAAGATTAGCCATTCTGCCTTGTCCTGTCTTTGGGGTCTAAAGCGTCTCTAAGGCCGTCTCCAATAAAATTGAAACAAAAAAGCGTTGTGGCTAAAAACAAACCAGGAAAAACTAACATCCATGGCGAGGTCTCCATCTGTTTGGCGCCCTGGTTTACTAGCGCCCCCCAAGAAGTCATGGGCTCTTGCACGCCTAGGCCCAAAAAGCTTAAAAAAGACTCAACCAAGATAACCTGGGGGACCGTTAGGGCCACATAAACAACCACCAAACCAAGAAGGTTTGGCACGATGTGTTTGAACACTATTTTGGTGGTGGAAACGCCCCCAGCTCTAGCCGCATCAACAAACTCTTTGCCTTTAAGGTTAAGGGTTTGTCCTCTAACTATTCTGGCAATATCAAGCCAGTTTACAGCTCCGATTGCTATAAATATTAACAAAATGCTTCGCCCAAAAAAGACCATAAGCAAGATCACAAAAAACAAAAAAGGCATCGCATAAAGAACGTCCACAACTCTCATCATTGTTGCATCTACTTTGCCGCCAACGTATCCAGAGATTGCCCCATAAGAAACCCCAATCAGAACACTAACAAGGGTTGCAACCAACCCCACCATTAGTGATATCCTTCCCCCGTACATAACCCTAACAAACAAATCTCTTCCCAGGTCGTCAGTGCCAAAAATATGCCCAGACGCAAAGCTTGGTTTGGCTGAAAGCTGGTACCAGTCTGTTTGGTCTACCATAAAAGGGCTTAACATGGGGCCAAAAACAACCAAAAAAACCATTGTTAACATGGTTGCAAAAGAAAACAAAGCGGCCTTGTTTTGTTTTAGTGCGCCCCAAGCATCAAGCAAAAGTGAGTCCTGTGTCTTCATCTGTTTGCTCTGATTTTTGGGTCAATAAAGCCGTATAAAATATCCACCAAGAGATTGAATGAAATAATTAAACACCCATAAAAAACAACCACGCCCATTACAAGCGTGTAGTCTCGATTCAGGGCGCCCTGAACAAAATAACGCCCAAGCCCAGGCAAACCAAATATCTGCTCAACGACAACTGACCCAGTAATAATGGCTGCGGTGGCCGGGCCTAAATATGAAACCACAGGCAAAAAAGTGGGTTTTAAAACGTGATACAAAACAATATTTCTCATTGATGTGCCTTGTGCTTTTGCGGTTCTTACAAAGTTACTGCTCAACACCTCGATCATAGACCCCCTTGTTAGTCTTGCTATATATGCGATTTGGGGCAAAGCCAAAGAAATAACAGGCAACACCATATTTTGAAAGCTGCCATTGTTGTAGCCTCCAGCAGGGAGAAGGCCATAAAAGATTGAAAAAAATAAAATCAGCAATGGGGCCATTACAAAATTAGGGATTGAGATACCAACCATTCCAAAAAACATCACCCCGTAGTCTGTTTTGGTGTTTTGTCTAAGCGCGGCAATGGTCCCTATTAGGGAGCCAAAAAAGAGCGCCACAATTATGGCGCTAAGCCCAAGCCTTAAAGACACGGGAAAACCAGCCATAATGAGCTCTGTCACAGAAAAATCTCGATACTGAAAAGAGGGCCCAAAATCTCCTTGAAGAATGTCTCCAATATATTTCAAAAGCTGGATGTGGACGGGATCATCTAGGTTGTAAGCTTCTCTTAAGTTGGCCTCGACCTCTGCGGGAAGAGCTCGCTCCATATCAAATGGACCGCCGGGTGCTGACTTCACTAACAAAAAAGCCAAACAGATTAGTGCCAAAAGAGTGGGTATAGCGCCCAAGAAACGAGAGGCCACAAACTTTAAAGTATTCATTTTTGTTCTATGGGCTCTCTTTTTAGTATTTTAACGTATTTAGAGTAGTGGTGATCCATAACGTTGTCTTCTAAGCCGAACACCCATGGTTTTATCATGTGTTGGCTTACGTAATAATAAAGAGGGATGATTGGCAGGTCCTTCATAAGCAGCTGCTCAGCTGCCCTAAGGTCATCGAACCTTTCTTCTCCTGCGTTTTTGGTGGCGGCCAGGTCAACAAGGTCGTTGTATTTACTGCTGTTATAGCCGGCATGGTTCATTTCGTTTTCAGAGTGTAGGAGTTGGCTAAAAGTATACGGGTCATCATAATCTCCAATCCAGCCGCCCCTAAATATTTGTGTTTCGTTTTTCAGTCTTCTTGTTTCTAAAAAAACTTTCCACTCTTGGTTTCTAAGTGTGGTTTGAACCCCCAGAGTTTGTTTCCACATTGCGGCAACTGCTAGCGCTACTTTTTTATGGTTTTCGCTTGTGTTGTATAAAATTTCAATCTTAAGGGGTTTTTCTTTGCTATAGCCGGCCTCCATGTAAAGTCTTAAGGCTTCTGTTGACCTTTGTTCTTGTGTCCACTTGGACCATTCGGGCTCTATAGGCTGAAATGTTTTTACAGGGGGGACAAAACTATAAGCCGGTATTTGTCCAGCGCCAATAACTATATTGACAAGAATCTCTCGATCTATAGCCATGTTAAGCGCTGTTCTCAGGCCTGGGTTGTTTTTGAACGGTGGCTTGGTGTTATTATAGCCATAATAATAACTACCAAAATAAGGAGCAACCCTATACTCGTCAGCCATACAGGTCCTAATGAGGGGGAGCTGCTCTAAAGGGGTGGTGTCTGTAAAGTCCAGCTCTTTTGCTCTATATCGTTTCAACGCAGAGTTGGGTTCGTCCAGCGAGTAATAATAAACCTCGCTGAGTGTGGTGTTTTTGTTGTCCCAATATTGAGTGTTTCTAACAAGTTTAGTGTGCGATTGAACTCGCCACTCCTCAAGCTTAAAGGCGCCGTTGCTTATTAAATTACCAGGCCTGGTAAATAAAGCGCCCAGCTTTTCAACGCTTGCCTTGTGGACCGGGTAGGTGGTGGAGTGTGTTAATAGGCTCAAAAAATATGGGGTTGGTTCCTCTAACTCAACAATAAGCGTGGTAGTGTCTTCGGCATAAACACCCAATTCGTTAGCCTGTTTTTCCCCTAAAACAATATCTCTGGCGTTCTTTATGGGGTAAAGCATGCTTGAATAGTTCGAGAGTGTTTTTGGGTCTACGCTTCGTTTTAGTGAAAAAACATAGTCTGCCGCGGTGAGCGTGTCTCCGTTGCTCCACTTTGCGTTTTTTCTTAGCGTAAAAACATATGTTTTTGAGTCATTGCTCACAGACCAAGATTCTGCAACCCCTGGAACATAGTCGCCGTTTGGCAACTCTATTACCAGGCCCTCAAACAAATCTCTCAACACGTTTGAGGCGGGCACTCCCTCGGCCCTGTGTGGGTCTAGTGTGCCTGGTTCTGCTCCATTATTTTTTCTAAACACTTGTTCTTTTGCCAACTCTTTGCCGCTTGCCCCACCATAGCGTTCGTTGCTGTTAGACAGACAATCAATTTCATTTTGGTCGCCGCAACCAACCACCAAAGTCACTAACAAGAGGATTGTTTTGCTCGCTCTCACTGTCCTTGGGCTCTTTTAATTTTTTGTTTCTTTAGGTGAACCAACAGCGCGGACAAGGCTGCCGGTGTTATTCCTTGGATTCTGGCAGCGTGTCCTATTGTTTTAGGGGCAAACTCTGTAAGTTTTTGCCTTACCTCGTTTGATAAACCAGGGAGCTTTGTGTAATCGATGCTCTCAGGAAGCCTTGTTTCTGAGTAAGTTTTTTGTTTCTTAATTTCTCTTTTTTGTTTGTTCACATAGCCTTCGTATTTTGCTTCTGTTTCTAAGAGCTCCCCTATAATACCCCCAAATGTTTTAGTGTTTTTTGTGTGCTCTGCTCTGTTTCCAATCTGTTTTGTTAGTTTTTTGTAGCTGATGTCCGGCCTCTTAAGTAACTCATATGCGGTCTTGTCATGAGTTTTGTTTTTGGTGTTATGGTCAAGCCTTGCAATTGTTTTATGTTTGACCATTGTTGTTTGTAGTCGTTCTTTTTCTTTGTTTAGCGCCTCTATTTTTTTGCTAAAATGAGCCCACCTTTTGTTTGAGACCACACCAAGCTTTCTCCCTGTGGGCGTAAGCCTTTGGTCTGCGTTGTCCTCTCTTAATAACAGCCTGTGTTCGGCCCTGCTTGTGAACATTCTATAAGGCTCATTGGTTCCTCTTACAACCAAGTCATTTGCCAACACTCCCAAATATGCTTCGTCTCTTTTTGGTTCCCAAGGGTCTTTTTTTGTGATCGAAAGCCCGGCGTTAATTCCTGCAACCAGCCCTTGTGCTGCTGCCTCCTCATAACCCGTCGTCCCGTTAATCTGTCCAGCAAAATAAAGCCCTTTTATGGCGCGTGTTTCAAACACAGGGGTCAGATCTCTTGGGTCAAAATAATCATACTCAATTGCATAGCCTGGTTGTGTTATTTCCGCATCTTTAAAGCCTTTTATGGATCTGACAAATGTTTCTTGTGCTTTGGTTGGTAAGCTTGTTGAAATACCATTAGGGTAGACTTCGTTGGCATCAAGGCCTTCTGGTTCTATGAAGATTTGGTGTCTTTCTTTGTCAGCAAACTTCACCACCTTGTCTTCGATTGACGGGCAATATCTTGGGCCAACACCCCCTATCGCCCCAGTGAACAACGGGGAGTTTTTTAAGGATGCTCTGATAATTTCGTGGGTTTTTTCATTGGTGTGTGTGATATGGCAACTTAGTTGTTGTGGGTGATCATCAACGGTCGACATAAAAGAAAAGGTGGGCCTTGGGTCGTCCCCTGGTTGTTCCTCTAGCAGAGCAAAATTAATGCTGTTTTTGTTTATTCTTGGTGGTGTTCCTGTTTTAAGTCTGCCAGTTCTTGGGGCTATTTCTAAAAGCTGTTGTGCAAGCACCAAGGAAGGCTTGTCGCCCTTTCGGCCTCCGCTTAGTTTTTCTCTTCCGGTGTGAATAACGCCGTTCAAAAAGGTTCCCACAGTTAGCACCATTTTTTTGGTGTTAAAGACTTGTCCGCACTCAGTTTCAACGCCGCACAGCTGGCCTTGTTTTGTTAAAATTTTTGAGGCAGCTCCCTCAAAAACAGTTAGCTCTTTGTGTGTGCAGAGCTGTTGTTGTATCGCTGATCTATATAAAAGACGGTCGGCCTGTGCTCTTGTGGCTTGCACGGCCTTGCCTTTGCTGGAGTTAAGTGTTTTAAGGTGTATCCCCGCTAAGTCAGCAGCTCTTGCCATTAAACCACCAAGAGCGTCTATTTCTTTTGCTAGGTGGCCTTTGCCAACACCCCCAATTGCCGGGTTACAGCTCATTTGCCCAATGCTTTTTTTGCTGTGCGTTAATAAAAGGGTGTTGTGCCCCATTCTGCACAAAACAGCGGCGGCCTCTGTTCCAGCGTGTCCGCCGCCAACCACTATTGCTTCAAATGTGTTTGTTGTTTTTCCCAATTTACTTACCAATACAAAAACGGTTAAATATAGAGTCTAGCAACTCTTCGTTTGTAAACTCTCCTGTTATTTCTGAAAGGCTATTTTGCGCTTGTAACAAGTCTTCTGCAACAACATCCCCGACAATGCTTTTTGTGGCTTTCTTTTTTGCGGCGCTAAACGCACCATGAGACTCATTAAGGCTGGCAAGGTGTCGCCTTCTGGCGGTCATTGTTAGCTCAGCCCCCCCTGTTTTTTTGAACCTGTTGCCAATATTCTCAACCAACCCCTCTATGCCCAAGCCTGTTAGAGCGGATACATATAGCGCTCCCTTGTTGGCTTTGTTGCGCTTTGGTTTTGTTTTTAGAAGGTC
>Ga0209228_1000443_pt1 | contig 21560 bp, 11 predicted proteins | sample METZYME_3_150m_FD_187547 | JGI IMG/M metagenome (GOLD analysis project Ga0209228, IMG submission 187547) | Marine microbial communities from oxygen minimum zone in mesopelagic equatorial Pacific - METZYME_3_150m (SPAdes) (version 2) | ecosystem: Environmental > Aquatic > Marine > Oceanic...
ATACGACACCGCGACAGCCGCTCTCTGCGACGATGGCAGCGCATACGCCTCCTCCAGCGATTCGTTGGACGCATCGAGCACGCCTGCCGACATGGACGGTGATTTGACCTGCGACGCTCTGGACACAGACCGCGACGGTGACGGATATGCCAACGCTGCCGATGCCTTCCCTGATGACGTCAACGAATTCATCGACACTGATGCTGACGGTATCGGCAACAACGGTGATACCGACGACGACGGCGATGGTACGCTGGACGTGGATGATGCGTTCTCGCTGGACAACTGCGCGGACACTGACTCTGACGGCGACGGCAGGCCTGATACCATGGCCGCGAGTTGCTCGAGCACTCTGATGCTGGATGGCGACGACGACGACGACGGCGTGGACGACCACCTCGACGCATTCGGTTTGGATGCTGCTGAGTGGAATGACACCGACGGCGACGGCACTGGCGATAACGCCGATGACGACGACGACGGTGACGGTACACCTGACGCCAGCGATCCGTTCCCACTGAACAACTGTGCGAATGCCGACTTCGACGGCGACGGAATGCCCGATGTCTTGCTATCGGTAGGTTGCGGCTCAACAGTGGCCTCTGCTTCCTTCGAGGCGGCATACGCTGAGAGCGGGTACTACACCGACACCGGCAACGAGTCTCTCAACCACACGTTGGCTAACAACGCTGGAGAGTCCGATGTCAACTACGACTCGTCCTCGACGCCTTGCACAACTGGTGGTACCATCATGTCTGCATTCACTTGCAGCTTCACCCTCAACGAGGGTGAGACTCTGAGTCCATCGGTGATTACTGGGTACACGTACGCATACCATGACGCCACACTGACAGGACCATCCGGACACCTACTGATTTCTATCGCAAACGGTGACTACTACACCGATTGGGCTGCCAATGGCGGTTACACTGGATGGTCAGATTGGACAGATTCTGGTACCTACACATGGTCACAGGACGCGAGTCCGTATGGACTGAACATGATGGGCTTCACAGCTTACGTGACTGGGTCTGACCTCGGATACAGCGCATCGTACATCAGCACCGGCGGAGTCGGCCTGACAGATGGCGACTACTTCGGAGTCACTGACTACGCCAGCACTGTTGGTGCCTTCACCGACGGCACGCAGGGCTACCAGATGTCTGACACCGATGGTATCGCGCAACTGGTCTTCGATGTCGTTTCCGACGCAGACAGTGTTTCAATGGATATCTTCGTCCAGAGCACTGGATGGGAGACAACCGACTACATCACCGTGAGTTATGAAACCGCAACGGGCAGTACATACCTGCTAGACACCAACGGCTACGATATCGATCTTGACTTCTCCGCAATGGAGGGCGTGTGGACGACCATCTCAGCCGACGTCTCTGGTGCAGGCAGCATTGCCGTGCAGTTTGCTTCAAACTCTGGTTCTGAGGCGATCTACATCGACAACGTGGTCGTGACATCCGATGGCGTTGACGAGGACATGGACGACGACAATGACGGTTACGACGACCTAGTCGACGATTGTCCATACGATGCCAATGAGAACACTGACTCTGATGGCGACGGCTTCTGCGACGTACAAGACACCGACGACGATAACGACGGCACGTACGACCTGAACGACGAGTTCCCACTGGACCCGAACGAGCAGTCTGACAGCGACCAGGACGGAATCGGTGACAACGCCGACGACGACGATGACAACGACGGAGTCCTCGACGCCAACGACGCATTCCCAACCGACCCGACCGAGTGGTCTGACTTCGACGGTGACGGAACCGGCGACAACGCCGACCTTGATGACGACGGCGACAACGTCAACGACGATGTCGATCCGTTCCCATTGGACGGCAGCGCTTGGATTGACACTGACGGCGACGGAATTGCTGACTACACCGGACCGCCTCCATTCAGCGGTGACTTCGAGTCTGGTTCGCTAGGCGGCGGATGGACTACTAGCGGCGACCAGATGTGGTCTGTCGGCGCGTCTACGGCTAACCTCGGTGGAGCTTACTCCGCTCAGGCTGGTCCGATTACGCACAACCAGCAGTCCAAGATTGAGATCATTGTCAACGCAGTCAATGGTACAGGCCAGTTCGACTACGACGTTTCGTCTGAGGCCAACTGGGACTACCTTGTGTTCTGTATCGACAACTCTGCAGGATGCCTGAGGACCTCTGGATACACCATGCGCTGGTCTGGCCTCGTCACTGGTACGTACACGTTCCCTGTGGTTGCTGGCTATCACACCTACACGTGGGTTTACTGGAAGGACAGCTCTGTGGACGCCAACCAGAATACTGCATGGATTGACGACGTCGATATCCCAGTGCCAACTGGTATCACCAACCTCGATCCCGACGACGATAACGACGGTACTCTAGATGGTGATGACTTGGATCCACTTGACCCATGCGTTGGTCTAGACACCGACGGTGACGGACTCTCCGATAACCTTGGCACGACGATGCTCAACGGCTCTGCCTGCGACCCATCGGCCTACACAATCGATGACGATGACGACGCTGACACATGGTCTGACTCTGACGAGGCAGCTTGTGGAACCGACGCTCTAGACGCCAACTCTGTGCCTGCTGACTTCGAAGGAGACCATATCTGTGACATCATGGATACTGACGACGACAACGACGGATACGACGACGATGTCGACGCGTTCCCACAGGACCCAAGCGAAGTTAATGACAACGACGGCGATGGTACTGGTGACAACGAAGACAGCGACGATGACAACGACGGAGTGAATGACGGTCAGGACGAGTTCCCGAACGACGCCACAGAGACCGAAGACTTCGACGGAGACGGAATTGGCGACAATGCTGACACCGATGACGACGCTGACGGAGTGGACGATGTGGACGACGCATTCCCTTACAACGCAGGTGAATGGGACGATACCGATGCCGATGGCCTTGGTAACAACGTGGATCCAGATGACGATGGCGACGGAGTCGCTGACGTGGCTGATCCGTTCCCACTTGACTCCTCGGAGTGGTCTGACGACGACAACGATGGCATTGGCAACAATGCTGACGATGACGACGACAACGACGGCTACGACGATGTAGACGATGCCTTCCCTGAGGATTCCAGTGAGTGGGCCGACATGGACGGCGACGGTCAGGGCGACAACTCTGATGCGGATGACGACGGTGACGGCGTCAACGATGGTATCGATGTCTTCCCCGATGATTCCTCTGAGTGGGTCGACAGTGATGGTGACGGAATTGGCGACAACAGCGACACCGACGATGACGGCGATGGCACTGCAGACGTAGACGACGCCTTCCCGCTCAATGCGGCTGAGGACAGTGATCTCGACGGCGACGGACTAGGTGACAACGCTGATGGCGACGACGATAACGACGGCGATGCCGATGTAGACGACGCCTTCCCAACTAACGCAGCCGAGTGGGATGACACTGACGGTGACGGTATTGGAGACAACGAAGATACGGACGATGACGACGATGGCTTCTCTGATGCGAATGAGGACGAGTGCGGCTCCGACAGCCTCGAAGCTACCTCCACACCATCTGACTACGACGGCGATCTACTCTGCGATGCTATGGACGCTGACAATACCGATGGTCCTGCTTACGTGCCTGCGGAGGAAACCGACCTTGGATGGACGAATGCCGTACCAGGCTTCCCATCATTGTTCGCTGCAATCTCGCTGCTTGGCGCTGCCCTCTTGGGCCGCCGCAAGGACGACTGAGCAAACTCAGTTGACATAACCCGGAGTCGGGGGCTACGGCCCTCGACCCCGGCCCCAGTCAGTTAGGCTAGGCCTTGTTCGGGGAATGCTGATAAGGCGGTGCAAGAGACCTGAGGGCGTTAGCATGCCAGGAACGAACAGAGTGGAGATTCGAACGTTGAAGGTGGGTCGCTACGTAGCGCTCGAAGAAAGTGCCTACAAGATCCTCAGCATGTCCAAATCAAAGCCAGGTAAGCACGGCTCAGCCAAGGCCCGGCTTGAGCTTGAAGACATCTTCACAGGGCAGAAGAAAAGCCATGTCGGTACTGTTACTGATTCTATCCATGTTCCAGTTATTGAGAAAGGTTCGGCCATCATCACACACATCCAAGGCTCCGAGGTACATGCTATGGACAACAAGACATACGAATCTCTGATACTTCCTGAGACCACAGAATTCAACCTTGAGCCAGGCGGTGAAATCCAGTGGATGGAAGCCATGGGCCGGTTCAGGATTACGCGCGACCACTGATGCCCTATTATCTGCCTATCCGACTCTAGAGTAGGCGGAGAAGTATAAGCGACTAACTGCGACCCCTATGCAGGAGCGTAGCATGTCCAAGGTCCAACGTTCTGCTTACAGGCAACCGGCCACACCCTCTGGTCTCGAGTCGATCGAGAAAGGCACACTAACGTGGCTCGACGAAGATATGTACAACAATCTCAACACAGGTGTCCTCGAACAGTATCTAGAGGAGAAGAACCTACAGGATTCGTTTGAGATTAGCCACTGGGATACTAGGAAAATTCTGATTGGCATATTCATTGGTGCTATCTTCAGTGGAGTTACCGCTTACATTGGACTCAAGATTGGCCTTGCTGTCTCAGCTGCTTGGTACGTAGCTTACCTGTTGGGGATGGCCCTCAAATGGTCTCCCTCAGAAGTCAACATCGCGACCAGTGCCACTACTGGTGCCACCCATGCTTCTACGGGATTCATCTTCACTTTCCCTGCAATATTCTTACTCGCATATTCAGACGACTATATCGTCGGAGATGGCCATCTAATATCTTCTGTCGATACTTTCCAACTGGCTTTCATAGGGATTATCGCATCTATGTTTGCCGGTTTCCTCGGTGTGATGTATTTCATCATCTTCAGACGCGTATGGTTGGTCGAAGACCCATTGCCTATGCCGGGGTTTGAAGCCACCCTGAAGATGTTAGATATCGCAGCTGACGTCAATACCGGAGCTGCTGACGCAGCTCGAGATTCGCTGAAAACCGTTGGCCTATGGACGGTTCTCACAATGGGATTCATGTTCTTAATTGACTATCCGTTGGTTTGGAGCAGAAAAATCGCTGGCATACCTGGAAGTATAGCAGATTGGATTGCCATGACCTTCTCGGGAGAGGATTGGGGTTTAGCATCTATTTACACTGAGAGATGGTTGCATCAGCCTAGCAAACTCGTTGATGGACATGCTCCTTTCAGCGGAATCACTCCTTACGAGTCTGGTAACATATTTTCATACACATTCCTAGGTGTGGAGCTGAGTCCCACTTTACTCGCTATAGGGTGGTTCATGAAGTTCAGAGTAGCACTCCTTGTCAATCTAGGCTCACTTGTGGCATGGTTTTTCCTTGTGCCTCTTGTTGTATATCAAGACGTTCCGATTTACGATCCCGCCCTCGGTGAGTATGTGAGAATAACCGAGTACGGAGACATGTCTTCATTACCCGTTTATCCGATTGTTCAGTGGAAAGCCTTCAGCTACGTCAAGGTTATCGCAATTGGAGCCATTCTCGGAGGAGGGATATACGGCCTACTGAAGATGGCCCCAACGTTTGCCAACATCTTCGGAGACATTGCAAGCGCGTTCACTGGAGAGAAGGGCGAGGAGTACATTGAGGACAGGGGTTGGTATGAGTGGCCTCTGGACCATATCCCAATCTTCATGGGAATTGCATTTGTAGCAATGATTGCCATATTCGTCATTGGAGGATTTCCAGTATTGCCTGCAGTATTGTTCGCTATAGTCCTGTTAGCCACCACATTCCTACTGGGCGCAATCGCCGTTCGAGTAATGGGGGAGACCGGAATAGAGCCAGTTTCGGGTACATCTTTCATCGTTCTCTTGATGCTACTATTGGTTTTCCTCAACTTGCCTGTCGGCCTAAGCAAGGAGGAATCAGTGCTGATGGCGCTAGTGGGCACTACCGTGTTCGGCTCTGCAATTTCTATGTCAGGAACGGTTGTAGGCGACTACAAAAACAGTCTATACATTGGCAACAGGCCGTATCATATCTCGAAAGGTAACATCCTTGGAGTGGTTCCAGGTGCTATTTTAGGTGCCGGAGTAGCCATTTTCTTGTCAAAATTACTAGCAGAGGGCAGTATCGATTTATTGGCCCCGCAGGCTAATGCATTCGCCACATTCACGATAATTCTAGCCGAGGGACAAGGCGACTGGATCGCTCTAGGGTTGGGCTTCCTATTGGGAGCATTCATGGAGTGGGCCACCGGGATGGGAACTTCGTTTGGACTTGGGATGTATTTGCCAACTCCAGTAACATTCCCAATGCTTGCAGGAGGGGCGGCCCGTGATTGGTGGGAAGACCGAAGACTCAATCCAAAGGTCGAAGAGATCCGTCTCTCCGAAGGCTCAGCAGCTTCAGAAAAGAGCCGCGCGCTAATGCTGCTGTTCACCTTCATGATCGCTGCAGGAGCTCTGACAGGCGAGGCATTCTTTGGTGTTGAATCTGCTATACTAGCCGTCTCAGACGAGATTGAGGTCGAGCAGGAATACCATCCCGATTCGTGGACCGAAGATACCTACCTCGATGAGATACTAGGTTCTGAGGATGATGATTTCAGTCATGTTCTCACCTATGCTACATCGCGTATCGCTTCAGATATGGCCGATGGAAAAGAACCGTCTTGTGAGATATTACCAGATTCTGTGGTCTGCACGGAGACGATGAGTATCAAATCATGGTGGCCCCAAGCCAGATTCGCAGGATTCTTACTTGTCAATGTGGCATTGGCAGCCATAATCTTCGTTTTGTTCAGAGCAGCTGGCATTATTGGCGTAAACCTCGATTCAGAGGGTGATTCAGAGGTCATGGACGCTGAGATGGCGGATTAATGATGTCAGAATCGTCAAGATCAGCCACACCTCTATTCGCTTGGGCATTGCTTGGTGTGGCGCTATTGGCCGTTTCTAGCGCCGGCGTAGTCCTTCAAGCCATGAGTGAAGTCCCTCCTTTACTTCGGGCCTCGTGGAGAATGCAGGGTACTGCTCTGGTTCTCTTGCCGGGATTCATCTATCAGTATAGAAAGATAGGGAGCGATGGGGTTAGCACGAAGGACTGGCAAATCATCTTGGCTTCGAGCGTGTTCCTCGCCATCCACTTTGGTGCATGGGTCTGGTCACTCGATCACACCAGCCTAGTACACAGTTTACTGTTCGTCTCGATGCATCCTTTAGTTCTCGTACTGATTATGCCCGCAATAGGGTTAGTGGTGCGCCGAGGTCACGTGACTGGCGTAGTTGTCGGTTTGGTTGGTGCACTAATGTCTCTAGGCGATGTGGAGGCGGGTGGTGAGGTCTCTGTCTTAGGTGATGCTGCTGCGTTCCTCGGCGCCGTCACCGTGGTGGGTTACCTACTCGCTGGCAGACATCTGAGGTCGAAACGTAAGATGCCGATATTTGTATATGCATTCCCAGTCACCTTCGCAGCTGCCATCTGGCTGGCTTTGGCTGCCATCTCTCAGGAGGGCGCCAGCATGGCCGATACCGTACCTGAAATATCACTTCTTGGATGGGCGGACGCCGTGTGGCTGCCGTGGATAGCATACCTTTCTCTTGGCCCCGGATTATGTGGCCATACTGGTATAAACGCTGTACTACGCTGGATTACACCAATCACAATATCAATCACTTTGTTGTTTGAACCTGTTGTCGGTGGAATCATCGGATGGCTTTGGACTGGAGAAGCCACGCTTGGAATCTGGACTGTTCTAGGGGGCCCTTTGATGCTTGCTGGAGCAATCATGGTGACCATTGAGGCGGAGCAGGGTGATGTGGTTCAGGACGCGGTTTCATGAACCCCCTTCTGATGCCCCTAACATGAATCGCTCTGCAGTATTCGTGACCAATGACGATGGAATCGAGTCTGAAGGTCTGCAAATCCTAGTGGCTGCTCTTCACTCTCTAGGTCACCCTGTGGTGGTGTTGGCACCCGCTAGTGAGCAGTCATGCTCTGGGATGCGCTTGACACTGCGTCATGACCTGAAGTTCCAAGAGAGAACCGACATCTCCGATTCTCTCAAGGTCAAAGGCGGACCTCCTCTGCGCATCTTCTCTCTAGATGGTACGCCGTGTGACTGCGCCATAGTAGCCATGGACGGTGGTCTTCGAGCTTGGGCTCCAGAGATTGTTCCGACTCTGTGTATTTCTGGAATAAATCAAGGCCCCAATCTTTCCGTCGATGTCCTGCATTCGGGTACCGTGTCTGCTGCTAGGGAATCGGCGCTCTATGGGATGCCAGCAATCGCAATCAGCCTAGCCACCTACGAGCATTCAGAATATTCTGAGACCCTAAAAGCCTCTCTGATAATCATCGAAGCGTGCCTATCATCGCTCCCGTCGGAGCCATCCAATCTCGGACGGCCCAATGGAAGTAGAAGGGCAATATCAGATCTAGCTCCGTCCCGAGATAGAATACTCGCTGCTTTCGCTGACGGCGACATGATACTGAACATCAACGGGCCGGAACAATGGGATGGCAGTTTCCAGACGACATCTCTTGGCTCTAGGTGGTATCATAATGCCATTGACATGAGGGATATCGACAATATTGGTGTGGCTTTCGAAGTAGGTGCTGCAACCATCGAGGACGAGGACATACCTGGAACGGATTGCAACGCTATCAATTCAGGGTCAGTCTCAATCACACCTCTATCGTCTTGGCCAGTCAATCACCCTCTCGGACTCAGTGAGGTATTGCTGTCTGAAGCTACGAACCAATCTTCCTCAGGTTTACCTAAGTGGCTCGATTAATCGTCCAAAATATGGTGTACGATTGCTATGCAGACGTGCCCTTGTAACCATGCAGAACCCAATGAAACTTTTTGATAGCCCTTCAGTACTACACTTTCTTCGTCGGTGAACGGTAAATGGTCAGACAGTACGAAACCCATCGAACTGCTCCCCTCACTCTCTAGTTCCTCTCCTTCAGTATCGAGAATGTGGGCAATCACTCCCTCTCTGTCCCACTCTATGAGGGTCTCCTCGACATCCCCGCCTGAGTGTAAAACTCCTACCGAGGCCTCCTGCCATATCCCGATTGGCGGGACGGGATTCTTCATTATCGAACGGATGTGCCCTGATATCGAACGTTCGTCAGGATGTACCCCTCGCAGGATTTTACCATCAAATTTTACTCTTCTAGGGATTTCTCCGCCCATGAGGTGAATGGTAATTGTCGAATCGGTTCTGATTCCGTGTGAGATGAACAGCGCTGTATTCACAGCTCTGGCCAACACATCCACTCTGCCAGACCCTCCGGCTAGATTATTCAGAAATAATTCTCCAGTACCCGGAGCATCATGGCCAATAATGGCAAAGTGGCGTTGCAAGACTTCACCCCATGTCGAGATCAATGTCATCAACATCCATCATTGACTTCATCTTCCTTCTGAAGCTACGGTCGCCTTTCATCCCACGCATCATCTTACGACTTCGGTTCCACTGCGCTAGGAGTTCCTTGACATCTTTCTCATCAACTCCTGAACCTCGTGCTATTCTCCTTATCCTGCTCGATTTGAGGAGTATCGGTTCATCCTTCTCCTTCTGAGTCATTGAGTCCATGATTACTCTATACCTCTCCAGATTGCCTTGCATTTGACGCTTCTGAGCCGTGCTCATATTGCCCATTCCTCCGAACATTGCATCGGGCAAGTGCGAGAGCATTTTCTCCACGCTACCAATCTTGCTCATCATCTCCATCTGACTGTACATGTCAGTCAGGGTGAATCTACCCGACATAAGTCGCTGAGCCAATCGGGCAGCCTCCTCTTGGTCAAGGTCTCCAGGTGCTAGATCGATTAGTCCCTTGATATCTCCCAAGCCAAGTAATCTTGAGATGAATCGATCAGACTCAAACTTCTCTAGATCTTGGACCTTCTCGCCTTCTCCAATGAAAACTATCGGGGCACCGGTAGCCGATACAGCACTGAGCGCTCCACCACCTCGGGCGGTTCCGTCCAATTTGGTCACTATTGTGCCAGTGACTCCCACAAGTTTGTGAAACGTCTCGGCTACTGGGCCTGCTGCCTGACCTACCTGTGCGTCAATTACTAGGAAACGCTCGGTGGCATTGGCGATTTCTGCTATCCCGACAAGCTCGTCTCGCAACGACTCATCAAGACTATCGCGTCCTGCCGTATCGATGATTACAACATCGGCGTTACCAACTTCCTTGATTCCGTTTCTAACAATCCTAGTCGCATCTTGCTCTTCCGGTTCTCCATAGACGTCCACGTTCGTTCCTTCCAGCAACTGCTGGAGTTGCTCGAATGCCCCCGGGCGGTGCACATCAGCTTCGATTACAGCGACTTTGACACCGTGCCTACGCCTCCACCAATCAGCTAGCTTGGCAGTGGTAGTAGTCTTTCCTTGTCCATACAGTCCGACCATCAGTATCGTCTGGTTATGAGGCATTATCTCTCTAGGTTGCCCCAGTATTCGAACCAGTTCGGTATAGATGAGATTCATGGCATGTGTCTCTAGTTTGACTCCTGGTCTGGGTTCTTCCTCGAGCATACGCCTCTCTATGCGCTCAGTGAGCTCCTTTGACTGTCTTACATTGAAGTCAGCTTCCAGTAGGGCCTTGCGAAGAGAGCGACTGAGATCCTTAGCAGTCTCCTCGTCGACCTTCCGCTTTCCCTTTAGTAGACCCACTGAGCGCGTTATGCGCCGCTTGAGCCCGTCGAGTGCCATGTCCACGGGTCCCGATTGTGTGGTTTGAACGTTATCTGAGGGCGAGGGCCTCAAAGCCGATGCAGCATGGCCAATCGTGGCGGTGGAGCTATGGCAGACCCAAGTGGCCTTCGCGATTGGCATCCTCGGGGTGTATGCGGGTTGGAAAGGGACAATTTCGAAGATGACGGGCTTCTATGACCTCGCTGGTGCCGTGAAACACCTAGTCTACGGATTAGTGTCAGGTATGCTTCTGGCGATATGCGTCGATAGAATCATCCTCTCCTCTGTGATACTAGCGTATCTCAATATTGTCAGTGCGAGCATATTTGCCATTCTGATAGGGGCAGCCGAGACTGCATTCGTGATGTTCTTACTGGCGAGACCCCGAGTAGCATCTTTGAGGGCCTCTCCCCCATACGGTTGGGCTCTTGGGTTGGGAATAGGGTCGATGCAGGCTAGTTACCTCATCTATAGGCTGTTTGACAAGCAGCTGCAGTACTCAGAGTACTCCGGAGTCAACGTAGTTAGTTTGACTATGGCTTTCGCCATAGCTTTAGTCTCCTGTCTGGGGCATGCACTACCTGCATCTTGGCAAGGATCGAGAATTCTCGAGTCAAGCAGAGTGAGGCCATTCATTATTTCAGCAATAGCCAGAGGCGCTTTGACGATGTGCCTAATACTCTCTCTGTTCGTGCCACTGACGTTGCTTCTAACGGCTCCAGCCATTGTCTTGGCATGGAGGCCGGCCCAGACCTCATGGCTACCGTCAGGCATGACTCCTGCTGCCAAACAAGCCTTTCGCCGCACTACGAGACAATCTCATAGGCATAGAATGGCCTCAGATGAGAGAATCCGCGGTCAAGTAGTTGACAGCGAGGAATGAAAGCAATTCTGCTCTGCTGAGCCTATTCGCTTCCTACTAGGCATGCCAATGGCGCAGTCTTATATCCGGCCCGCCGAGGCAGTCGCTACGTATGCGGGTCATTATCGCAGGTGCTGGCGAAGTCGGACGCGGTGTCGCTGCCGCCCTCAGGCAGGAGAAGAGGAGCGTCGCTCTCATCGACCCCAACCCTACTGCCATAAACGAATCACAGAGCCTTGATTGCTTGTTGGTAACAGGAAGTGCACTGTCACGTGAGTCTCTTCTAAGGGCAGGTATCAGCGATGCTGAGATTATGGTTTTAGCTACTAACGACGACGAAGCAAATCTACTAGGGTGCGCATTCGCCAAGAAGGTCTACAGTGAACAGGTCGGCAATCGAACTGCATCAGGACTCACAACAATAGCCAAGATTCGTGATCCGACGTTACTAGACCCCTCAAGAGGTGCAGGGCCGTTAGAGAGTTGGTCCAAGGCTGACCATGTGGTCTGCTCCTCTGACGAAATTGTTGAACAACTAGCAGCAGGATTGCTAGCCCCTTCTATCGATGAAATTCTTCCACTGGGAGATACCTCCTGGATAGCAGTTTCAGAAGTTATGGCTGGCTCACCGTTGATAGGTACCAAGACGGGATACGTAGGAGAGATATTCGTAGGCATCCCTTCTATCTATGCTCTAATGAATGAGGGGGAAAAGGGCATGTTATCGACAGGTTCAGAGGTTATTCAAGAGGGACAGATTCTTGTTTTTGTCTCAAGGTCCACTGACCAGTTTCATCAGATTACGAGAGCCGTAGGTAGGAAGGATGAGGACTTCCCCGATAACGCGCAGGTCGCAGTCTTCGGAGCTAGTCAGTTTGGTTCGAAATTGGCTATCCATTATCTCTCAAAGGGCTCTAACGTGGTTGTCATAGAGCCTGACTTAGATGCGGCTAACGAACTGGTCGGCTCTCCAGTCGGCAACAGTAAGAGACTCGACGTCATTCATGGTGATCCTCAGGATGAGGAATTGTTACAGGAGTTGGGAATAGATCACCATGACATCGCTGTCGCTGCTTTGGACGACGACAACCTAAACATCGCTATTTCGATGCGGGCCAAGGATAAGGGCGTCCCTCGAACAGGACTATTACTGAAGGATAGAGCCTTGGTCGAGGCAGTTCACAGAATAGGACTGACTCGACCTGTTAGCCGCAGATTGGTGACAGTAACTTCGATTTTGAAGTCCATTCACATGAACGTTCCAGGGACCTATCAGGTCATTCCGCCAATACCAGCTATCATCTCAATTTCTGCAGAAGTGAATCATGATCATTCGTTTGCAGGCAAGTCAGTGAAGGATTCGGAAGGAGCCCTGCGCGCTAGGATTGTGCTGGTTGAGAGGCGCGATGATACAGGTTCGACAGCACTGCTGAAACCACATACCTTGGACACCATTGAAGTTGGCGACAGGATTTACCTCTTCCTTGCCAGAGATGACCTCAAGAAAGTGGAGAAGGCTCTGGAGAACTGAAGATGCGCTGGGACGTAGTTGGACTCGTACTGGGCTGGACGATTCGTCTGATTGCCTTGCCCCTAATGGTCGTCTTCGCTTACAGTGCTTCAATCGATTCAGAGGGGATGGAGTACGCAGCCAAGACTTACTTGCCCCCGGCTATACTTTCTCTAATACTGGGTCAGTCATTGGTATCGCTCGCGAATAACTCCGACGCCTCCTCTCGAGTGAGAGACAGGGAGGCATTCGCATCAGTTGCTCTCGGGTGGATACCCGTTGTAGCTGTAGGCGCCCTCCCATATTGGCTCGGTGGGATGTTCAACGGTCCGTTTGAGATGTTCGCTGGTGACGCCTCGGTTTGGGAAGGACTCAGGGGGCTGTTGTACTCATGGTTTGAGTCAATGTCCGGATTCACCACAACCGGGGCAACGGTGATTGACCTATCGACTAGTCCTGTGTGTTCTGCACTCACTGTGGCCGATGACTGTATTGGGAGCCAGAATAACAGCCTGATCCTATGGCGCTCAGTTTCCCAATGGGTCGGAGGGATGGGTGTAATCATGCTTGGTTTACTGATTCTGTCCCGAGTACTCGGCGGGGGGATGTCATTGGCTAGAGCTGAGCTTACTGGACCTACTCTGTCTCGTCTAGGCCCAACATTACAGTGGACTGCTAGTCGGCTTTGGATGATTTACATCGCTTTAACGATTCTTGAATTCCTCTTGCTTCATTTCTTCGGAGGGCTGGGAATTTTTGATGCTGTGAACTACTCTCTGACCACTTTACCCTCTGGTGGTTTTGGCACCACTGACGAGGGAATAATGGCCTTCAACTCGGCGCGGGTTGAGGTCATTCTGATAGTCTTCATGTTGCTTACCTGCATCAACTTCAGCCTCTTGCACCTAATGATCGCAGGCCAATCGAAAGATGCTTGGAAGGATGAGGAGTTACGAGCTTACTTACTGATTTTACTCTTAGCGTGGCTGGCAATGGCATTCAACCTCTACAGGTTCGGCGCCAATGATCAAGAATTAGCTCCCCTTGTTGCTCTCAGACATGCCCTGTTCCAATCTATTTCGATATCGAGCACAGGGTACTCTAGCGCCGACTTCACCACTTGGCCGGTGTTCAGTCAGTTTGTCTTACTATTGCTAATGATTGTGGGTGCCAGCGCCGGCTCGACTGGTGGCGGACTCAAAGTTATGAGAATCCGAATTGCTTTCGAGCTGGCTAAGAGAGAAGTCGTCAAGATTGTTCAACCTCGTCGAATAGTGGCAATACGTTTCAATCAACAGATTATCGAGGAAAGAAAAATTTGGATTGTTCTCGGTATGCTCAGTTCGTGGATGGTTCTCGTGACGGTATCGATGCTAACACTATCTTTCCTTGAGCCATCACTGGAGTTCGTAGACGTGCTCTCGATATCGATATCACTACTCGGAAACACCGGACCAGCTCTAGGGGCATTCGGACCAACTGCGACATGGGCAGCACTCAGTGAACCGTCGATGCTAATTGCTACCATGCTGATGTGGCTAGGCCGCCTTGAGTTGCTAACAGTCCTAGTACTACTGCACCCCAAAACATGGTCTGGTACTGACTGATTAGAAGGAATCGAGTGAGAACTGAGTTCCATCTGCTCCGTCTTCGTCAGATTTGCTGTCTTCGATAATCTCCTCAATGATTGTCTCTTCAGGCTCGCTTGTATTCTCGGAATTGAAATCCTCGAGAATCTTACGTGCTTCCCTCCTACTCCTAGGAATTCCGTGCAGTGCTAGATGAGCCTCGCCCGATAGCCCAAGGTGCTTGGCAACGGTGAACTCTCCGGGGTCACCGCCAAGTGTCGAATCATGCACCGCCAGAAGATTAGGCCACAAGTCTTCTCTGATTGAGGCTTTGCTGGTGCCAAGAGCCTCAGATAGGTATTCTACCACATTACTGGATCTCCATGCCTCCCCGCCTCTTCGTAAGAAGTTTGGATATGCGAGGAACGGGTCAGATGCACCGTCAATGGGAAGGTGTGAAACAGCAGCCTGAGATGACAGAGCCGACCCCCAATACCAAGATCTGAAGGCACGATTGGTGTATTTCGTAGCAAGCGACCTGTCAGCCATGCACATGGCCGGACTAATCTCTGCCAGCACTTCACTGTCAAATACTGTCTGGTTATTCCACACGAACCAAGCGAGCATCTCGTCGGGATCCTTGTCAGAAATCATCAGAATCCTGTTTGCTTCCTTGCCTGAACTGCTTTGGTATACTTCGCGAAGGGCTCTGAAGACATCAATCTGAGAATCTCTCTCAGCGACCTCGGCTAAATCAAGGACGGCAGAGAGGTCAATGTGCCCTTTCCTGAGGGCACAGACTGCTTGCAGATCTCTAACTAGGGCCCTTAGGTCGCCAGAGTTACCGTCGATGAGGGCCTCTAGGGCCTCAGGGTCCATACTCCTGCCCTCAGCATCGAGAACTCGGTGAGCAACTCTCCTGAGGTGTAGTTTCCCTGCCCTATTGAAATTCACCAGTTCGGCCTTCCTGAGGAGCCTGTCTCTATTCCTCCTCCAGTTTCTATTCCTGCCCCATAGCCTCATCGGATCATTACAGGTCATGATAACTGGCTGGCGTGCAACATCTAGCAGATTGAGCAACTCAGCCTTACCTCCTGAATCACCTCTGAGAATAGTAGCTTCTTCATCAGGATTTATTGATTCCTCAATCCTACCATCTGAAACCTTGCCAAATCCCCCGCTAAGATGGTCTACTTCATCGAGGAGTATCAGGGTCTTACCGCTAGATACCTCACTTCCTGAAAACTGGTCGAGGGAGACGTGCTGAGACCCGTGAGTGGCTGCCCTACGTATGGCAGCCGCATTCCTCTCCTCACTAGCGTTCAACTCAATCATTGACCACCCTCTTTCCAAAGCAGCGGCGCGAGCAAGGGTGGTTTTGCCTACCCCGGGAGGTCCCGCCAACAATAGTCCACGCTTCTCAAGAGGCATCCCTTCTTCCCACTGGTTCAACCACTGTCTGATTCTGCGAAGCTGAGTCTCGTTCCCTTCCATTAGGCTGATGGATTCTGGACGATGTCTCTCGGTCCAGTCATCATCGGAGGGCTCGGCCACAGTCTAGTGTCCAAGAGGGACTCCATAAGATTCGCGTCAGAACAGTGTCGACACAGTGCCTGTACCTAGGTTCAATAGAACATCGTCAACCATGACTCTAATTTGTTTCTGGTCATCTCTGCGTCGAACTGTAACACTTCCATCTTTGAGGGTTTCGTGATCGACTGTGATAGCCCAAGGTACGCCGATTTCATCTACTCGGGCATACCGCCTGCCAATCGACTTCGATGAATCCATTTCACCTCTCAGCCCTGGCATCGAGTTCACTCTCGAGAGTATATCTGAGGCAATTTCTCCCATTCCATCTTTGTCGAATAATGGGAGTACGGCCACATCGTATGGCGAAACATTCGAACTTAGTCTCATTATGCTGTACTTCTCACCTTCTTTCTCAGTCTCAGTGTAGCTGTGATCTAGAATATGCCATATGATTCGGTCTATCCCGAATGCTGGTTCGATGACATGAGGAGTGAACCACTCGCCGTGTAAGGTGACCTCTTCTGATCTCCTAGTGGCCATTTCATCGGTAATTTGAACGCTCGAACCATCTGTTAGGGTGAGTTCAAAAGGCATCTTTTCGGGAATCTCAGTCAGGTTCTGCAGGGCCTCTATTACTTTGCCAGCGCGTCCCTTGAATGCCGGACCGAGTGATGCCCCGTTTGGAACCAATACATCCCTAATCTCGCTTCGAGGCTCTTCGAACTGCCTCCAAGCCTTGAGCTGCTTAGAGCCCGAGTGTCGTTCATGAGATAACAGGTCGTGACAGGTCCTATTGGCTATGCCTACGCATTCGACCCAACCATGCTCGCCGTGTAACTCGCAGTCCCAACAGTCATCTGCGTAATGGGCCATCTCAGTGCTAGCATGCTGCCTAAACCTGATTCTGGTAGAATCGATTCCCACATTAATCAGAAAATCCATTGTTCTGGCAAGGAACCATGCTACTGTAGGGTGTCGCACTATCCCTGCGGACAATGCCTCTGAGATTGTAATCAAGCACTCTCCAGAGTGTTCACCATCTGGATCTGGAACCAGTGCAATTGAATCGCTCCAAGTATTCAGACTAGGGCAGGGAGGGTCTTCCGGGTCGATGAAGTACTCAAGTTCGGCCATGTTAAATTCACGCAGCCTAATCATACCCTGTCGTGGACTAATTTCATTCCGGTACCCCTTACCTGTCTGAATGGCTCCGAAGGGTAATTTCTGCTTGAAGTGCCTGAATAAGGCAGGATATAACATGAACATTCCTTGGGCTGTTTCGGGCCTCATATACGCTTTACGTCCGCCTTTCATCGCTCCAATCTGCGTGCTGAACATCAGGTCCATCGTTCTTACATCGGACCATTTGGATTCTTTACATGTGGGACATTCAATACCAGTAGACAAAATTGCAACTAGCTCCTCGGGAGATAGAGAGTCTTTGTTCTCGTGACTATCTTCGATCAAATGATCAACTCTGAAGGCACCCGTACAGCCACCACACTCGACCATCAGATCGTTGAACTCTCCGACGTGTCCACTAGCAACCAGCACTGACTCAGGCGTGATGGCTGGGGAATCCACTTCAACGATGTCTCCGTGACTGGTCCAGTGGTCTATCCATGAATCCATGACTTTGCGTCTAATCCTCGCACCCACGGGCCCGTAATCTACCAACCCGGAAACTCCGCCGTACAACTCGAATGAGGGCAGGACTACCCCACGTCGCCTCAGTAAGGAAGTCAGTCTATCGACTCGTCTATCACTCATGAACGGCACTTCGACCCCGCATAACGCCTTTCAAGCCATCCTAGCAAAGCAGTCCTAGGAAGTGTTTGTCACGCTCTGGTTTCTCTACGAAGTCCCGATTCCAGAAGAATACCAGGCCCTAAGGGCCTGAAACTGTATCCAAAGCAGAAGCATTCATTTACGGTATGGATTCCCTTTCACCCGAAGGGTGCAGAGAAAAAATGCCTAAAATCGAATACATAGAAGATAAGATGGAGACTGAGGAACTCCTAGAGAGCCTCTCAGCCCCAGTTAGGAACTGGTTTGAAGATAAGTTCCCCGATTTCACCGAACCCCAGAAGATTGCGATTCCAAGAATCATGAAAGGTGAACATCTTCTGCTGTGCTCCCCTACTGGATCGGGTAAGACTCTAACCGCCTTCTTGTCTATCATCGACGACCTCGTTAGGAAATCATTGGATGGAACTCTTCCCGACACTGTGCAGTGCATCTACATTTCACCAATCAAAGCACTCGCCAATGACATTCAGAAGAATCTTATTGGTCCTCTTACGGAGATTAAGGAGAGATTCCTGCCAAGTAGGGCCAAGGATATCAAAGTGGGTCTGAGGACTGGTGACACTCCTCAGAAGGATAGACAGAGGATGCTCAGGAAACCTCCTCACATCCTCATCACAACACCGGAGTCTTTGGGACTTGGATTAGCATCTAAGAGATTCAGACCGATTCTTGAGGACTTACGCTGGATGATAATCGATGAGATGCACTCACTGGTGCCGTCTAAGCGTGGCACACACCTGTCTCTATCTCTCGCCTTGATGGATGCTGTCTTGCCCGCAAAAGTCCAGAGGATAGGAATCAGCGCTACTATGGAACCACTCGACGCTGTAGCTGAGTTCCTAGTCGCAAGTGATCCCCGGGAGAGTGATGTGAATCCCCAGAAAATCTCGATAGCAAAGGTCTCGGGTGCACGTGAAATCGATATGGACATCCTGCTTCCGACGGCAAGGTTCTCTTCGACACCCGTTAAGGAGATTCTTGATCACAACATCGATCGGATCAAGGAATTGGTTGAGGCGCATACAACTACGCTGGTTTTCGTCAATACGAGGAACATGACTGAGACCGTTGTTCAACGTCTCAAGGTTGCCGGCTTAGAAGGAGTTGAGGGGCACCACGGATCTATGGACAAGACGATTCGGCTCGATGTTGAGCGACGTCTGAAGAACGGATTACTGCGCGCTGTGGTCTCGTCATCGAGCCTTGAGATGGGTATAGACATCGGTTCTGTCGACCTAGTCATTCAGGTTGGATCCCCCGGCTCGATTTCTACTGCTCTGCAAAGGGTTGGGCGTGCAGGTCATCAAGTCGGGGGCGTGCCACGAGCTCGCTTCCTACCCACATCTCCGCACGATTTGCTTGAATTAGTAGCCGTCCAGAATGGCATTCTACAGGGCACTATGGATAAACTCAGTTTTCCTGAGAACTGCCTAGATGTCCTTGCTCAGTTTGCTATCGGACTCTCTATTATCAGGGAGTGGGACATCGATGAGGCTTACGATCTTGTTACTTCATCTTGGCCATATCGCTCGCTTCCCTACGATGACTACATCGAGGTTCTTGACCTTCTGGACGAGGAGCGCCGAATCTGGGTCGATTGGGAGGAGAACAGGTTCGGAAAGCGCGGTTTTGCACAGATGATCTATTACACAAACATAGGTACCATAGCACCGGATAATAACTACCTAGTCTTTACCTCGGACGGTACTCTGGTAGGACAACTGTCCTCATCTTTCGTCTCAAGTCTACGTAATGGCGACGTCTTTCTACTAGGTGGCTCTACATACCGAGTCTCCAGTGTCATCGGGACCAGAGTCAACGTCACCTCAGCGACCGGATATCGCCCCACTATACCATCGTGGACCGGCGAAGCGAATAGCAGAACACAAGAACTCAGTCAAGAGGTCCTGTCTTTGCTCGATTATGTTTCTGTTCGGCATCGCTTAGAGGAAAACTCACGAGATATGATGATGAAGGTAATGAAACTCAACAGACCAGTTGCAAACGCACTTTCTGATTTCTTCGAAGAGCACTGCGCCACTACATTTCAGGTCCCGTCGAGAGACAGGATACTAGTTGAGCAGGTTGAAGGTCCACTGCCGACCTATATTGTGACTACCTGTAGGGGCCGGGCATTCAATATGGCTCTCGGATACTTGTTCGCTGGAATAGCTTCGGCAGACAATGTCATGATCCATGAGATATCGTTTGATGAGAATGGCTTCATGGCGAGACTAAGCCACGAGGTTGAGGTATCGAGGATTCCTGAAATATTCAGGAGTGGAAGGAGTGCTGAGACGTTACAGAGATACCTCATGGACTCACAGTTGTTCGCCAAGAGGTTCCGCGAAGTTTCTTCGAGAAGTATGCTCAATCCGCGACGCATCGGTGGCGACGAGGTCAGTCCCAAGCAATTCCAGCAGAAAGCAGAGAGAATAATGCACCAGCATCGCCAGATGGACGATTCTGTCCTCGTCCGCGAAGTAATGAACGAAATAATGCACACGGATCTCGATCTGGAGCAGCTTGACGACTTCATATCTAGGATGGACAGCGAGGATGTACGCATCGTACATCGTAGGGTACGTATGCCATCTCCTCTGGGAATGACCCTATTCATGTCCTCATTTGAGGATCTGCTTTCTCTCCGAACGAGAGCATATCTGATCAAGGACGTAGATCCGGAAATACTGCGCCGACTTCTGGGTGCACGTTCGCTAGCAACAGATCTGGATGAGGAGAAACTGTCCGAGTACTACCAGTCAAAGGTCTCGAAGCCAACTAATGCCAATGGGCTGCTTAGACTAATGGATATGGGTGGTGGCCTTGAGCCCTCATTAACGAACCCCCTGTATAGTGAGAAGCTAAGTCACATCAAGCACGAGGTGATGAAAAACTGGGTCCACGAACTTGCTGAACGAGGACTCATCACCAAAATCAAGGATACAGGGCATGATCTGATAGATGACAAGTGGTTCTCCATGAGGATGGCTGAAGTGCATGGCACTTTGGGTTGTCTAGCAGTAGCCGGTGCAGCTGAGATGGATGATCTTACCGAGCTCTATACGGGTGGACTAAGTTTTCAGATGGGTATTGATTTTGAAGCAGGTAAACCCCGCCGTTGGAAGGATAACAAGTTGTCCGATCCACTCGACTGCTTGCGACTGAAACTACTCGACATGCTCGGTTCGGAGGGACCGCAGACATCGGAGACTCTGTGTGAAAGACTACCGTTCCCACCGGCTCAAGTCGACTCAGTACTGCAGGAGTTGGAGATGAGAAACCTAGTCTCTATCGGCTTTTTCAGACAGACCGATGAGGGAGAGTACATTCTACGAATGGACGAGTACAGAATTACAGGAGGGGAGGTCGATGTTGTCGATTACAGAACATTACAGACACTGCTTCTCCAGAAATCTTTCACAAAATACGATGAACCAGCCGATGCAATTCGCTCCTTGGTCCTAATTCAGCGCCGAGATGAACTACTCCATAGAGTCAGTAACTACCGATTCAGGGATTGGAAGGACATTAAGCACGATCCTGATGTGTTCAACGGTAG
>Ga0209228_1000449_pt1 | contig 21456 bp, 22 predicted proteins | sample METZYME_3_150m_FD_187547 | JGI IMG/M metagenome (GOLD analysis project Ga0209228, IMG submission 187547) | Marine microbial communities from oxygen minimum zone in mesopelagic equatorial Pacific - METZYME_3_150m (SPAdes) (version 2) | ecosystem: Environmental > Aquatic > Marine > Oceanic...
TCGGCGGCTCGGCGGTGCTGGCCCCGGCCATCCTGTTGCACTACGCCGTCCGGGGGGCCGAACGGGAGGAAGCCAAACGGGATAGTTGACGGCGACCGGCTTGCATTGAGGGACAAGCGGGTGGCTACGGTCCATCCATGGTCCAGGCCACCGTCGCCCCAGTTCGCATGCCGGCCGCCGAGCGACGGCAGCAGTTACTCGACACCGCCTTAAAAGTGTTCGCCCGCGACGGATACCACGAAACCTCAATGACCGCTCTAGCCACCGAAGCCGGGGTAACCAAGCCAGTCGTGTACCAGCACTTCGCCTCCAAGCACAATCTGGTGGTCGAGGTCCTCAACCGGGTCGGGAACCGCCTCCACGGCTCGATCGTGACTGCGGTCCTCACCGAGGAGACTTCGCGCGACCGGGTGGAGGCCGGCTTCCGGGCGTTCTTCCGGTTTTTCGACGACGAACCTGACGCATTCGCAGTGCTTTACGAGTCAAAGCTGGGGGCCGAACCGGAGTTCCGGGGCGATGCCCTGCGTATCCAGGCCGCGTTCGCTGAGACAGTGGCCCGTATCATCCACGACGCCGGCCGGGAGGACGCCCTGGCCATGGCATCGGGCGTTAATGGACTCTCCGAAGGCATGATCCGCCACTGGATGGGCCAGGGTCGGAGTCGGTCAGCCGACGAGATGGCGGCGCTAGCGGCCCGCCTAGCCTGGGGCGGTCTCGAACGACTGGCCTGACCCGGAGGGCCAACCGTCGCGCTCAGTCAATGGGAACCGGTGAAATGTCGATCGGCTCAACCGGTAACTCTCCAGCGGCAATCGGAGCGAGATGGTCCCGAAGTAGGGCCGGGAGGACCGGCTCTTCTGAAACCAGCAGTTCGTCCACCTCCCACCAACGGGCCCCCAGGAAGGCCGCCTCCTCCAGGGCCTCGAGGTGTCGTGGCCGGTACTCGCCTCCGTCACACCATGCCACGTGGATCCGCTCGTCGCTGTCGAAGTAGTAGCCGCCAAAGGTGAACTGCACCCGCTGGGTCCAGATCACCGGACCCATCTCGACATCAACAATTCCAGTTTCCTCGTAAAGCTCCCGGGCGGCCGCGGCAGCGCTGTCCTCGCCACGGCCGACGCCCCCACCCGGGATCTCCCACCAGGCCGGTTTAAAGGGGTCAAGGGGATCCTCGGCATTGACCATGAAGATCCGTGCCGACCGGTCCAGGAGGACCACCCGGGCTGCGGAGCGCTTTAAGAACATGGGGCTCCTCGGATCGTTGCCGTCCGGGTGGTTCAGGAACAGGTGGCACAGCGGCCGACCATGTCGAAGAGGTGTCCGTCAACGACGAACCCCCGCTGAGCAGCTGTCTCGACCAGCATGTTGATCCCCGCCTCAAACTCCGCCGGCGCCTCGAAGTCCTCAACCCTCCCACAGGCCATGCAGACCAGGTGGTGGTGGTGCCCGGTGAGTGATTCGTGGAGTTCAAATCGACCGTGGTCGTCCCCCGAGGACAGGCGGCGGACCACCGCGACGTCGACGAGCTCGCCGAGATTCCGATAGGCAGAGCTCTGGGCGAGGCCGTAGCCGGTCCCAGCCACCAGGATCTCCGGAAGGGTTAGCGGACGACCGGCCCCTAGCAACACATCGACCACCGCTCGGCGAGACTTGCTGTAGCGCATGGCCGCAGCCCGCAAGCGGCGGGACACCGTGGCGTGCACGTCGTCCGACCGAGGGTTGTCATGGACCATCGGGTGCAGCCTAGGAGGTTCCCAAGGATTCGGGAATCGTTGAGAACAACCCCAATGCGAGGGCCCGGCCCCGACCGACAGGCGGTGGCTACGCTCCGCCAGGTGACCGACCCGGTGTGGCAGCCCTCCAGGGCCCGGGCGGCCTCCGCCCGGCTAGCTGACTTCCAGGCTCTAGCCGGCGTCGAGGGCGGGTATAGAGACCTGCACCGTTGGTCAGTCGAGGACCCAGGACGCTTCTGGTCGACGGTCTGGGACTGGTGCGGCGTAATCGGCGAGCGGGGCGAGGGTCCGGCGATGGTGCAGGGCGACCGGCTGACCGACACCCGGTTCTTCCCCGACTCCTCCCTCAACTTCGCCGAGAACCTGATGGCCCACGGTGACGATGACGACCCAGCAATTCTGTTCCGGGGGGAGGACGGCCAGTGCCGGGACCTCTCATGGGGCGAACTGCGTGCGCTGGTGGCCCGCTTACAGAGCGCACTAAGGGAATCCGGGGTTCGACCTGGCGACAGGGTGGCAGCTTGGCTCCCTAACGTTCCCGAGACCTACGCGGTGATGCTGGCCACCGCGTCGCTGGGCGCCGTGTTCTCCTCCACATCCCCCGACTTCGGGGTTGACGGAGTGCTGGACCGATTCGGCCAGATCAAGCCGGTGGTGCTGTTCGCCACCGACGGATATCACTACGCCGGCCGGTATCACGACCTCACATCCCGGCTGTCCGACCTCGCCGACCGGATGCCCACCCTCCCTCGGATTGTCGTGGTTCCCAACACCGATCAACTGGAAACAAGAGGCCCGCTGCCCGACAGGTCGACCACCCTGGCCGACTTCCTGGCCGACCACCCGGCGGACCGGCCCGAGTTTCTGCGACTGCCCTTCGACCACCCGCTGTACGTTCTCTACTCGTCGGGCACCACGGGTACTCCGAAGTGCATCGTCCACCGGGCCGGCGGGATCCTGCTCAAGCACCTCACCGAACACCGCCTGCACTGCGACATCGGCGCCGGTGACCACATCTTCTACTTCACAACCGCCGGCTGGATGATGTGGAACTGGCTGGCCTCCGGGCTGGCCAGTGGTGCCACCCTGGTCCTCTACGACGGTTCCCCGTTCCACCCCGGGCCAGAGCGCCTGTTCGACCTGGTCGACGATTGTGCCATCACCCTGCTGGGAGTCTCAGCCAAGTTCGTCGACGCAGTCCGAAAGTCCGGAATCCGGCCCTGCGAGAGTCACGACCTTGGTTCCCTACGCACCATCTGCTCCACCGGCAGTCCCCTCAGCCCCGAGGGCTTCGAATATGTCCATGCCGACTGGAAGGCGGACGTGCACGTGGCATCGATCTCGGGAGGAACAGACCTCTGCGGGTGCCTTGTCGGCGGGGACCCAACCGGGCCGGTGTACGCCGGGCAGATCCAGGGGCCCACCCTGGGGATGGCTATTGAGGTCTACGACCCGGCGGGCCAACCGCTAGGTACGGATCAGCCCGGAGAACTGGTGTGCGCCTCGTCATTCCCGTCGATGCCGCTCGGGTTGTGGGGCGACGACGGCCGGCAATATCAAGCCACCTACTTCGACCGTTTCCCCGGGGCTTGGCACCAGGGCGACTTCGCCCAGTGGACCCCGGAGGGAGGAATCGTCATCCACGGCCGATCCGACGCGACCCTCAACCCGGGAGGAGTGCGAATCGGCACCGCCGAGATCTACCGGCCTGTCGAGCAACTGGATGAGGTTGTGGAGTGCCTGGCAGTAGGACAGGACTGGGAAGGCGACAGCCGAATCGTGCTCTTCGTTGTTACCTCCGGGGGTCTCGACCTCGACGGCAACCTCGTGGAACGTATCCGATCAGCTGTCCGGACCCAGGCGTCGCCCCGGCACGTGCCGGCGGTGGTTCTCCGGGTGGAGGACTTACCCCGAACCCGGTCGGGGAAGGTGGTCGAATTGGCAGTCCGTGACGTGGTGGCCGGACGCCCAGTAACCGACATGGGGGCCCTAGCCAACCCGGAGTCCCTCGACTACTTCCGCGACCGCCCGGAACTGAACCCTCAGTTGTCGCCTTCGTAGAGAGGCACGCCGGCCGCCCGGAGGTGGGCTAGTTCGTTCATTGAGGCTACTGACCGCTCACCCGTGGAGGCGGCCAACACCCGGCTGATCGACGTGTAGCCCGCCTCGAAGAACAGCACTCGCTGGGTGCCGAGCAGGTGCGCCAGGTAGGCACCGATCACCCCTCCGTGGCAGACCAGAACCAGCCGCTGCCCGGGGTGGGTAGCCACCAGCGCCTCGACGGTGGCTACGACCCGGGTCTGGAAATCGGCCAGGTCCGGGATGACCTCGCCGGAGACCAACTCGAACCAGCGTGGGTCACGGGCAGCGCGCAGTTCCTCTACTGGTATGTAGACAAGCTCCTCGGCGTCGTACTCGGCCAGTCCGTCCTCAACTACCACGGGATACCCGAGCTGGTCAGCCAACGGCGCGGCGGTTTCGAAAGCTCGGACCAGAGGGCTGGAATAGACGGCGTCGACTGTCTCGGCCGGGGGCCCTCCCGGCCACAAGCCAACCAGCCAGTCGGCAAGGGCCGCCGCCTGCCGACGGCCCAGGTCCGACAGGGTCGGATCGGCAACCTCTCCGGTCGGAGTGTTGTCGACCCGGTCCGGGAGGGCATGACGGACCAACAGGAGCTCCATGGCGTCCGGACGCTAGCGGTGTCGAAGGCTCGCGCTACGGTCCGCGGTATGAAGGTCGACGGCGGCCTGGGCGCCGCTTTCCCAACCAGCTTGGACGGAGGGTTCCAGACCATCATCGACTCAGCGAAGCGCCTAGAGGCCAAGGGCTACGCCGGGGCGTGGACGGCCGAAACCAGCCACGACCCGTTCCTGCCCCACATGGTGGCTGCCGAGCACACCGAGCGCATCGAGTTGGGAACCGCGATCGCGGTCGCCTTCGCCCGGAACCCGATGACTCTGGCCAACATCGGCTACGACCTCCAGCAGTACAGCCAGGGCCGGTTCATTCTGGGTCTCGGGACCCAGATCAAACCCCACATCACAAAGCGGTTTTCCATGGAGTGGTCGAGGCCGGCAGCCCGTATGCGGGAGATGATCAGTGCCATCCGGGCCATTTGGAACTGTTGGGAGGACGGCACCAAGTTGGCCTTCCGGGGTGACTTCTACACCCACACCCTGATGACCCCCTTCTTCAATCCCGGGCCTAGTCCGCACGGTGATCCGAAGGTCTTTATTTCGGCAGTCGGCCCACTTATGTCGGAGGTGGCCGGGGAGGTGTGTGACGGGATCATCTGCCATGCCTTCAGCACCGAGCAGTACCTCCGCGAGGTGACCATCCCTGCCGTGGAACGGGGTCTGGCCAAGGCGGGCCGGAGTATGGACGACTTTGAGATCGTTGGCCCGGGGTTCGTGGTCACCGGCGAGGACGAGGAGTCCATGGCTCGCTCGGCTGCCGGTATCCGCCAGCAGATCGCCTTCTATGCCTCCACTCCCGCCTACCGGGGGGTGTTGGACCTGCACGGCTGGGGCGACGCCCAGGACGAGTTGAACCGCATGTCCAAGGAGGGAGCCTGGCAAGCCATGGCCGAGTTGATCGACGAGGAGATGCTGTCCACCTTCGCGGTGGTCGGAGAACCTGACTCCATCGCCGACGGGATCGCCGAGCGCTACGGCGACTGCGTGGACCGGATGACCTTCTACGTACTCGGCGGGGACACCGAGATCTGGGACGGTATCGCTGACAGCCTGGCCGTCGTCTGACCGTCACCCCCGCGGGCAGGCTCAGTGCGGAGGAATGCCCCCCGTCCCTTTGCTCAACCGGGAGTAAGTTGGGCCCATGGCCTCCGAGACCGAGGTCCCCGAGTTTGCCCACACCGATCTGCTGCCCTTGCTCGAGGACCCGTACGACACCACTGAGTTCAGGCATCTGACCGCTGATGGGGTTTCGACAGTGGACGGACCAGGTGGCCGCTCCTTCCTGGAAGTTGACCCTGAGGCCATCCAGCTTCTAACCGCCACGGCGATGCGTGACATCGCCCACCTGTTCCGGCCCGGCCATCTGGCACAGCTGGCAGCCATCCTTGACGACCCCGAAGCCTCCGAGAACGACCGGTTCGTGGCCCTCGAGTTGCTCCACAACGCCAACATCGCAGCAGGAGGAATCCTTCCGTCCTGCCAGGACACCGGCACCGCGGTGGTGGCAGCGAAAAAGGGCCAACAGGTCCTCACCTCGGGAGACGACCGGGAAGCCATCTCCCGGGGCGTATACGACACCTACCTGACATCGAACCTGCGGTACTCGCAGATGGCTCCGCTGGACATGTTCACCGAACGCAATACGGGAACCAACCTGCCGGCCCAGATCGACATCGAGGCGGTACCCGGTGACTCCTACCGGTTCCTCTTCCTTGCCAAGGGCGGCGGTTCGGCCAACAAGAGCTTTCTGTACCAAGAGACCCGGGCCCTGCTCGACCCAGACCGACTTGCTGCCTTCCTGGATGAGAAGTTGCGGTTACTAGGCACCGCGGCCTGCCCTCCGTACCACTTGGCCGTGGTTATAGGCGGCACGTCGGCCGAGCAGAACCTGAAAGTCGCCAAGTACGCCTCGGCCCGCTATCTGGACCACCTGCCCACATCGGGCAGCGAGGCCGGCCATGGCTTCCGGGACCCGGAGTGGGAGGAGCGGATCCTGGCCATGACCCGGGAGTTCGGGATCGGGGCCCAGTTCGGTGGCAAGTACTTCTGCCACGACGTGCGGGTGGTGCGCTTGCCTCGCCACGCCGCCTCCAACCCGGTCGGGATCGCTGTGTCCTGCTCGGCGGACCGGCAAGCCCTGGGCAAAATTACCGCGGAGGGTCTGTTCCTGGAAGAACTCGAAGAGGATCCGGCTCGGTTCCTGCCCGAGGTGGCCGAACAGGACCTGCCCGGTGTAGTCGTCCCAATCGACCTGGACCGGCCGATGGCCGAGATCAGAGCCGAGCTGAGCCGCCACCCGGTCAAGACCCGCCTGGCTCTGACTGGCACGTTGGTTGTGGCCCGGGATGTGGCCCATGCCCGGATCGCCGACCGACTCGACGCCGGGGAGTCAATGCCCGACTATTTCCGCGCCCACCCCGTTTACTACGCGGGCCCGGCTAAGACCCCTGAGGGGTACGCCTCAGGATCGTTTGGGCCAACCACCGCCGGGCGAATGGACGTCTACGTCGACCGATTCCAGGCCGCCGGCGGCAGCCTGGTGATGCTGGCCAAAGGCAACCGGTCTCGGGAGGTCACCGAGGCCTGTGCCCGCCACGGAGGCTTCTACCTCGGGTCGATCGGCGGGCCGGCGGCCCGTCTGGCCACCGATTCGATCCGACGGGTCGAAGTCCTCGACTATCCCGATCTGGGCATGGAGGCCGTCTGGCGCATCGAGGTCGAGAACTTCCCGGCCTTCGTGGTCATCGACGACAAGGGAGGCGACTTTTTCACCGAGGTGTCCACCCCTGTACGGCTTGGCTGATCCGAGCGGCCCGACGACCAGCCTGCAGGGTGCCCGACCCCAGTCACCACACCTAGCCGAGCGACGCGTACCAATCTGAGAGCGCTGTACCAATCTCGTCGGGGGCATCCTCCTGAACGAAGTGTTGTCCAGCCACCGTCACCTCGGTCTGGTTCGGCCAGGCGCGGCAAAACTCACGTTGGGAATCCCGAAGAATGGCCCCCGGCTCAGCATTGATGAATAGCTTGGGGAACCCCGCTTTAGTCATGAAGCTGGCGTAGTCGGCAACGATGGCAACCACGTCGGCCGGCTGGCCGCCGATGGGTATCTCCCGGGGCCAGGTCAAGGTGGGTCGGCGAGACTCGCCGGGCTCGACGAACGGCCGCCGATATTCGTCGTGCTCCTCCGGAGTGAGGTCACGGAGGATGGCGGCCGGCAGTACACCTTCCACAAACAGGTTCTTGACCAGAACCATCTCCTCACCGGCCTCGGAACGGAAGCCCTGGAAGATTCCTCGGGCGTTTTCGGGCCACTCATCCCACCCTTCCAAGGGTCGCACGATCGCCTCCATGTAGCAGACTCCCTTCACAGAGTCGCGGTGTTGGGCAGCCCAGTCGAAACCCAGCGCCGAACCCCAGTCATGGACGACCAGGGTGACCTCGGAGGTCACTCCTAGTTGTTCGAGGAGCCCGAAAAGATACCGACGATGCTCGACGTACCGGTATGAGCCAGGACCAGAGTCATCGAGCTTGTCGGAATCCCCCTGACCGATCAGGTCGGGGGCGATACACCGGCCGGCCCCGGCGACGTGCGTGATGATGTTTCGCCATAGGTACGACGAGGTGGGGTTTCCGTGAAGAAACACGATCGGATCACCGTCCCCAACCTCCACGTAGGCCATCCGCTTCCCATCGACGGTGGCGTGCATTTTCCGCGCGGACCATACGTCGGGCATGTCTCCTCCCCCTCGGTGTTCGACAGTGTCGGCCGACGGTAGCCGGAGCTCTGTCGATCAGTCCGTGTCGGCGCCCGGAACGGGCACCACGATTGGTCCGGTGGCGTCGTCAATCACTCGGACCCGGGCCCCGTAGTGATGGGCCACCGCCTCGACGGTCAGCACCTCGGCGGCCGGACCGTCGGCCACCACCTGGCCGGCGACCAGCATGACCAGCCGGTCGGCGTACTGCCCGGCCAGGGTGAGGTCGTGCATGGTGGCCAACACGGTCAGATTTCGCTCCGACCGGAGTCGGTTGACCAGCTCCAGGGTCTCCTGCTGATGGCCCATGTCCAATGCGGTGGTCGGCTCGTCCAACAGCAGCACAGGGGACTCCTGGGCCAGGGCCCGGGCCACCACTATCCTTTGTCGTTCCCCGCCGGAGAGCGTGTCAACCACCCGGTCGGCCAGGTGCCGGGCGTCGAGGGCGTCCAGGGCGGCCGCGACTACCGTTAGGTCCCGTTTGCCCTCCGGTTCGAAGAAGCCGAGGTGAGCAGTCCGGCCAAGCAACACGTAGTCGACCACCCGCATTCCCGTAGGAACCACCGGCTCCTGGGAGACCAGGGCCACAAGCCGTGCCAACTCCCGACGGGTCAGGCCACCGACCGGCCGGCCCCCAAGGTTGATTGATCCTGTGGCGGCCACGACGCCCGCTGCGGCCCGCAATAGCGTGCTCTTCCCGGCCCCGTTGGGGCCCACGACGGTCACCCATCCGCCGGAGGCCACGTCCAGGTCGACGCCCCGGAGCACCTCGAACCCGTCGAAGGCCACCGCGACGTCTCGGCACGAGATGGTGGTCATGAGGCTCTCCGGGCGCCACGGAGTATCACCACGAAGAACGGCGCACCGAGGAAGGCGGTGACCACCCCAATGGGGATCTCGGCCGGCTGGAGGACCAGACGGGCCACCAGATCGGCCGCTACCAGGAAGGCCCCACCGAATAACACGGTCAGCGGCAGGATCACCCGATAGCTGGTGCCGAAGATGAGACGGACGGTGTGGGGGACGATGATCCCCACGAACCCGATGAGGCCGCTGACCGCCACCGCGGCGGCCGTGCCCAGTGAGGCGGCCACCACGGTGACCAGGCGCATCCGCCGGACCTCGAGGCCCAATGCTCCGGCCTCCTCGTCGCCCACCCCCAGGACGTCTAGGCGGCGACGCACAGCCAGGATCACCGCCAGGCAGGCCACCGTGTAGGGGGCCAGCAGGACCACCTCGTCCCACCCGGCGGTCCGCAACTGACCGAGAACGAAAAAGTAGACCTGTCGGATCGTTTCGGACTCGCGCTGCTGGACGAAGGTCTGGACAGCCGTGAAGAAGCTAGCCACCGCCACCCCGGCCAGCACCAGGCTGGTTACCGGATCAAGACGACCACCGGTAGCACCCACTAGGTAAGTGAGGGCGACGGCCAGGAGCGCCCCGGCGAACGCGGCCAGGGGCACCGGATCGAGGACCCCGATGCCATCACCGGCCCCGGTGACGATGGCCACCGTGGCGCCGAACCCGGCCCCCGCGGCCACCCCAAGTAGATACGGGTCGGCCAGCGGGTTGCGAAACACCCCCTGGTAGGCGCCGCCGGCGGTGGCCAGCATGGCGCCGACCAGCAATCCCAGGACGACCCGGGGAAGCCGTATCTCCCACACGATGGCCTGTTGACGCTCACCAAGGCCGGAGTTGAACTCTAGGAAGGGGAGCCCATCTGCTAGCTCGACCAGGACCCGACCGACCCCGAGGTCGGCCGGGCCGAGAACCAGTCCGGCCATACTGGCCAGACCTACAGCACCCAGTCCGAAGACCAGCCACCAGCCGTGAAGAGAGACCGGGCGGAGCCCGGGCGGTTCCCGGGGCGGGGTGGGCGTCACCGGTCCTTGCCTCGACTTAGCCCGCGTGGCCTTCGATGGCCGCCCGGACTTCAGCCAGGAATTCAATGACCCGCGGACCCCAGCGCCCGGACATGTCGGTATCGACGGGGATGATCCGCCGGTTTCGTACCGCGGTCATCGCCCCCCAGCCTGGCCGGTCAGCAACCGTCTCAGCGGACTCACCCCAGGCGGCGTTACCGAGGAATACCAAGTCGGGGTCGGCGTCGACGATGAACTCGGCGGAAAGTTGCGGCCAGCCGAACCCGGCTTCGTCGGCCGGATCGGCGATGTTGGAAAGGCCGAGCAGGCCGTAGAGCTGGCCCAAAAAAGTCGACGAGGTGGTCGTGAAAAAGGTGTTGTCGACCTCGTGGTAGTAGGTGAGTCCCCCGCCGGCCCCCGAGGAGGCGATCTCGGCCAGGCCTGCCTGGATCCGCTGGTTCACCCTGACCGCCTCGGCGATTCGGCCGGTGGCGTCACCCAACTCGAGGACCTGGTCGTAGGTGTCGGCAATGGTCGCGGCGGCCGGCTGGAGCAGGGTGACCACCCCGAGGGCCTCAAGCCCGGCCACTAGGTCGCCCGGGTCGTAGGAGGCCACTACCAGGTCCGGGTCGTAGGAGGCGATGGCCTCCACGTTGGGTGTGTAGCCCGACAGGTCGGTCACCGGTGCGCCAGCCGGGTGGTTGGACTGGTCATCGACGGCAACCACCTGCTTGCCAGCACCGATGGCGAAGAGGATCTCGGTGGCCGTCGGTGACAACGACACGACCCGTTGGGCCACCGTGGCAACTGGGGCGGTGGTCATCGCCCCCGAGAGGGCGGCCGGGCCGGTCGGGTCGTCGAATCCGCACCCGGTCATGGTCACCGCCAAGACGACGGTAAGAGCCGCTGATCGGGTGGGCAGGTTCCTCAACTGGGTCTCCTTTAGGCCGAGGTCACGGCCCGGCCAGGGAGACCCTGACCTGCGACCGGTCCTCCTCGGGAACGTTCTGGTCGTGCCTGCGGCGCCGGTCTGGCTTGCCCGGACAGGTCCGGGACCACAGTTGCGGGACAGCACCGGGATCTCACCGGCTTCGGGTCGCCGTAGGCGGTCGCCACACTATCGCCCCGCTGGTGTGTGACATCCGCCCGGGACTGAGCCACGCTGGGGCGATGTTGGTAGTGGGCCTGTGTGGTGGCATCGGAGCCGGGAAGACCACCGTGGCCGGGTTGTTAGCCGAACGGGGAGCGGTGGTCGTCGATGTGGACGAAATCGGGCGCCAGGTCCTGGACCGGGACGAGGTTCGCGACGCGGTGACCGCCGAGTTTGGGGCTCGGGTGCTGGCCGCCGATGGCACCGTGGACCGGGCCGTACTGGCCCGGGTGGTCTTCGCCGACCACGAACGCCTCAGGGCACTGGAGGCGATCAGCCATCCGGCCATCAACCGAGAGCTGGCTGCCAGGCTCGACGACATCTCCTCCATTTCACCGGATGCTGTGACTGTCCTCGACATGGCAGTCCTGGTAGAGAGCGACCTGGGCCGATTACCAGACGGTGGCGGCTATTCGACTGTGGTGGTGGTCGAGGCCACCGCGGACCTTCGAATAGAGCGTCTAGCTGCCCGGGGCGTCTCCGTTGACGAGGCCCGGAATCGGATGGCCCGTCAGGCCAGCGACGAGGAACGCCGGGCGGCGGCCGACCACGTGGTTGTCAACGACTCGGACCTCACGGCCCTGACTGCCCAGGTCGACAACCTGTGGGCGGCACTGACCGGTTGAGCGACTACCAGCGCAGAGCCCGCCGGGCTGCCGAGGTGTACTCAGGTCGGCTGATCAGCAGTCCGGGGACGACCGGTCGGGGCTTGTTGAACACCAGGTCCGAGCCGTCGACCCCGCTGACGTCAAGGCCGGCCGCGACGGCCACCGCAGCGGGAGCACAAGCGTCCCATTCGTAGAGCCCCGAGGGGTGCACGTACACGTCCGCCGAGCCAGCCACCACCGCCATGGCCTTCACTCCGGCCGAGCCGACGTTTCGGACCACTCCGCCGATTGCTGCTGCTACCTCCTCAGCCTCCCCCCACTGCGATCGGCTGGTGATGACCACCGGTCGATCGTTACCGCTCACTGCACCGTTAACACGGTCCTGGAGTGTGCCGTAGAGAGTGCCGAGGGCCGGAAGGGCCACAGCGGCGGCGACCGGCTGACCTGCGACCACTAGGGCAACGTGAACCGCCCACTCCACGCTCCCCTGACGGCCGTAGTCCTGGGTGCCATCTAGGGGATCGACGATCCACACCCGGTCGGCATCCAGCCGGAGATGATCGTCGTCTCCCTCCTCGGAAAGTACGGCATCGCCGGCCCGCAGCTCGGCAAGGCGGTCCGTCAGGTGCCGATGGGCGGCCTGGTCGCCCAGGTACCGAAGTTGGTAGCCAGAACCGCCTTCGGCAAGAACCCTCTCACGCAGGTCGACCAGGATCTCGCCGGTCTCCCGAGCCAGGAGGCCGGCGATCTCATGGTCGTTCATGGCCGGGCGACCCTAACCCGGCCCTGGCCGGGGGACGCGACCTGTCAGGCCTGAGCCGATACGGTTGCTGTGGGGTCGTCTGGCAGGCCAACCCCGACATCAACCCCGGAAGGACCAACCCGCATGCCGTACGGGCGGATTACCGGGTGGGCCGTCGATCTTCCCGAGAAGGTTCTCACCAACGCCGACCTGGCCGACATGGTCGACACTTCCGACGAGTGGATCACCGAGCGGTCAGGCATCTCCACCCGTCACGTCGACGGAACCGTGACCGAGATGTCCACCGTGGCCGGGCGGGCGGCCTTGGCTATGGCCGGGGTGTCACCCAAGCAGGTCGACCTACTACTGCTAGCGACCACCACATCCGACCAGATGATCCCGGCCAGTTCATCGGTTGTCCAGGACAATCTGGGCTTGTCGTGTGGCGCGGTGGACCTCAACGCCGCCTGCTCGGGGTTCGTCTACGGGCTGGTCACCGCCATGCAGTTCGTGGAGGGCGGCATGGAACGCGTCCTTCTGATCGGTAGCGACGCGCTTAGCCGGTTCACCAACTGGGAGGACCGCACCACCTGCGTCCTGTTCGGGGACGGCGCCGGTGCGGTGGTTATCGAACGCAACGGCTCCCAACCAAGCCTTCTCGGCTGGGACCTGATGTCGGACGGTTCGGCGGCCGACCTCCTGTACTGCGAACACGACGACAAGATCGTCATGCACGGCCAAGAGGTGTTCCGCAAGGCAGTGCTCGCCATGGAAAAGGCCGCTACCACCGCCATGGAGCGGGCCGGGACGTCAATCGACGACATCGCCCTGGTTGTGCCCCACCAGGCCAACATCCGGATCATCGACACTGCCCTTAAGCGGCTGGGTATCCCCCGGGAGAAGGCCGCTCTAGTTCTTCAGCGCACCGGTAACACCTCGGCCGCCTCCATCCCGCTGGCCCTAGTCGATGCCCTCGACGCCGGGCGGGTCGTCCCGGGCGACCTTTTGCTGCTCGTAGGCTTCGGCGCCGGAATGACCTCGGCGGCCGCCGTTCTTCGGTGGAACCCACCCGAGAACTAGGCAAAGTCCGTCCGGGAATGCCGGACCTGACCCTGCCGGTACCCTCGCTGTCGTGTTGAGCGCGTCCGGCCTGACCCGGTCGATCGGTACCCGGATCCTGTTCAGGGGCGTCACCCTCCAGTTGGGACCGGGACGGCGCGTGGCACTCATCGGCGGTAACGGCACAGGAAAGACCACCATGTTGGAGATCCTGGTCGGCCTCCAGGATCCCGATGCCGGCGAAGTCCACCGCCCCGGGGGCGTAAGGATCGGCTACCTGCCTCAAGAAATTCCCCCGTCCTCCGACTGCAAGGTGCTCGAGGAGGTCCTTCGAGGAGCCGAAACAACGGGACGACTGGCCGAGCAGATCGTCGACTTGGCCGGACGGCTCTCCGGCACTGAAGGAACGATACGCGCCCGTCTCCTAGCCGAGTACGGCGAGGCCCAGGCCCGGTTCGAACAGGTCGGGGGCTACGCCACCGAGGCCGAGGCACACCGGATCCTGGCGGGACTCGGTTTCACCCCCACCGATCACCAGCGGCCTCTCGACGAGCTATCCGGTGGTTGGCGGATGCGGGTGGCCCTGGCCCGTCTGCTGCTCGCCGCACCGGATCTGCTGGTTCTCGACGAGCCAACCAACCACCTCGACGTGGACAGCGTGACCTGGTTGGAGAACCACCTGGCCGGCTGGCGAACCGGTCTCCTGTTCGTAAGCCACGACCGGGACTTCATCGACGCGGTGGCCAACCGGGTCCTGGAGTTGTCCGGCGGCCGGGTAACCGAATACGTGGGTGGGTTCGCCGAGTTCGTGGTGGCCCGTGAGGAACGCCTCGCCGATCAGCGAGCCATGGCGGCCCACCAGGCCCGGGAAACGGCCCGGACCGAGCGGTTCGTGGAACGGTTCCGCTACAAGGCCTCGAAGGCGCGGCAGGTGCAGAGCCGGGTCAAGGCCCTCGAACGGCTGGAGCGGATCGTCGTCGAAGAACCTGATGACACGGCAGCCCGATTCGGCTTCCCGGCACCGAGGCGTTCCTCCCGGGTGGTCGCCGAACTGGAAGGGGTCGACGCCGGATACGACGGGAGTCCGGTGCTCCGCGACGTCTCGTTCGCCGTGGAGAGGGGGATGAACGTGGCGCTAGTCGGACCCAACGGTGCCGGCAAGACCACGCTGGTTCGATTGATCACCGGGGAACTCGAAGCACTGGCCGGTCGAGTGCACCTGGGCACCGGAGTCGATCTGGCCTCGGTGGACCAACTCCAGGCCGAGGTGCTCGACCCCGACCGGACAGTCCTGTCCGAACTCCGCACAGTGACCGACGTTGAGCCTCCCGGTCGCAACCTGCGCACCTACCTGGCCTCGTTCGGATTCCGGGGGGACGTCGTGGACCAGCGGGTCGGTGAACTCTCGGGCGGCGAGCAGACCCGCCTAGCCCTGGCCAAAGCCCTGGCCGTGCCGGTGAACCTGCTGGTCCTGGATGAGCCGACCAACCACCTAGACCTGCCCAGTTGCGACATCCTCGAAGACGCTCTGACCGCCTACCCAGGGACTGTGGTACTCATCACCCACGACCGCCACCTAATCCGATCAGTGGCCGACCACCTCATCGAGGTGCGCGACGGTCGAGCCAGTTGGCACGTCGGAGTCCCAGAGCACCTCCTCTACCCGGTGGCGGTCCAACCTCCGATCCGGTACGACGGTGACGGACGGGATAACCAAGCGAAGTCGTCGCGCGGGCCCAACAAGAACGGGAAGACCGGCCCGGACCGGGAACTGCGACGACGCTTAACCCGAGCTGAAAGGAACTGGGAGAAGGCCGAGGCCGAACTGGCTGATCTCCAGACCCGTCTCGGGGACCCGGACCTCTACCGGGACCCCGAAACCGCAGCATCAGTGGTCGCCGAACACGAGGCGGCCAAGGACCGGGCCGCTGAGTCGATGGCCACCTGGGAGGACCTCGACCGGAAAATGCGCTCCTAACCGAGCAACGGACACGGCTGGCGGCCGTCGTCGCCGGTGGCGGCTTCTGCCAGTACCGTCGTCACGATGCACATCCTGGTCACCAACGACGATGGCATCGACTCAGTGGGCCTTCACGAACTCGCTCGGACCATGGCGGACCTCGGCAAGGTCACCGTGGTTGCTCCCGATCAGGAGTACTCGGGTTTCGGTGCCGCGCTCGGCCCGGTGCACCTGATCCGACCCGAGGTCCATCGGGCCCGAGTCGAAGGCGTCGAAACCGCTTGGGCGGTTAGTGGACCCCCGGCCCTGTGCGTTATGTACGCCAACCTACGTGTGTTCGGCGACCCGTTCGACCTAGTCGTGTCAGGAATCAATCCGGGCAGCAATGTGGGACGGTCGGTGTACCACTCGGGGACTGTAGGCGCCGCCCTGACGGCCCGTAACGGAGGGATCAGCGGGGTAGCGGTCAGCCAGGCTGTCAGCGAGTGGGGGGTGGAGGGCCAGGGCATCGACGAGGTGCTCGACCGGCAACTGTGGGGAACCGCCGCCGGGGTGGCCCACACAGCGGTTGCCGCCCTGATAGCCGATCTGCCGGCCACCCCGACGGTGCTGAACATCAACGTGCCCAACCTGCCGATCGAGGAAGTGAAGGGATGGCGATTCACCCAGGTCGGTGGCCCCCCGCCCCGTACCTTGGCCAGTGCCAGACTCGAACCCAAGCCCGGCCACGAGGAATCGTTCCGGGTGAAGATGTCCTGGGGTGACCCGGCGGAGTTACCGGCAGAATCGGATGGTGGTGCCGTAATGGCGGGCTTCGTGAGCCTGACATGGCTGGGCGGCCTAGCCGCCGAGTCCTGCGACGACGCGCACGGGGTCGGTGAGGCCCTCAACCACCTGCTGGCATAGACACCGCTCCCTCGGCCAAGCCTCTAGGTTGGCCGCATGGACGTCCTCCGCACTCCCGACCACCGATTCTCAGGGCTCCCCGACTGGCCCTACGAACCCCACTACACCGAGGTCTCCGACGGGGACGGTGGGACACTGAGGGTCCACCACGCTGAAGACGGACCGGCGGATGGCCCGACCGTCCTGCTGCTACATGGCGAACCAACCTGGGGTTACCTGTACCGGAAGATGATGCCTGCCCTGGCCAAGGCGGGCATCCGATCACTTGTCCCCGATCAGGTCGGTTTCGGCCGGTCCGACAAGCCGGCCGACCGTGGCGACTACAGCTACCAGCGCCACGTCGACTGGATGCAGGGGTGGCTGGACACCACCGGAACCGAGCCTCTTTTCTTCTTCGGACAGGACTGGGGAGGCCTCATCGGCCTGCGACTAGTGGCCACCGACCCTGAACGGTTCGCCGGACTGGTCGTTTCCAACACCGGGCTGCCGGACGGGGGCGGGAAACCCAATGATGCCTTCATGGCCTGGCAGCGGTTCTCGCAGACCAGCGAGGAATTTCCGATAGGCCGCATCATCACCGGCGGCTGCCTCTCCGAGCTACCACCCGACGTCATTGACGCCTACGACGCGCCGTTCCCCGATGACACATTCAAAGAGGGGGCACGTATCTGGCCGACGCTGGTGCCCACATCGGCCGACGACCCGGCTGTTCCGTCAAACCTGGCGGCTTGGGAGGTGCTATCCGCGTACGACCGGCCTGTGGTGTGCGCATTCAGTGACCAAGATCCGGTCAGCCGAGGCGGCGACCGGGCCTTTCGGTCACGGGTGCCGGGCACCGCTGGCCAACCCCACACCACTGTGGAGGGCGCCGGCCACTTCGTCCAGGAGGACCAACCCGGGGAACTGGTCCGGATCCTGGTGGATCTCGTAGGCCGAACCGGCTGAGACCCAGCGAGACCGCTAGGTGCCGATCAACAGGTGATGAGCCCGCCGTTGGGAGAGATCCATTGGCCAGTCACAAATGCGCCGTCATTACCGGCCAGGAACAGCACGGTGGAGGCGATCTCGGCCGCCTCGCCGATGCGGCCCATCGGAGTCATGCCGACCAACGGGCCGAGCATTGCTGAGTCAAGTTCATCGACCATAGGCGTGTCGATGACACCCGGTGCAACAGCGTTGACCCTTATCCGATGGGGACCAAGCTCTCGGGCTAGTGAGCGGGTCAGTCCTAGGACTGCCCCCTTAGCCGCTGCGTAGTGGGCGGGACCCCATCCGGCGATCCCGGCGATGCTCGACAGGTTCACCACCGAGCCGCCGTCGAGCATCAGCGGGATGGCCGCCCTGGTGCATAAGAAGGTGCCGCCTACGTGGATGGCCAACATCTGCATGAACGGCTCGTAGCCCATGTGACGAATCTGGGGACCCTCGCCGGCCAGCACCCGGTCGAACCCGTCCCCCGGTAGGCGGAACACACCGGCGTTATTGACAAGCACATCCAGGCGTCCGAAGTCAGTCAGTATCACGGCAAAGGCTGCTGCCATGGCCTCCTCATCGGAAACGTCACCCCCGACCGCCACGTGCTGACCACCACCTAGGCCGGCAATGGTCTCTTCGGCCGTCGACGGGTCAAGATCCTGCGCTACGACGGTTGCCCCCTCAGCGGCAAACAACTCGGCGGTGGCCCGACCAATGCCAGACCCGGCTCCGGTTATACAGGCGACTCTGTCGTCCAGTCGTCCCATTGTCGGCCCTCCTCTTCGGTCAGGGCCCGAACCTAGACCGTGATCAGATCAGTCCGTGTATCGACGGTCGGCCGGTGGTAGCCATGGGCCCCCACGGAGGTCCAGGTCAATGAAGGTCGTAGTCATCCATCAGAGTCGCACCGGGAACACTCGCCGGGCCGCCGAGTTGATCGGCGGCGCGGTCGAGGCTGCTGGAAACTCGGCTGTCGTCCGGTCGGCGTCCAACCTGGACTACAAGGAACTCGCCCAGGCCGACCTGGTGTTCGTCGGCACCTGGGTGGACGGCCTGATCCTGTTCGGCCACCGACCCGGCGACTTGGCCAGGGTCCGACGGATTCCACCGCTATGGGACAAACAGGTGGCGGCATTCCTAACCCATGCCGTCAACCCGGGTGATGCGGCCGACAAGTTGGCGGCGGTTCTGGTCGATCGGGGTGCCCGGGTCCTGGACGCCCGTTCACTACACCGCCGACATCTCGAGGAAGAGGTACCTGCCTTTGTCGAGGGGGTCTTAACCGGCGTTGATGTCTGAGCAGCTATCCGGTCAGCCGGTGGGAACCGACTGTTCGACGGGCCGGGCCACCACCATGGCCAGGGTGGCGATGACCAGTCCAACGCCGACCGCCTGCAGACCTCCGAGTACCTCGTCGACCAGCCACCAAGCGTAGAGCGGCACGAGAGCTACGAACAGCAAGTTGATCAGACCCATGAGAGCCAACGGCACGTGGGCGTGGGCATAGTTGATGAGAAGATGTCCGGTGCCCGGGATCAGGGCCATGAGGGCCACCGGCCACCAGTCCCCCCCGCTCGGCGGAGCGACCCCGTGCCCAGAGACCAACGCCATGGGCACCATCACCAGGGCAGCCACCAAGGTCAAGCCCAGTTGGTATGAAATGAACCCCACCTCGGTCCGGGCCCGCTTGCTGACCACGTAGTAGAGGCAGAAGAGGAGCATGCCCGCGAGGGCCAAGAGGTCGCCGAACCGGGTCGCCACCCCATCACCCTCAGAGCCGTACATGGCCACCGCTACGCCACCAATGGCCAGCACCGACCAACCGTACAGTGCCCGTCTGGGTCGTTCGCCGAACAACGGTCCGGCCAGGCCCAGCAATACCACGGGCTGGAGGGCGCCAATTACCACGGCGTTGGCCGCACTAGTTCGCCGCATGGCCGCAACGAAAAAGACCAGGTTCACGGCAAAGACGAGCCCGCCCCACAGAGCGTGGCGCAGCTCGGAGCGACTAGGCCGGTCCCCCGAGGCCATTGAAATGAGGCCGTAGAACACGGCGGCCAGCACCAAGCGCCAGAGGACAAACCGGGCCTCCGGCAAGTCGGAAATCTTCACGATGCTTGGCCCAGCAGCCAGAAGGGCTGTGGCCCCTAACGCGACACTCCGACCGACCACCAACCGGCGTTCCACCAACCAACCATTCCACGACCCGCAGCGCCACGCGTAGCCGGCTCCTAGAGAGCCGGCCGACTGTTATCGATCAGAGACGGGATCGAGCCGCCTGTTGGGCGGACTGCAAGTTATCCAACAGATCAGCCGTCCAGGCCCGCAGCGCGCTGCGCTTGGCAGACCGGTCGGGGGGCGGTAGGGCAGGTCCGACCACTACCTGGACCCGACAGGGCCGGGGTAGGCGGACTCCCTGGGCCATGGCTTCCTCGGTACCAGCGATACCCACCGGGACCACCGGCGCACCAGTTCTGGCAGCCAGGTAGGCCGCACCGTCGAAGAGTTCCCCGATCTCGTCACCCTGCTGGCGGCCTCCCTCCGGGAAGACCAGGAGGGTGGCTCCTTCGTCGAGCAGGAGACGAGCGGCGCGCAACGACTCCCTGTCGGCACTGCCGCGACGGACCGGAAACGCACCCAACGCAGCCATGAACCAGGCAAGGGGGCGCACCTGGAACAGGCTCTCCTTGGCCAGCGATCGAAAACGTCGCCGGGTCAGGGGCGCCAAGAGGAAGGAGTCAAGATTGGACCGATGGACCGGTGCGATGATCAATGCAGCGTCGCCAGTCAGGTGTTCGCGACCTGAGACGCCGAGCCGAAAGTAGGACCAGAGGACTACCCGGATAAAAGCCCGGGTCAGGCGATAGACCACCGAAGCCACCGAACTCGAAGCAACGGCCTGGGCCCGAGCCTGGAGTTCCTCGTTCATCTCAGGGCCCCACCCGGTCCGAAACCGACTTCACCACTCGTTTGGGTCAGAACCTGTCAGCGGCGGCCAATACGGGCGCTGAGAACATCGCGCAGGCTCACCATTCCCACCATCTCGCCGTCGGCAACAATGGGGAGATGCCGGTAGCCCCGACTCAGCATCTCGGCAGCCGCCTCTTCTGTGTCCAAATCAGGTTCTGCGGTGTCGGGATCGGGGGTCATCCACTGCTCCACTGACACGGTCGACAGGTCCGAAACCTCTGCTGCGGCCCGAAGGACATCCCGTTCGGTGAGGATGCCCAACAGCATCCTGCCCAAGACCACGACTACAGAACCGAAGCCGCCACGTACCATGACTCCGGCCGCCTCACTGATCGTGGAGTCGGGACCCAGCGTGGCCACCTCAGGAGTCATCACTTCGGATACGGCGACCATCAGCCAGATCCCCCGACCTCGTCAAGGTCTCGGTCTTGACGTTCGATGGCCGGCTGTTCAAGGTCTTTGTTGAGTTCGCGCCAGAGGTTCCCGGCCCACACACTGGCATGTGGCCACTCCCGCCAGAAGGTCTGAAGGTCCGCAGGGTCGAACTCGCGAGCCGCCTCGGCCGGTGTACGGGCGCGAGCCAACGCCTCAAGACTGTCGATCGCCTGGATCAACCGCTCGGACTCGTCGACACTCATCTGAACTCCCCTATCGGGCCACCCGGCCGTTCGACCGCACACCACCCAATGATTGTCCCGCGGATCGGGGCAGTACGGCAAACGGTGGAAAAAGCATTGGTGGAGGACCGATCAGCGTAGGAGGAACAGCTGGATCTCAACAATCCCGTGATCCTCAACGGAAACGACGACTGGCGCGGTTGGGGCTTCGACGTCGTAGTCAGCAAACACCACATCGGTCGTCCCAACCACGGCCAGGATCCGGCCGACCAGTTCGGCAGCCAGGTCCACCGTCACCATGTTGGTCACACCGTTGATGGTGAGCGATCCCGGTGCGGGTACCTGGACTTGGCGACCCTCTCCCAGGTCAACCGGCCCGGCAAGCACGAAGGTGGCTTCGGGGTGGACGCCGGTGTTGAG
>Ga0209228_1000453_pt1 | contig 21399 bp, 15 predicted proteins | sample METZYME_3_150m_FD_187547 | JGI IMG/M metagenome (GOLD analysis project Ga0209228, IMG submission 187547) | Marine microbial communities from oxygen minimum zone in mesopelagic equatorial Pacific - METZYME_3_150m (SPAdes) (version 2) | ecosystem: Environmental > Aquatic > Marine > Oceanic...
GCATAAAGTCGATCCAGATAGGTAACGGCGTCGTTGAGCCATATTCCGTTGAACCAATAGGCTTGTGATTACTAAATCCAACCCAGACAGACGTTACGAGATCTGCATGAAAGCCATTGAACCAGGTGTCGGCTGCCTCGTTGGTCGTCCCCGTTTTGCCGGACAGGTCTGTTCTTTGGAGTTGGAGTGCACCACGGCCTGTCCCGCGTTTAATTACGTCGCGGAGCATTGAATTAATGATAAAAACGTTGCGCTCTTCGATGACACGAGGCGCGCCGTTTATGGGAGAAGCCACGCCAGACTCGCAAATGCGACATACCACTGGATGGTCGGTTTCAAAAATGATGGAGCCATCGAGTGCTTCGATGCGCGCGATGATGTGCGGCGTGACTCTGTATCCGCCGTTGGCCAAAACCGCATAACCACTGGCCATTTCGAGAGGCGTAACGGCCATTGTCCCGCCGCCGATTGCGAGCTGGGTGTTACGGGGAAAGTTATCGGTTTCGAACCCAAAACGGCTTACGTACCGAAGTACCCTGCCTGCACCAACGTCAAGCAGTACGCGCATGGATACCAAGTTGATGGAACGGTACAGAGCTTCTCGAAGTCGTGTAGGTCCGTTGTATTCGCCGCTGTCATTCCTGGGCCGATAGAGTTGCTCGAGATTTTCGTCCGCAAAGACCAAAGGAGCGTCCAGATAAACGCTGGCCGGCGTGACCCCGTGTTGGAGCGCCGCCGAGTAAACAAACGGTTTGAAACTCGAACCTGGTTGACGAGCTGCTTGGACCGCGTGGTTGTACTGATTTCTCGAGAAATCAAATCCCCCAACCAATGCCGTTACAGCGCCAGACTTCGGGTTGAGGGCAACTAAAGCACCTTGGATATTGGGTATCTGGGCGAGGTTCCACTGCTCGTTCTTGGCTGTTATCTGAATGAGATCGCCTGGGGTGAGAATTTCGTCTGCGCGACGGGGCGTCCTGCCGCGGTTGTCCGTATCGATATATGGCCGCGCCCAACGGTAGCCTTCACGAGAAATGACTACGGTGTCTCCGTTCGCGCGAAGCACGTCGACGCCGTCTCCGTCGGTCGAAATCACTACTCCAGGTTCAAGTTCACCGGTAGGTCGTCGTGTTTCGAAGCTCTTCGAGTAAGCATCCAAGGATTGCTCGTCTACTGGGACGCGAACGTGGCCATCGGGGCCCCGATAGCCGTGGCGCCGATCATAGGCCTGCAGATGGGTTCTGACAGCGGCCTGAGCAGTGGCTTGATGGGTGGCGTCAATGGTGGTGCGCACGACGAACCCGCTATAGATGTCGCGACCGTAGCGTTCGATTAGGTCGCGCCTTACCCATTCAGCGGGGTACGGAGCATGAAGATCGACGTCACGATGGTGAATGTTCGCTGTGATCGGAGCGGCGATGGCAGCGTCGTACTGGCGGTCATTAATGATTTGGTTTTGGAGCATACGGCGTAGAACCAAATTACGGCGTTTCAGCGCCCATACCGGGCCGTTGATAGGATTTCCTGCTTCTGGTCGTTTTGGAATTCCTGCCAACATAGCCAGTTGTGGCAGGTTCAGTTTCCTGGCGGACTTGCCATAGTAGGTGTAAGCGGCGGCCTCAAGACCGTAGGCGCGTTTACCAAATGGAACGACGTTGATATAGAGCTCGAGAATCTCCTCTTTCGATAGCTCCTGTTCAATTTTGAGTGCCAATAGCATTTCTTTGAACTTTCGTACAAAGGTTTGTTCGCGGGACAGATCGGCGACGTTTCGGGGTAGTTGCATCGTTATCGTTGATGCGCCCGTAAGGACCGAGGGATTAGCCAGCAGTTTTACGACGTCGTTGGCGAGCGAGATCCAATCAACGCCACCATGCTCGTAAAAGCGTTTGTCTTCGGTGTAAACCAGCGCATCCTTGAAATATTGAGGAATCTGTTTCAATCCGATGGGAATGAGCCGGCGGTTACCAAATTCGGCGAGTAATTCACCGTCGTCGGCGTAAATACGCAACGGTGTTTCTAGTTGGTAGTGCCGGTAGGTTTCGGCGTCAGGTATTTGTGGATCCAAATATAGAAAGACGGCTGCAAAGATCGCCACGCTGCCGCACAGACCACAGGCAGCAATCCATAACAAGTATCTGACGGTTTGTGCGTACCTGAGCATCAGACTATAAACGCCGTCCTCGCATAGCTGTCGGGTCACATGACGAATTCAGACAATTCAATTTGCTGGTGCATGGTCAAAATCAGTGAGTGTGGGCGAATGTACTCTTGAGCGGTACGTGGCGCTAGAACGCCGTCAATCTTTGTGCGCGATATCTTGAATACCGATGTTTACGGCACGTGGTGATACTGTGGTCGTAATTGAATGGTCTGGTGGAACGGATACGGATTTCACCAACGTGTGATCATGAATTGGGCCAAACGTTTGCTGTGTGTAACGAAGGCACAGGGTAAAATCGAAACAGCATCTTTGACGAGGCTGTCATGAAACACAGAAGTGTCTTTCTAGTCGGTCTTATGGCCGTCGGGAAGTCGAGCGTGGGTAGACAACTTGCCGACGAGCTCGGTTATTCGTTCTACGATTCTGACCATGAAGTCGAAACCCGTGCCGGTGCAGAGATTGCCTGGATATTCGATGTCGAAGGCGAGAATGGATTTCGGGAAAGAGAAATGCAGGTCATCAACGATCTAACTCCAATGGACGGGATCGTGCTCGCGACGGGCGGTGGCGTGGTTTTGCGGGAAGAGAATCGGCGAGTTCTTTCTGATCGCGGATACGTCGCCTACCTGACAAGTCCGATAAGTCTCTTGGCAGAGCGTACTCGAAAGGATCGCCGAAGACCGCTGTTGCAAGATGTGGACCCTGCGGCAACGCTGGAGGCGTTTGCACGCGAACGAGGCCCTTTGTATGAGAGCGTTGCTGATCGTACGTTCGTCTCAGATGGCTCAAGCATTCGAAAAGTCGCGCGGGAGGTTGCTCAGTGGCATCGGGACGCTATTGGAAAGGAAGGATTGTAAGTTGGTTGCGCATGTTGACATCGTCTTAAGCGAGGATCGTGGATACCGTGTCCTAATCGGTTCGGGCGTTATGAGTAGAAAGGCATCTTGGCTTGAGACCCTTGGTTCCAAGGTGGCGGTGATAACGAATGCAATCGTCGCGGATTTGTATCTAGAGACGTTGACTAAGGCGATAGACCGAGAACTCGATGTGATTGAGATCGGTGATGGCGAAGAATTCAAGAGTCTCAAGACATTTTCCGAAGTGATCGACCGCCTTGTCGACGGAGGTCACAACCGCGATAGCACCATCATCGCGTTGGGCGGAGGCGTCATCGGAGATGTTGCAGGCTATGCGGCGGCGAGCTATCAACGAGGCGTCGGTTACGTGCAAGTACCCACCACACTACTTGCTCAAGTCGATTCGTCGGTGGGCGGGAAGACGGCGGTCAACCATTCGTCAGGAAAAAATCTAATTGGGGCCTTTTATCAACCAAATCGGGTGGTTGCGGATACCGATACGCTTAATTCGCTTCCGGATCGCGAATATTTAGCGGGGATCGCCGAAGTTATTAAATACGGTGTAATCGCAGATCCGGCATTTTTTGGCTGGCTCGAAGAAAATGTGGTACCCCTGCTTGCCCGCGAGCCGAGTGCTATGGAATATGCGGTCTACCGCTCTTGCCAACTCAAAGCGGGAATCGTTATTGAGGATGAGCGAGAAGTGGGCGTCAGGGCGGTGTTGAACTTCGGCCACACATTTGCTCATGCGATAGAAACGGTCACAGAATTTAGGTCATACCTTCACGGGGAAGCGGTTGCCATTGGCATGGTCATGGCGGCAGATTTGTCGCTGCGCATGGATATCTGTCAGCCCGACACGGCAAATCGACTGAGGTGTTTGATTGAGGCGTACGGTCTGCCCGTGGCGCCCCCAAAGTGCCCCGTCTCAGTGATGCTTGAAGCAATGGCAATGGATAAAAAAGTAATGGCAGGGCGAATGCGGTTTGTGTTGGCAAAACGAATCGGAGAAGTATCGATTGAAGGTGACATTCCTCAACGAAAACTAGAACAAACGCTCGCGGCTGGGAGCGAGTCGTCTGAAGGTTAAAGCGTCGCGACGACTGGTCAACCAGGTAACACTGAAGATCCCATCAGATGCTGATCGATCGATTGGGCAGCCTCTCGCCCTTCGTTGATCGCTCGAACAACAATGTTCTGCCCACTCCGACAGTCACCTGCTGCGAAGACGTTGGGAATACTTGTCTGATAAGAGCCTTTAGCTGCAGCGTAGTTAGACCTTTGGTCTAGCTCTAGGCCGAGGGCTGTCGATAAGTAGTGTTCTGGTCCCAGAAAGCCCATCGCCAAAATGACTAAATTGGCGTCCCAGGTTCGTTCTGTGTTGGGTAGCGTTGTGCGTCGACCTCGCTCGTACTCGAGGTCGACGGTTTCGATGCCCGCCACATTGCCGTGCCCGTCGTCGAGAAATTTGAGTGAATCTATTGCCCATGTTCTAGGGTCAGCGCCAAATCTCGCTGCTGCCTCCGCGTGGCCGTAGTCAACCTTAAAAACGACGGGATCCTCGGGCCATGGGTTAGATGGTGACCTTTCCTTGGGAGGCGCAGGAAACACTTCGAAATTGGTTAGTGAACGACAACCGTGTCGGAGAGATGTACCCAGACAATCGGTGCCCGTATCGCCTCCGCCAATGACGATAACGTCTTTATCGTGCGCGTCGATGTATTGGCCGTCCTCTAGATTGGAGTCCAAAAGGCTGCGTGTATTTTTTGTCAGAAATTCCATTGCAAAGTGAATGCCCTTCAAATCCCGACCGGGTATTGGAAGATCTCGAGGCGTGGTCGCCCCGGTTGCTAAAAGAAGCGCGTCGTTATCGGCGATGAGCTTTATTGCGTCAAACGTATTACCGGAGCCGTCGCCGATGTCGATGCTGGTCTTGAATTCAATACCTTCACGTCGGAGGAGGTCGATACGGCGATCGACTGCGCCTATTTTATCGAGCTTCATATTAGGTATTCCGTACATCAACAAACCACCGATCCGATCGGATCGTTCGTAGACGGTCACCGAATGGCCAACGCGATTAAGTTGTGCTGCAGCCGCTAAGCCAGCGGGTCCTGATCCGACGATGGCGATAGATTTTCCCGTTCGCGAAAGTGGGGGTTGTGGTTGCACCCACCCTTCTTCGAAACCTCGATCGATGATTGCCATTTCGATGTTCTTGATGGTCACGGGCGGATCGGTAATGCCGAGGACGCAACTTCCCTCGCAAGGCGCCGGGCATACACGCCCCGTGAATTCGGGAAAGTTGTTCGTTGCATGTAATCGATCTAGCGCATCACGCCACTGACCGCGGTAGACGAGATCGTTCCATTCCGGAATCAGGTTGTGTATGGGACATCCGGCTCGACCAATACGATGCTCGCGAGGCGCGTTGGATTGACAAAAAGGGACGCCGCAATCCATGCATCGAGCCCCCTGTCGTTCAAGGTGTGTCGAGTCCGGTTGCGTATAGATTTCGTCGAAGTCGAGAAGGCGTTCGTCGGCGTCTCGGTAGGGAGCCGCTTCGCGTCGAAACTCGATAAATCCAGTGGTCTTACCCATGATTAGACGTGTGTTGTATGGCCATGGTCAATTAGCTTAATCACCTTGGTCCTGTGCCATTTCTGCAGCCAGTTTCCGTTCTTCAAGTACCCGTTTGAAGTCGGTGGGCATTACCTTCACAAATGCGCCAACGGATGCAGCCCAGTCGTCGAGTAATCCATTCGCTGTAGTCGAGCCCGTATAGATCGCGTGTTTATCGATCAGAGCCTTTAACGCATCGACGTCGCCTCGTTCTTGTACTTTTTCGAGTTCAACCATATCCGTATTACAGTGATCGGAGAACGATCCGTTGGGGTCGTATACATACGCGGTACCACCACTCATACCGGCAGCAAAATTCCTGCCGGTTGGACCTAGGACTACGACCATTCCTCCGGTCATGTACTCGCAACCATGGTCTCCGACGCCCTCAATGACGGTATGAGCTCCACTATTACGAACGCAGAAACGTTCGGCCGCCACACCTCGAAAGAAACACTCGCCCGCAGTTGCTCCGTATAAAGCAACGTTGCCGATTAACACTTGCTCTTCAGCGACAAAACGGCTTGCTTTGGGTGGGTAAATGATCAGTCTTCCGCCGGAAAGCCCTTTGCCGACGTAATCGTTCGCATCGCCTTCGACTTCGAGGGTGACGCCTTGAGCAAGCCAAGCACCGAAACTTTGTCCAGCACTACCGTTGAATTTGAAGTGGATGCTGTCGTCGGGCAGCATCTCCGGACCGCGTCGACAAATAATCTGGTTAGACAGCAGTCCACCGACGACTCGATTCGTGTTCCGGATTTCGAGTTCAGCGCGAACCTTTGTGCCGTTCGCGAGCGCAGGTTCGGAGAGTTCAATGAGCTTATTATCGAGAGCGCGGTCTAAACCGTGGTCTTGTTCGTCGACACAATAAACGCCGAGACAATTTTCAGGTTCTTCTGCTCTACTGAGTATTCTTGACAGATCGAGGCCTCTTGCTTTCCAGTGGTCGACTGCAGGATCAACGTCCAATAGGTCAACTCTCCCGATCATTTTATTAACATTGCTGAAGCCAAGTTTGGCCATGAGCAAGCGCAGTTCTTTCGCGACCATGAAAAAATAATTCACGACGTGCTCCGGTGCTCCCGCGAATTTTTTGCGTAGCTCGGGATCTTGCGTCGCGATGCCGACGGGACAAGTATTTAAATGGCATTTGCGCATCATGATGCATCCGAGCGCCACTAAAGGTGCTGTGGCGAAACCAAACTCCTCGGCTCCCAGACAGATGGCAATGGCTACGTCTCGTCCGGTTTTGAGCTGCCCGTCCGTCTGCAATACCACTCGCGAACGCAAATTGTTCATGACCAGTGTTTGGTGAGCTTCAGCAATACCAAGCTCCCAAGGCACACCCGCGTGCTTAATCGATGTTAAAGCTGACGCGCCAGTGCCACCGGTATCGCCGGCAATGACAAGGTGGTCGCTACGCGCTTTGGTTACCCCCGCGGCGACCGCACCGACACCGATCGCGGCGCCCAATTTGACACTGATTCGTGCGGAAGGGTTCGCATTCTTGAGGTCGTGGATAAGCTGAGCGATGTCTTCGATGGAATAAATATCATGGTGAGGTGGTGGGCTGATTAACCCAACGCCTGGTGTTGAGTTCCGGATGCTCGCGATGTAGTCATCGACTTTACGGCCGGGTAATTCACCCCCTTCACCGGGTTTTGCGCCCTGAATGATCTTGATTTGCAGTTCGTCTGAATTGGCTAAATAGTTTGCCGTCACGCCGAAGCGACCACTGGCGACTTGCTTGATCGCCGACCGCTTAGAATCGCCATTCTCCATTGGCTGAAAACGATTCGGGTCTTCACCCCCCTCACCAGTATTGGACTTGCCGCCGACTCGATTCATTGCGATGGCGAGCGATTCGTGCGCTTCGGCCGAGATCGAGCCGAAACTCATTGCCCCGGTGGCGAAACGCCTGATGATCTCGGTCTCCGGCTCGACTTCTTCGAGGGGGATGGGAGCGGTAGTCGTTTTGAACGACAACAAACCTCGAAGGTTCGTTTCTCGGGTATTGGTCTTGTTGACGTGGTCGGCAAATCTCCAGTAGGCGTCTTCATTATTTGTTCTTGCAGCCGATTGGAGGTCGGCCACGGCCTCCGGGTCCCACATGTGGCGGTCGCCTCCAAGCCGCCAATGAAAGTCCCCCGGGTTGGGCAGGACGGGTTCTGCAACCACCTCTCGGCCGGGGAACCCGATGGCGTGGCGTCGTTGCATTTCCTCCGCGAGTACCTCAAATCCAGCACCTTCGACACGACTCGCGGTACCGGTAAAGGCTCGATCGATGACTTCCTCGGCAAGGCCGACGGCCTCGAAGATTTGCGCTCCTTTGTATGACTGCAGGGTTGATATCCCCATCTTCGCCATGACTTTGAGCATGCCCTTACCGGATGCCTTCTTGTATGCCTCGACAACATCGTCGTCATCGTGGACGTGAGTTGCGTCTTCAAGATACCCATCGCGACGGGCCTGCCATAACGACTCGAACGCCAAATAGGGGTTGACGGCGTCCACACCGAACCCGACCAAAAGGCAATGGTGATGGACTTCTCGCGCCTCACCGGTTTCGAGAACCATACCGATACGTGTACGCGCGTGATGACGGACGAGATGATGATGTACGGTTCCGACGGCGAGGAGAGCGCTTATCGCGACGCGATCTTCATCGACCGCCCGATCGGATAACACGATGAGTTTGCTTCCATCACCAATGGCGTCAATAGCTTCTGACGCGATTCGATCCAACGATTTCAGTAAGCCATCGCGTCCAGATCCCGTTGGAAACGTAATATCGATGGACTTGGCCTTCCAACCACGGTGATCGATGTTTTTCAGTAACGAGAGTTCTTCATTTGAGAGGACGGGGTGCGGAATACGGAGGCGATGAGCGTGTTGCGGCGTCGTGCTGAGCAAGTTTGCTTCAGGTCCAATGTAGCACTCCAAGGCCATGATCACTTCTTCGCGGATTGAATCAACGGCCGGATTGGTGACTTGCGCGAACAATTGTTTAAAGTAGTCGTACAGCATACGTGGCTTGTCCGACATGACGGCTAAGGCCGCGTCATTTCCCATCGAGCCCAGCGGGTCCCGTAGTTCTCTAACCATTGGAAGTAGCATGAACTGGAGGGTTTCGACCGTGTAGCCGAACGCCTGGGAGCGGGTTAATAGAGAGTCGGCATCGAGACCGGGTACCGGTTTCTTTAACGTGAGATCAGTCAATTCGATGCGCTCATTCGCAAGCCATTCACCATAAGGCTGTCGTTGAGCCCAATCCGATTTGATTTCTTCGTCTGGAATCATACGGCCGGCTTCGAAATCGATGAGGAAAATACGACCGGGCTGCAGCCGACCCTTTTCGACCACTCGCTCGGGCGGTATATCGACTACGCCGACCTCCGAGGCCATGATGCATTTATCATCGTCTGTAATGTAGTAGCGAGAGGGCCGCAGACCGTTTCGGTCGAGGACGGCTCCGATATAGGTTCCATCCGTAAATGCAATCGATGCGGGTCCGTCCCAAGGCTCCAATACGCAGGAGTTGTATTCATAAAACGCTTTTTTATTGGGAGCCATTGTGGTGTGTTGCTGCCAGGCCTCTGGGATCATCATGAGGACGGATTCTTGGAGGGTCCGTCCTGTCATGCGCAAGAATTCGAGAACGTTGTCGAACGTGCCGGAGTCCGAGCAGTCGGGTTCGACCACTGGGAAGAGCTTTTGTAGATCGCTACCAAAGAGGTCAGATTGTGCCGTTCCTTCACGCGCATTCATCCAATTCTTGTTGCCGAGCAAAGTATTAATTTCGCCGTTATGGCTCATAAATCGGTTTGGCTGGGCGCGATCCCATGAGGGAAAGGTGTTGGTAGAAAAACGCGAATGGACCATGGCCAAATGCGTTTCGTAGTCGTTGTCGGCGAGATCAGGGAAAAAATCAAACAGTTGGTGCGGTGTCAGCATGCCTTTGTAGACAATGACTTTGGTCGAAAGACTGCATACGTAGAACAACGATCGTTCGACGAGATCTTCGTTCGAACGTAATTGCTGCGTTGCATGTTTTCGGATCAAGTACAGCTTGCGTTCGAGGGCATCTCGTTCGAGCCCTTCGTCTGACGCGATTAGGATCTGTTCCATCGCCGGCATCGCTGCCCGAGCTGCAGCACCGATATCGGCCCGATCTGGCTCTATCGGAAGTTCTCTCCACCCGATAAGGCGCTGACCCGCTTCTACAATGGTAGATTCGAAAACTCGTTTGCAGTGCGTTCGTTCGCCCGAATCACGCGGCAGGAATACGATACCTGCGCCAAAAGCGCCATCCTGGGGTAACTCGGCATCCAATTCATCGCGAGCGACGCGCCGCAGAAAATGGGTAGGCAAGGCGGTAAGAATACCCGCGCCATCGCCTGTGTTTTTCTCGTAACCTACGCCGCCGCGATGGACCATGCAGCAATTCATGTCGTTAGCGTCAACCATGATCGCCCTGCTTGCCCGGCCCTTGATATCGCAAATGAATCCAACGCCACAGGCATCTTTTTCTAACGCAGGGTCATAGAGACCACGCCGAGCGGGCATACCGAGAGTTAGCTGTCGCGAAAGCTCGTTCATGCGCCGCTTTGTTGCCTCCGTTAGGCGAGCAGCACCTAGCCGACTTATGCGGTTATTGCACTCGCCCTTAAAACTTGGCTGAGAGTCCTTCCATCCCCATCCTCGGGCTACTACAGGTGCGCGGGGGACTAGGGACGTTCTCAAAAATAAATAGTGTTATCAAGTGTTAAGGGGAATCACGTGACTTTTGATCCAACGTGCCACGGATGCGCTGTCAGGTCCGGTGCAGCGACTGAAAACCGATGCGTCGCTGTATTGCCCTCGTAGACCCATTGTCCTCGGCGACTTGCACATAACCGATGTCTGGCCCGCACTCCAATACATGATGCAAGGGGTTCGAGATTCGCTCTTTGATTAGAGCCTTCCGATCCCACAGCACATAGGGTGAGACGGGCTGTGTTTTCGATCGCCAAGGGTTCGGGACGCGTGTTTATTCCAAACATAATTTATCCGGTCCGTGCCATCATCCCGGGCATGGAAAGGGCAACGTTTCCCGTCGTCGCACACACATTGATCTTTGATGAAAGGGGTCGACTATTGCTACTTCGTCGGAAGGGGACGGGGGTTATGGATGGCTACTTAGGACCGCCGGGTGGACACCTCCAAGCCGGGGAAACTCTGTCCGACGCGGCAATGCGAGAATGCAAGGAAGAGGCCTGTATCGAGCCAAGTGCGATACGGCCGTTGATCGTTATGCCTTTCCTGGGTGGTATCGATTTCATTTTCGAGGCGTCCGAATGGACCGGTAGGGCTGAAATCGGAGAACCCGCCAAGTGTTCAGAACTTGGCTGGTTTCTGCCGGAAACGCTTCCGCAAGATGTCGTTCCATTCGTGGTTAAAGCGCTCGAGTTGAGAGCAAAACGGATCTGGTATCACGAGTATTCGGATTGACGGACGGCGCATTGGCATTGGAACAAGGTTAGAATCCGGCGCCTCTCAAGGCCCATGAAAAGGGGCAAAGCATGATCGATCCAATTCGGATCACGGTGACCGGGGCTGCCGGCCAGATTGGTTACGCGTTGGTTTTCCGGATAGCGGCGGGCGCCATGCTGGGCGAGAAACAACCCGTCGTATTGCAACTTCTCGAGATTCCCCCGGCAATGGATGCTCTCGAAGGTGTGGTTATGGAACTCGATGATTGTGCTTTTCCCCTGCTTGACGCGGTTGAAACGTCGGATGACCCAGGTGTTGCGTTTCGAGATGCCGATATCGCGCTACTCGTTGGTTCGCGACCACGGGGTCCAGGCATGGAACGCAAAGAACTACTCGAAGCGAATGCTGCAATTTTCTCTGTGCAGGGCAAAGCGCTCAACGATCACGCCTCGGGAACCGTAAAGGTACTCGTGGTAGGAAATCCCGCGAATACGAATTGCCTCATCGCCCAACGAAACGCTCCTGATCTCGACCCCAACAACTTTACGGCGATGACGCGTCTTGACCACAACCGTGCCATTGCGCAGCTGGCGGCAAGGACCGACTGCTCGGTCAGCCAAATCAAAGGCGTATCGATTTGGGGAAATCACTCAGCGACCATGTACCCGGATTTACTTTCGGCAACGGTGCGGGACACACGAGCGATGGATCTGGTCGATATGGATTGGTACGAAAACGAATTCATCCCAACGATTCAGCAGCGCGGCGCATCGATCATCGCGGCAAGAGGCGCTTCAAGCGCGGCGTCGGCCGCCAATGCTGCCATCGATCATGTACGTGACTGGATGGGCGGTACAAGCGAGGTCGTTAGCATGGGTGTAATCAGTGATGGAAGTTATGGCATTGAAGAAGGGTTGATCTACTCCTTCCCGGTCACTTGCGAACGGGGCGATTGGCGAATTGTTCAAGATCGCCAGATCAACGAATTTAGTCGCCAAAAAATGACTGTTACGGAAAGTGAATTAGTTGAGGAACGCGATGCCGTAGCTCATCTCTTGTGAGCGGCTACTCGGTTCTGACTCTGCCGGCAGCTCTAAGAGCTTTTCTTTGCGCTTTCCTTTCCTCGCCCTTGAGGCGAAGTTTTTCTCGATCCTCGTTGCGTATCTCAAGGTAGCGATCGCGCCAAGTTTTGTCACCGTCCCATTGGAATGGACTGGCGACAGTTAATCCGGCCGTCGTTGCCTCTTCGAGAACATCGAAGCAGTGGGATACGGTGGAGAGCTGCATCTCTGCGTCATATGGCTTACCGCAGGGGTTGCCGAGAGGGAAATCGGTGAACAGAAAACGGGGCACGCCGCAATGTTCAACGATATCTTGCGCGGACCCGAGAATAACCGTTGGCATTCCATGAGCTTCAAGGTGCCGGGCGATCAAACACACGGTTTGATGGCAGACGGGTCACAACGGGACGAGAAGCGCAATGTCGGCATTGTCCTGACGACAACGCTCAAGGATTTCCGGAGCATCCGCTTCCATCGTTCGGCGATGACTGTATTCGGTTGGTGCGCAATAAAAGTTTGCGCAAATGGAACCGATCCGGCGGTCTCGTACCAATTGCTTTAACGTCGCTAAGGGGAAGTACGACCCAAGATCGTTCAAATGCGTCGCTTGCTTATCCCAGGATAGGTCGTTGGCGTAAAGCCTTTCCGGAATTTTTGAGGTTGTGTGAGTGGCGACTTTGCGAACGTCGTCAGCATCGCGATCGTAAAGCGCCGCCGTAGTGATAAGGGCGACTTTGGACTCTTGAAGGGGGCGGGCGAGCGGTGTAAACGGAATTTCGTCAAAGTGTGCCCACGTGTAGGGAACCTCAAAGCCTTGGGCTTCGTAGTACGCGCGTGTGCGTGCCATATATTGAACGGCTTGACTCATCATGAGTAATAAATCATACACTCAGACATCGTGTTTATGGGGGCGTTCGAATGACAGGTCCACTAGAGGGAGTTCGTGTCGTAGAACTTGCGGTGGCGATTCAAGGGCCAGCGGTGGGATTTTTCTTTAGTGCCATGGGGGCAGACGTCATCAAAATTGAACCGCCGATGGGAGATGCAAGTCGATACCATCGAGGCGTCAACAACACGCTACCCGCCGCGGCTTACGGTTCGCAATTCGTGGCGATGAACAAGGGGAAGCGCTCGGTCTCGCTGGACCTAAAAACGGAAATGGGGCTGAAGGTCATGGAACGGTTGCTGGAAAGCGCGGATGTATTTATAAGCAATTACCGGGCGTCGGCTTTAGCCCGCATCGGGCTTGAACTAGACGAGGTTACGAAGCGACATCCGAGATTGGTTGTGGGTCATGTGAATGGATTCGGGCCCAAAGGTCCTGAAGCGGACAAGGCCATGTTGGATGGAGCAGCGCAGGCGCGAGGTGGTATTACCGGTCTTTCGGGCGCGGGTGGCGAAGTACCCATGCCTCCGGGCGCTGCCATTGCAGATCATGCAGGAGGGATGCAAACGGCGCTCGCCTGTGTGACAGGATTGTTAGCGCGAGAGCAAACTGGACGAGGACAGCTTATCCAAACATCTTCGTTGGGGGCGCAGTTGTGGTTGCAAATGTGGGAATTGCAACACTCATTTATGACGCGTGTACCCCTCACCCGGGAAGGTTCGCATCATCCGAACCTCAAAGCGCCTTACGGTGTGTACATGACTAGAGATGATGTACCCATCATGTATGTGGCTGCGATGACCGATGAGTCATGGACTACGTTTTGGTTGTTTGTCGACATGCCTGAAGCGTTACTTCTTGAGCAATGGGATACGCCAGGAAAGCGAATCGGAGTTGCGGGATCTGATGATGGATTGGCCGAAATTCGTGATCTCATGAAGACCGCGATTGCACTTCATACGATGGAAGAGTGGGAAGCGTTTTTTTCGACCGAACCGGAGATCATTTGGGAGCGGGTTCGTAATCACGAAGACGTTCGTACTGATCCACAAAATATTGCTAACGACTACGTCGTGGATATCGATCTGCCGGGTTCAGGAAAAACATCCACTGTAGGAACGCTTATGGCGTTCAGCGATACCCCAACCAAAGCCCCGGGACCGCCGCCGCCACTGGGCGAACACACAGAAGAGGTGATGGCAGCGCTCGGTTTCGACTCAGCAGAAATCAAAAGCGTGCGTGATCACTCCGAAGCGGAGAAAGAGGCTATGTTGATTGCGCTGCTTGGAGACAATTGATTTTGTACAATCTCGACCCGAGTGATGGATAGAGGTAGAAGTGATGGCAGGGTTAGCGGCTGGTCAGCGACTAAAAAGCACAGTCTGTGCAACAGAAATTATGATTATTTCGGCCCCGGATGGGGACTTCGAGTTGCAGTGTGGTGGAGCGCCAATGACGGACGGCGAGGGCAATGCCGGTGGCGATGTGGACGCCGACTATGCTGAAGGCACGGCTCTCGGTAAGCGTTACGTAAACGAAGACGGTGGTCTTGAGCTGTTGTGCGTCAAACCGGGCGATGGCTCGCTATCGGCGGGCGGAGAAGCTCTGAAGGTCAAGGACGCCAAGAAGTTGCCTAAGACGGACTAGTCGAACCCGCGGCCACTCGATCGCGAAGGTCGAAACGACGCGAGCTCGAAGTTACCCCTACGAACGGGAGAAAAACGGTCCATGAACATTATGATGTTGTTGGAGATGGCGGCATCGGGTTGTCCCGAGCGTATCGCTTTTGTTGATCCGGAGATGGACGTATCGATTAGTTACCAAGAACTCTTCGACGCGGCGGGCAACATGGCCGCGATCCTTCGAGGCAGCGATGCTGGCCGGCTCGCGATGCTCGATATCTCCAATATCGGTATCCCCATAGGCCTTTTTGCGAGCGGTTGGGCTGGAATACCGTACGTACCTCTTAACTATCGTTTGACCGACCCTGAGATCGACAGCCTTATCGACCGAATCACGCCGGCATATCTGGTGACAGAACCGGAACGAGTTGCTGGGTTCCGCGATCGAGAGGGCGTCCAAGTGTCGTCTCGTACAGATTTTGTTGGGCAGGCCCGTGTTTCAGGTGAAGCGCCCGATCCTTGGTCGATGGACCCTGAAGACACCGCAGTATTGCTGTTCACGAGTGGGACGACGGGGGCGCCGAAAGCTGCCGTACTGCGCCAAAAGCATCTGGTTTCTTACATACTCGGATCCGTCGAGTTCATGGGGGCCGACGAGGAAGAAGCTGCGTTAGTGTGTGTTCCGCCGTATCACATCGCTGGGATTGCGGCAGTTTTGAGCTCCGTGTATTCGGGTCGTAGAGTGGTTCAGCTGGCGAACTTCACTGCCGAGAAGTGGGTTCAGATAGCACATGACGAGAAGATCACGACGGCCTTCGTTGTGCCGACCATGCTCTCGCGTATTGTCGAAGAGCTTGACGGCGCGAAGAATGCAGACATGCCGCATCTTCAGTCGCTCTCGTATGGCGGCGGGAAAATGCCGCTCTCAGTGATTCAGCGCGCGATGGAATTATTTCCGGGTACCGATTTCACGAATGCGTATGGCCTCACTGAAACGAGTTCTACGATTACCGTTCTGGGCCCGGATGAACACCGACTTGCCGCGGCGAGTGATGAAGAAAGTATACGGCGACGCTTGGTGTCGGTAGGCGTTCCATTACCCGGCATCGAACTTGAAATACGTGACGAGGAAGGGTCCGTGCAACCGGTAGGCGAGCGTGGCGAGATCTATGTGCGAGGTGAACAAGTCTCGGGAGAATACGAAGGACGTGGAAGTGTCGTCGATAACGATGGTTGGTTCCCAACTCGAGACGCTGGTTTCGTTGACGCTGAAGGTTTCCTTTTCATTGATGGACGTGCAGACGATGTCATCGTCAGGGGCGGGGAGAACATGTCCCCCGGTGAAATTGAGGATGTACTACTCGAGCATCCTGCGGTGAGCGATGTGGCGGTAGTGGGGATGCCGAGTGAAGAATGGGGTGAGGCGGTCGTGGCGGCTGTCGTAATTGCGGATGAGGTGATGGCCGAAGAGCTACAGGAGTGGGTCAAGGAACATATGCGTTCGTCACGGGTGCCTGAGCGCATCGAGTTCTGGGACGAACTGCCGTACAACGAGACCGGGAAATTACTCCGCAGGGTGGTAAAAGAAAGATTAGTCTAACCGCATGCCTACGCGGGCGGACGATTCACAATGACGCCAGAACATTCGAGCGCATCTATTTCTTCTTCCGAATAATCAAGCCACTCGGACAGTACCTCGTGATTGTCTGCACCTAGTGGTGGACAAGGTGACCAGTCTGAGGTCGAGAGCCCGTTCATCTTGATCGGATTCCCAGGAATCGCTGTGGGTCCGCGCTCAATCGGTACGAAAAAATTACGAGCGATTGTTTGTGGATCGGACGTCATATCGGGCGTGCTATTCACAGGGCCCGCGGGGATGCTTGCATCTTGGAGAATTTCCGCCGCGTCCGTCTTACTGTATTGGAGCGTCCACGTTTCAATTATCTGATCAATTCTGCGATGCGACTGTACGCGCTCGCTCAGACCGGCGGCCACATCAAGTGATCCTGGTATCGTCGCGCAGAGCGCTTGCCAATCGCTATTGTCGCGGCATGCGATCGCTACCCAGTCGTCACTTCCGGTACAACGATAGATGCCGTAAGGCGCCATATTGGGATGGCGGTTACCGATGCACTGGACCGATTCACCTAATTGCGTCTCAATGAGCCAGGGACCGCAAAAGGCGGCCGCTCCTTCGTGCAGGGACATTTCGACCAGCGTGCCGCGCCCGGTTTGCTGACGCTTTCGCAATGCTGTCACAACGGCCGATGTCGCATTGAGCGCGGCGATGGGATCTGGCAGCGCCATGGCGGTATTCCGCGGTTCGTTGGGCCCATAACCCATGACGTTGGTCAATCCGGAAAGAGGTTCGACACTCGGCCCAAATGCCACGCGATTTCGGTAGGGCCCGTTCATGCCATATCCGGGCATGCTGACGTAAATAATTTTCGGATTTGCGGCGGATAAAGAGGAATAATCGAGACCCAACGCAGGCATTGCTCGTGCGCTGAAATTTTCGATGACAATATCGGCTTTTTTGACGAGTTCGAGGAAAGTAGCGCGGCCGGACGGTGTTTTCAGATTAACGGCCAAGCTTTTCTTGTTGCGCTGTAACTTCACGAAGACTGCGTTGACGTTGTAGGGCTCGTCACCCGGGTCGCCACCGACCCAACCTCCGATCGGCGTCACCCTACCGTAACTTCTGGGGCCTCGACTGGTGGGCGCTTCGACCTTCACAACATCTGCGCCCAAGTCAGCAAGGATCCGGGTTGCAAGCGGTCCGGCCCACACGTGCGTTAGGTCAAGGATACGTATCCCGTTTAATGGTCCGTTAGCCACGTTTTGTTTCGGCCTCCGTTAGTCGAAGCTCGGTAGTGGAATCCCCATGAATTTTCCAAGCAGGCCGTGGTGATTGAATGGTCAAGTGACCGTTGCTGATAGATTGCCAAAACTCGCGTTGCTTAAGATGTGGATCGTCTAACACCTCGGATAGAGTTTGGACTACGCCGACGGGGACGCGGCTTTCTGTCGCCTGTTGTTCGATTTCGGACCGGTTCATTCCCCCAATCCTCTCGGCGATGATGTTGTGTAGGGCGTCTCGGTTTTTGGAACGAAGATCGTTACTTTTGAAGCGTTTGTCGACCAGTAGCTCCGGACGATTCAAAAAAATGGCGAACGCGTCCCAGAAGGTGGGAACAATATTGAGGTAAACCCAACCGTCCCTGCACCGGAACAAGTTGGTTGGAACCACTGTCCAAAAATCATTGCCGTGCCGAGAACGAATAGTATTGGCGCAGTGCCACATGACGGTCGTAAATTGACTCAGCGCCATCACGACTTCGAGCATGCCGATATCGATTGTGTTCTCTTGGTTTGCAATGCGGCATGCATTGGCGGCGGTGTACGCGAAAGCACCGCTTTGAAACTCTGGATAGTGTCCGGGCAAGGTCAATGGTGCCCGATCTGGATCTCCCATTAGATTGGTATACCCACCCATCGCTAAGATCACACCGGGAGTCGCTTGCCAATTGCGTTTCGGGCCCGTCGCACCAAACGGCGTGATCGAAACCTTGACTGGGGTTGGCCAGTTGTTAAATCCGAGCTTCATGAGCGAATCCGCGGTCGCGGCTTCTGCAACAACAATATCTGCTTCGCTTGCAAGATTAGCGATCAACATGGGGTCGGTGGTATCGATACGACGCTTGCCCGCATGCAGGTAGTAATCGGAAGCGGCTTGACTGACCCAACCCGGGTTTAAGGATTGCGATTCAATCCGGACGACGTCGTATCCGGATTGTGCAAAAAGCCGGCCGCAATAACCGGCCGCGAAACCACCGATTTCGAGAATGCGATCCATCGTATGCGTTACTTAATCTGCGAGCTCGTCGACCAACCCCCAAGATAGGGCAGTTTCGGCGTCGACCCGTGTCCCCGTCAACGCCCAAGCAGCCATCCGATGGCGACCGATTCTTGGAAGAATACTCGCGGTGCCACCGGCGCCAGGGATGAGACCCATCGACACCTCTGGCAACTGAAAAAAAGCGTCTCGTCGGGCCAGAACATGTTGTGCAAACGCTGGCAGTTCGATTCCGGCACCGATACAAGCACCGTGAACGTGTACTTCGATACGTTCGTGAACACTTGCCATCAAATTTCCGGCGCTACGGGCCACACGAGAAACGTGAGCGAGACCAGCATCGGTGGCTTCGCCGAATTCATCGAGATCGCCGCCGGCGCTGAAGCACGATCCTGCACCTCGCAAGGTTGCTTTCCGAATTCCGGGGTCGAAGGACAACAGGGATAGACCGTCGCATAAGGCGTCCCGCATCTCGGCGTTGTAGGCATTGCGTTTCTCTGGTCGATTCAGCGTGAGGAACAGTTCGTCTTCTACCCGCTCAACGGTCACGGCCGGTTCGTCATTAAGTGGCGAAGGTTCGTGCTGTTTGCGCGTGCCGATCCAGCGTTGAAACTCACTGCCGTGTTGTAAGGTTGAATAGGCCAGAGATTCAGCAACAAGCCGTTGTGGGACGCCAATCCCCTCGTTGTAACGGAGCAACTGGACCAAAACCGCGGAGGCTAACGGATTGTTTGAAATCGCGCTTTCAATCGACTCCGCCTGTTCTTTATTTGCGACAACGACATCTGCGAGCGCGGGTGGAATGGGGTCTTCGGTAATCGCAATGACAGGGCATGGCGGAAGATGGGGAGGAAGTGGAACGGCCCCGTCCACTTCAACTAGCACGAACGGTTTGTCGAAAAAGACGGAAAATTCTTCAGCTGATGCAGCCGAGTACAATCGCGCGCTAAGCTCAGACAGCAACATTGGCTCGTTCAAAGATGCACCTTTGTCGATGGCAGAGAACAGTGATTATGCACAAATCAGGGTGAAGATCAGATATGCCATGCTGCGATCGGCACGTTGGTCGAATACCCCTAGATGTTTCTTAGTCGTTCATTGACAGGATTACGGAGTCGTTGATGTTGTTAATACGTGACACCGAAGTCGAGGGCTATCACGGTTTGGATGTCTTTTGCGATGGCGGCAAGATTCGTGACATTGGAAAAAATCTCGTTCGTCCCAATGCCGAGATCTTTGAGGCGGATGGCGGTGCGTTACTGCCGGGTTTGCATGATCACCATGCGCACCTATTTGCACTTGCCGCGGTGCGCCGATCCGTTCGTTGTGGTCCTCCGGAAGTGGTCGATGACGAAATGTTGACATCGGTTCTGAGAAACGCCGGAGATTCAGCGGATAGCTGGATTCGGGGCATTGGGTACCACGAATCCGTTGCTGGCATGCTCGACCGATACACTCTCGATGCCATGGTGTCGGACCGACCGATTCGTGTCCAACATCGATCGGGGAAGATGTGGTTCATGAACTCAATAGCGCTTCAAGCGGTCGGTATGAATGAGAGCAACGGTCAGTTATTCCGCAAGGACGAGTGGATCCGCGAACGCCTCGGCCCGGAGGTCGATCATTCGGCAGACGTTGCTGCCGCATCGCGACTTCTCGCTAGCTATGGGGTCACCGGAATTACGGACGCGACCGCTTCGAATGATGCTGATGTCGAACGTGCCTGGTCGGATATCGATATAAGTCAGCGTGTGCGACTGATGGGGAACGAGGACCTGGGTCATGGAGCGCTGAAAATCATGCTCGATGACTATGCGTTACCCGAAATCGACGAGTTTCAACAACGCATCGGCGCAGCGCACGAGTGCGGACGGCCGGTCGCTGTGCACTGTGTGACCCGTACGGAACTCGTATACACGCTATCAGCACTGATGGAAGTCGGCTCACTTTCGGGCGACCGAATCGAACACGCGTCGGTCGTGGATGAGTCGACGTTGGACTTGATGCAGCGGGTCGGGGTCTGGGTGGTCACTCAACCTAATTTCTTAGCTGAACGCGGCAATCAGTATTTAGAAGACGTTGGCGCACAACAACTCGAATTTCTCTATCGCGCGAAAAGTTTTCTTGACGTGGGAATTCCGCTGGGCGGGGGGACCGATGCACCGTTTGGAGGTGCAGACCCTTGGGCTGCAATGCACGCGGCCATTCACCGTAAAACCCAGTCTGGTGAGGTTATCGGTGAGCAAGAAAAACTGGCTCCGGAACAGGCGCTCGCGATGTTCACCTCTTCCGCTGAGACACCGGGTGGTCCGCCACGACGGATCACGCCTGGTCAAGCTGCAGATCTCTGTTTGCTCGCAAAGCCCTGGTCTGAGGCGCGCGGTCGGATTTCAAAAGACGATGTGGCGATGACCGTAATGGCGGGAACAATTACCTATCGACGCTAATCGCCGACTGGCGCGGAACCGTGGGGCACGCTATACCCTGCCTTGTTTGTTGATGTTCAAAACGCCGTGACCGACTGTTCAAACTTACCCGACGGTCACGGATCAAGCTCGGCGATCACTTCATCGTTGTGTTCACCTAGTTTCGGTGCGGGTCGATAGATCGACCATGGCGTTTTTTCGAAACTATAAGGCGCTCCGGGGTACGTGATCGTGCGGTCAATGTCGTCATGATGCACCTGAGTGTGAAAACCGCGTTCCTTGAAGTGCTCATCCTCGAATGCTTCTTCGGGCGAGTTGACGGCGCCAGTGGCAAGCCCGGCACGTTGGCAACCCAGAAAGAAATCCTGGGCGGAAACGCGCGACGCAACTAACTGCAGCGCGGCGCGGCCGGCACCGAAAATCGCCGTGATGG
>Ga0209228_1000460_pt1 | contig 21305 bp, 17 predicted proteins | sample METZYME_3_150m_FD_187547 | JGI IMG/M metagenome (GOLD analysis project Ga0209228, IMG submission 187547) | Marine microbial communities from oxygen minimum zone in mesopelagic equatorial Pacific - METZYME_3_150m (SPAdes) (version 2) | ecosystem: Environmental > Aquatic > Marine > Oceanic...
GGACTGCAAAAAGAGCATCAAATTATTTCAAATGCAAGTTGCACAACAAATTGTTTAGCCCCAATGGCAAAAGTGCTAAATGATAATTTTGGTATTGAATTAGGTGTTATCAATACAATTCATGCATATACAAATGATCAAAGATTGGCAGATGTTCCGCATTCTGATTGGAGAAGAAGCAGGGCAGCTGCTGAAAATGTAATTCCAACCACTACAGGTGCTGCTCGAGCCGTTGGAAAGGTCTTGCCAGAATTGGATGGAAAGTTAGATGGAATAGCTATGCGCGTTCCTGTTCCTGATGGCTCAGTCGTTGATCTTAATGTTAGATTAAATCAAGATGTAACTATTGACATGATTAATGATGCTGTATTGGCTGCTTCAAAAGAAGGTCCTATTTCAGATGTGCTTGAATATTCAAATCTACCCATAGTCTCAACCGATATTATTGGAAACAAACATTCATCTATTTTTGATGCACCATTTACAAGAGTTATTGATAATACTTTTGTTAAAACTCTAAACTGGTATGACAATGAATGGGGATATTCTAACAGAGTAGTAGATTTGATGGCACTTTTAGGAAAATTATTATAATTTTATTCTTAATGTAATATGTAATAAAAAACCCTACCATTTGATTTGATAGGGTTTTTATATTGCGGGACCGACGAGACTCGAACTCGCGACCTCCGGCTTGACAGGCCGGCGTTCTAACCAACTGAACTACGATCCCTATAAATCTATTTTTCCCGGTAAATTAAACTAGCAGGAATAATAATAATATACCCTAAGAACAACATAATTGGAGCTAACGTCAAACTTTGGAAGCTATTTACTGTTCCGGTTGCCATAATAATATATCCAAAAATAATAAAAAGCACGCCGATAAAAAATATGATATAATTGATCTTATTAAATGACCAGCCATCAATTAATTGTATTTTTTCAGGATTATTTTCATTACTCATGAGGCGGCAAAATTACATTACCATAATTGGCATCACAACGTGTTTTTCCTCATAATCCTATTTGCATTTAACATTAATGTTATTTTATTAAAGTGAATTCTTTTTAAATAATTGTTGACAGATGTACAATAATGTTTTAATGTTGGGGCGGAGAGGAGCATCCATAGACAGTTATGGACTGTCTGTGGGTGTTTTTTTTATTTTTTTGATAGAAATTTAAAATAGGAGGCGTATTTGCCATGAAAAAGCAAAAAAATATGCTGTTTTTGGTTATGTCATTATTATGTGTGCAGATGTTATCTGCGCAGGCAATGACAGTATCAGGGACTGTATCAGATGCCCAAACAGGAGAAGCACTTCTTGGTGCTCAAGTATTCGTTAAGGGTACTTTTGTTGGGACTACGACTGATGATAACGGTGCTTTCTCATTAGATATTGAGACAGGTGCTACATTGGTTGTTAATTATATTGGTTATAAATCACAAGAAGTAGGTGTTGCGGAAGGTCAGGCTTTATTAAGTGTACAGCTTGAACCGGATGTATTAAAGCAAGATGAAGTAGTTGTTACTGGCCTTGCATCCTCAGTTAAGAGACGTAACCTAGCTACTGCTGTTGCCAAAGTATCTGGCGATGAATTAAATGGTTCACCAAGTCAATCTTTAGATCAAGCTTTAGGCGGAAAATTCGCTGGTGTTCATATTCGCAGAAATACTGGTGCTCCAGGTGGTGGTATGAGTGTGAATCTTCGTGGTGTTGCTACGATAGCAGGGGAAACACAACCATTATATGTTGTTGATGGAATTATTGTAAATAACTTTGAAAATCAATCAGGTATTGATGTAGTTAGTGCTGCGACTGGTGCTGGGAGCGCTAGACCTCAAGGACAGCCTACCAATCGTATTGCAGATATAAATCCTAGTGATATTGAGAGCGTTGAAGTTCTTAAAGGTGCTAGTGCTGCTGCTATATATGGTGCAAAAGCGTCCAATGGTGTTGTCATTATTACTACAAAGCGTGGTACGTCTGGAAAAACTAAAGTGAATGTTTCACAGCGTTTTGGTTCTAGAAGTATAATTAACAAGCAAGGTTTTCGTAAATTTCAGACGTATCAAGAGGCGGAAGATCAGTATGGTCCAGATGTTGCAGCATTAGGAAATGATGCTGGTGGAAACTGGGCGAAAAGAGAGATTGATTATGAAGATGAATTATATGGTGAAACGGGAAGCCTTAAAGAAACATCATTAAGTGTAACTGGAGGGGATCAATCAACTCAGTTTTTTCTTTCTGGCCAGTATCTTGATGAAGGTGATATCATTGTAAATAGAGGGTATAAACGTGTTTCAGGTCGTGCCAATGTTGATCATAGAGTAAATGATAAGTTGAAGATTGCAACTACTGCGTATTTGGCTAATACTTTCTCTGATAGAGGTATAACTGGAAATGATAATAGTGGTAAATCATTTAACTTTGCTATTGCTGCTACACCGAGTTTCATAGATATTCGTCAAAATGAAGATGGATCTTGGCCGATACATCCTACGAATGCATCCAATCCACTGCATGAATCAGCTGTTCTTACTAATGAAGAAACTGTGAATCGTGCAATGGGAAGTACAAGATTGGATTATAATCTCATGAGGAATTCTGATATGAGTTTAGATTTAATCGGAACTTTAAGTGCGGATTATGTAGGTCAGGAAAATACGGTATTTTCTCCACCTGAACTTCAGGATGAACAACTTAAATCAAATCCAGGGTCATCTGTATTAGCAAACCATAATAGTTTGAATACGAATGCTTCATTTAATTTGGCGCATCGTATGTCTTTGGGTGGTGCGAAACTTAATACGACTGCTGGATACCAGGCAGAAACTGTGGATTATAATAATTCTATGATTATTGCTTCTGGTATGGTTGTTACGCAAACAAATATTGATCAATCAGCAGCGACTTCTGCCTTACAGACAAGACGGAAACAACAGGATCGTGGTTGGTTTGTTCAAGAAGAGGTAGCTGTTGGTGAAAATATTCATGTTTCACTTGGTGTTCGCTCTGATCGTAGTAGTACTCTTGGTGATACTGAAAAATCATATATGTATCCAAAGTTTGCTGCTTCGTATCGTACTGGTCAAATAGCGATATTCGATGATTTGAAAGTTAGAACTTCGTATGGTGTAACAGGAAATATGCCTAAACCATTTGCTAAATATACTGCTATGTCTCCTTCAAATATCGGAGGTATGTCAGGCTTGGTAACTAGTGGTTTAAAAGGTCTAGATGATATTGCACCAGAAGAAATGGCTGAGCTTGAGTATGGTTTTGATGGTTCTATCATGAATGGTCTACTTGGATTTGAGTTCACTCTGTATAATCAAGATATTACAGGTTTATTACTAGAAGTTGAGGAAGCTCCTTCAACTGGTTATACAAATAAGTGGGCAAATGCAGGTGATATGAAAACGAATGGTATGGAATTAGATCTTGTGCTTAATCCAGTAAGAACGAAAGATTTGAACTGGGTAAGTAGACTATCTTACTATACTACTGAATCAGAAATCACTAGACTTGAGGTTGATCCTTACAACACAGGTGGTTTTGCTACATTTTTAGGTGCCTATCGTATTGAAAAAGGTTGGTCTCCCCATACAATGGTTGGAGCTGAATTGGATGCAAACGGTGTACATGTAGTTTTAGGAAACGAAACTCCTGACTTTGTTATGGGTCTTAATAATAGAGTTCAGTTTGGTGCTTTCAGTCTCGTAGCTCATTTTGATATCAAGCAAGGTGGAGATATTATTAATCTTCAAAAATTGATCGCTGATTTAGGTGGTACAACGTATGATTATGATGATCAAACATTAGATCTTGATGGTGATGGAACAAAATCTGGAAATGGTAATGAGCGTCTAACTGTATTAGGTGGTGTTACTGCTCCATATATAGAAGATGGTAGTTATGTTAGGTTATCCGAATTGAGTTTTAATTGGGATGTGCCTAAATCATTGCTTGCTGGAAAAGTTTCTAGTATGCAGGTTGGTATTTCAGGCAGAGATTTGTGGTTAAGCACTGATTATTCTGGTTGGAATCCAGATGTAAGTCAATTTGGTAATGTAGCCGTTGGTGGTTCTGTAGATACAGGTCCTTATCCAATGTCTAAAGCATTATACTTTAATGTTTCAGTAGGTTTATAGGAGGTAACAATGAAAAACTTAAAAAATATATTGCCCCTACTTTTCGTAACTTTATGGTTTGGATGTGAAGATTTAGAATTTCCAGATCCAAATGCGCCTTCAACAGATGTAGCAACTGTGCAAACACTTGTTACAGGTGCGGAAGCAGGTATGCGTTCATCATATGGACTGTATCTTCGTGAAGTTAGCTCAGTAGGTCGTGAAACGTATTACTTAGAACCAGCTGACCCTCGGTATACGGGAGAATTGCTTAGAGGTCCTCTTGATCCTGGCGGTTTTTTGGTATACTCACCATGGGCAGCTCGCTACAGTGTGATAGCAAATTGTCGTATACTTATTAATCAGTTTGCTGATGATGCTGGAGCTACTGGGTTTGCAAAAACGATTGAAGCATATCAGCTATCATTAGTTTTGAGTATGCAAAATGAAAATGGATGCAAAATTGCACCATATAATGGCCTAGAATCTGACTTTGTTTCTAAGGCAGCTGGTTGGGCAGAAGTTGCTTCATTATTAGATGGTGGCTATGCAGATCTCAATAGCGCTGGTAGTTCTTTTAGCTTTACGCTGTCCAGTGGATTTGCTGGATTTGATACTCCTGCAACGTTTGCACAGTTTAACAGAGCATTAAGAGCTAGAGTCGCTGTGTACCTTGACGATTGGTCAACAGCACTTACTGCTTTAGATAATTCTTTTATGGATGCGGCTGGAGATATGTCACATGGCGTATACCATGTATATAGTTCTGGTCAAGGAGATCAAAGTAATGGAATGTATGCTGACCCTACTGGTTCATTTATTAGGCTTATGGCTCATTCTTCTTTTGAGACAGATGCCGAAGCAGGTGATCCACGCTTTTCAAGTAAAGTGGTTGAGCGTGCTACTGAAATTACGTATGATGGATTAACTAGTGATTTAGCACCAACTATGTGGACAGGTGATTATGATCCAGTTACAATAATCCGTAATGAGGAGTTAGTTCTTCTTAAAGCGGAAGCAAACATTGGAAATGGTGGTGATGGACTTGCAGAAATTAATGTTGTGCGTACTGCGCATGGATTAGCAGATGCTGCAAGCGGCGGATTAACTCAGTTACTACATGAAAAGCGTTATTCCTTATTTCTAGAAGGACATAGATGGGTTGATATGAGACATTATGGTCGTACAGATGAACTTCCTTTAGATAGGGATGGTGACGTGGTTTTCGATTCATATCCAAAACCTGAAACAGAAGTACCTGGTAGTTAATTTCATAATAGATATTAATTATGATTATAAAAGAGGCTCTTTTTAGAGCCTCTTTTGTTTTCAGTTCGTAATTATTATTCTTTCTTAAGGGGGTAACCATGAAAAATTATATTTTCATTTTCTTAGCATTAATAATTATTTCTTGTTCTGAGGAAGTAAGAATTGTTCCAGATTATGTTCTTTCTGCAGAACAAAAGCATAACAAGTTTAGTAGCGCCATTCCACCGGTTGTAAGAGTTCCTACTGGATCAGTTATTAAAGTTGATACGCATGAGGCTTCAGATGGTCAACTTCATCGTAACGCGAACATTGATGATCTAAAGAATATTGATTTTGGTCCGATTCACCCACTTACTGGACCAGTATATGTTGATGAAGCTGAAGTAGGTGATATTCTAGCTGTTGATTTATTAGATATAGAATTACATGATTATGGTTGGCAAGCAATTGTACCTGGTTTTGGTTTTCTTTCTGAACGATTTCCAGATGCAAAACTAACTGTTCATAAAATTAATACACTTACGAGCACAGCCACTTTTAATGATAAAGTACAATTAGATCTAAAGCCATTTCCAGGTGTAATGGGAGTTGCTCCTGCAACTGATGAGATGTTAAGCACTATACCTCCAAGAGCAAATGGTGGCAATATGGATGATCCTAATTTAATTGAAGGAACTACAGTATATTTTCCAGTCTTTGTTAAGGGGGCTTTATTTTCGATTGGAGATGCGCATGCTATACAGGGCTTAGGTGAGGTATGTGGTACGGCAATAGAAGCACCTATGACTATAACATATAGGGTACGCGTTATAAAGAATAAGCCCACAATTAAAGAACCTCAATATGAAAATGATGATTATTATGCTGTAACTGGTTTTGGTGAGACTATAGATATTGCTACAAAAAAAGCAGTTAATTATATGATAGATCATTTAACAAATAATTATGATATAACTGATGAAGATGCATATATGTTGTGTTCTTTAGTTGGTGATCTTCATATCGCTGAAGTAGTTGATGTACCTAATATGTTAGTTACAATGCACTTCCCTAAGAGTATTATTGAGCAATTATAATTATAATATTATTAAAAACAGTCAATCATTTATTTTTTACAATGATTTGACTTTGTTTTAAGTAAATCAGTACCTTTCCGCCCCACAAATGCTGGATATAAAACAGTTTAATCCGGGGATAAAAACTGTAGGTAGTATTGCTGCTATAGTTATTGCAAGCATATTAGCATTCTATTTATTAGTTATTTACTGGCCTCAGTCTAATCCCTATGAACGTGTGGAAATTAATATTCCAAAAGGGGTCACTCTATCTGAGATAGGTGATATCTTAGAAGAGAGAAGTATTATTTCAAATAAAAGAACATTTACAATGGCAGTTAAATCATTAGGACATGAAAAACATATTCCCGCAGGTCGATATATTCTAGATAATGCACTTAATAATAGGACCATAATTAATCAATTGGTCTATGGAGTTCCTTCATTAAAAAGAATAACCGTTTTAGAAGGATGGACAATTGATGAAATAGCGAATGAACTAGAAGCAAAAATTAAAATAAATAAAAAGAAATTTTTACGTTTATGTCATGATAAGAGAAAGATAAAATTATTTAATCTTCAGGGGAGTTCATTTGAAGGTTATTTGTTTCCTGATACCTATTCTTTTGCTGAAGGAATCGATCCCTATTTAGTGTTGACTAGGATGGTAAATGAGTTTAAGAATAATATTTCTAAATCTATGGAAGTACAGGCTGAAGAACTCGGTTTATCTATACTAGAGGTAATTACATTAGCATCTATTATTGAGGGTGAAGCAATATATGATTCTGAACGATCAATTATTTCAGCAGTATATCATAATCGATTAAAAAAAGGCATGAAATTACAGGCAGATCCTACTATTCAATATATAATTGATGATGGTCCAAGACGTTTACTTAAAGATGATTTAAAAATTAAATCAAATTATAATACATATCTTTACAAAGGATTGCCACCTGGCCCAATAAATAATCCTGGAAAAGAATCTATTATCGCGGCATTATACCCTAGTGTTAATGAATATTTGTATTTCGTAGCTAAAGGTGATGGATATCATACATTTACAAAAAATGAAAAAGATCATAATAAGGCCAAAAGAAAATTTCAGGAAGTTCGTAGGAGAGTTAATAAACAGAAAAAAATGGAATCTGAAGGGAAATAACTGAATCATATGGATTTGAAAAAATTAAATAATAGTCAAAAAGCCGCTGTAGAAGCAGTTGATAAGCCAATATTAATTTTTGCTGGAGCAGGAAGTGGTAAAACTAGAGTGCTTACTTTCAAAATTTCTCACTTAATTATAAAAGGAATTGTGAAGCCGGAAGAAATATTAGCAGTTACGTTTACAAATAAAGCTGCTGAAGCGATGAAACTGCGAGTTAATGCATTATTAAAAAACAATGTTCAAGTTAACAATATTGGAACTTTTCACTCTATATGTGCAAAACTTCTTAGAAATGAAATAAAACACTTAGGGTTTACAAAGAATTTCGCTATTTATGATAGGGCTGATCAAATATCTTTAATAAAGATAATTATGGCAGAATTGAATATATCTAAGAATAATGTTATGCCAAAAACAGCAATAAATAAAATTAGTTTTTATAAATCTAAACTTATAGATCCTAAATCTTCTATAAAATCTGCAAAAACAGTACAAGATAAAATTATAATTGATATTTATAAATCTTATAATAAATCACTAAAAGAGAATAATGCTGTGGATTTTGATGATTTATTGAATTTTCCATTAGAGATTTTTAATAATCATCCTAGAATACTAAGTAAATATCAAAAGTTGTGGAAATATATTCTGGTTGATGAATATCAGGATACAAATAAGGCACAATTTTTACTTATTAAAATGTTAGCTGAAAAACATAGAAATATTTGTGTTGTTGGAGATGATGATCAATCTATATACGCTTGGCGAGGTGCCGATATAAGAAATATTCTAGATTTTGAAAAAGATTTCCCTGAATGTGAAACTTTTACTTTAGAAAACAATTATAGATCTACAAATCAAATATTACAAGCTGCACAATCTGTTGTTCGTAATAATTCAGATAGGGTTGATAAGGATTTATTATCAGTAAATGGTGAAGGTGATTTGATTGGTGTTATTAAAACGCATGATGAAATGGAGGAAGCTGATGCTGTAATTAATGCTTTACAAAAAGAAATAAAAATGAAAAAGCGTACTTTTAATGATTTCTCTGTACTCTATAGAACCAATTCTCAATCTAGAGCTTTAGAAGATAGTTTTCGTAGAAGCGCTATTCCTTATAAAATTATTGGCGGAACTAGGTTTTATGAACGAAAAGAAGTTAAAGATGTTTTAGGCTATTTACGTTTAATTATCAATATAGATGACACAATTTCTTTAAGAAGAATAATTAATTTTCCTCCAAGAGGAATAGGGTTAAAAACAGTTGATAAATGTTTTATTCAATCTGTTAAGGATAATAAAAAACTGTTTGATGTACTTAATAACCCAGAACCCATGAAAATTCGAGGAAAACAGGGTGATTCATTAATAGCTTTTTATAAACTAATAAAGAAGTATAATCAATTATTACAAAAACTAAATGCTAGCGAACTAGCAAGAGCTCTAGTTGAAGAAGTAGGTATACTAAAATTTTATAAACAACAGGATAATTTAGAAGATAATGACAGATATGATAATGTATTAGAGATATTGAACTCTATTGATGAGTTTATGGATAGAAAGCCTGGTGCATCAATATCTGATTTTCTTGAAGAAGTTTCATTATTGACAGATATAGATGAATGGAATACGGATGATAATTATGTAACAATGATGACAGTTCATGCTTCAAAAGGACTTGAGTTTCCAGTTGTATTTGTAACCGGTCTTGAAGATGGCTTATTTCCCTTATCAATTGCTTTGAATGAACAACAAATAATGGAAGAAGAAAGACGGTTGTTTTACGTTGCTTTAACAAGATCACAGGATATGGTTTATTTATTATATGCTACTGATAGAAGAAGAAGTGGCTCTGATAGTTGGGGTGGGGTAGCCTCACGTTTTATTAAAGAGATTCCTCAGGATTTTGTGGAAAACATATCATTTTCTTCAGCAATGACTAGAAAGATTGTTAAGACGAAAACTGGTGCAATAAAGATGAAAATAAAACGAACGATTACAACGTTTGATGATTTTAAGGTAGGTGACTTAGTTGAACATGCAATTTTTGGTGAAGGAAAAATTATGGCATTAAGTGGTAGTGGAGAAAACCAAAGAGTCGGAGTCGTTTTTAAAGATGGATTGAAAAAGAAACTTATAGTTAAATTTGCTAAACTGAAGAAGATACCATAACAATTGACAAAAGTTTATGAGTAAAAACTTACAATTATTAATGGATGCTTTACGAAATGAAGGCATGCGTTATACAAAACAAAGAAAAATTGTTTGGGATGAGATTTGCCAAAGTAAAGAGCATCGAGACGCTGAAGAAATTTATTTAAAAATCAATAAGAATGGTAGAAAAGTATCCAGAGCTACCGTATATAGGACAATTGATGTACTTGTTAAAAATAATCTTGTTAGACAATTAGAATTAGGTGATGGTAGAAAGCGATTTGAAAATAAACTTGATAGCTCTCACCATGATCATATTGTTTGTCTAAGTTGTGGTGATATTCAAGAGTTTGTCGATGATCTTATTGAAAATCAACAAGACAAAATAGCAAAAAAACACAATTTTAAAATTGTTAGACATATTCACCAGCTATTTGGTCTTTGCAGCAATTGTAAATAAAACTAAAATTATTTACAATTCGTAATCTTATCTGATATTTAGATATTTCTCATAATACAATAATTTTAATTTTGATATTCTTGACTTTGCATATTGTTTTTGGAAAATTCATGTACCATGAAATCCATTACATCAATAGATAAGTTTAAAGAAGGAGATTCTATACAAGGTTTCTTTTTATGTTTCGAGAAGCATATTAGACATAGCCGCAATGGTGATTTATTTATTGATTTAAGATTGCGTGATAAAACTGGATCAATAAATGCAAAAATATGGGATAATGTAAATGAATTAAAAAAGAAATTTAATTCTGGTGATCCTGTAGCTGTATCAGGTATTATAGAATTATTTATGGAAAGGCCACATTTAATAATAAAAAAAATAAATCGTGCATCAGTTCAATATTATGGTCGATATGGATATGATCCATCTTTAATTGTTCCTTCATCAAAAAAAAATGCATCTGATATGTGGAAATCTATTGTAAAGATAATACGATCTATGAATTCTCCTCATCTACGAAGATTAGTTAGTATGGTATATAAGGAAAACAAAGAAATTTTAATGATACATCCTGCAACTGTGAACTTACATTATAATTATCGTTCTGGATTTATTGAACATATACTATCAATGGCTAAAATTGCTGAGCAATTGATTAAACATTATAAGGTAGATCGTGATTTATTACTCACTGGTATTTTTCTTCATGATATAGGAAGACTTGTTGAAATATCTTCTGATCTAGAATCAAATTATACGGATGAAGGTAAATTTATTGGCCATGTAATACTTGGTAGAGATATTGTAAGATCAACCTCAAAAAAAATAAAAAATTTTCCAAAAATAGTTCAAACTAGGATTGAACATCTTATAATTTCAGAACATAGTAAATATGAATGGGACAATAAAATGAGACCTAAGACACCTGAATCATTACTATTACAACTTATTAAGAATATTGATTCAAAAATGAATTTATTTACTTTGGCTATTGATGAAAGTAATGATAGCGGTAGTTGGACAGATACCCATAATATTTTTAGAACTTCACTCTTTAAAGGGAGTGATGATTCAAAATAAATTCAAATTATCTTATATTTATGATTCCAGTCACTTTGTAAAACAAGTTTTAATCTTTTTATTACAAGGCATGTATTGAAAAAAATCTTATTTTTTTGTAACCTTTTTTCTATATCTATTTTCGCAAATGAATTTATTAATTACCCATTTGATTGGACTAATCATTTTGGTGTTATATCTAAAAATGGACGTGTTATTTGGAATGATGATTGGAAGTATGGAATACTTTTTTTTGATGGAACATTTACAAATTATCCCAAACGTTATGGATTAGATATTAATAAGGATTTTACCATATATAATAATAGTTCTCCTCGCTATCAAGAGCCTAAATTAGATTCAGCTTATGTAGACACTCGTATCCAATATACACAAGGTGATTATTACCTTGATATGTTATCTGTTAATTCAACATATGCAGATAAAATAAGATTATTAACTATGAATGGATATAAAAAAACATATACTGGACCTTATGCTGACTATAGCTTGGGCATAATAAAACCAATACAACAATCATATTTCATTGAATACAATACAACTCACTTTCAGGCTACAATAGGTCATTTTCTAACATCAAGTGGAATACCTGATAGTAGTACAAATGGATCTTTAAATGATAGAATATTTAATGCAAGTATTCTTACGAAAGGGGCTATAGGTAATTGGAAGTGGACATTTCATGGATCTCAGTTTAATCAGAAATATGAAGTTCAACACTCATCATGGGATAATCCCTCAATTCAACATCTTACTAGATCAATGATAGAAGCAAAAATTGTTAATGTAATTAAGGATTCAATTTCGATTGATTTTGGATTTTCAGGCAATCTTAGAGGACTCTCTGATATTTATTCTTTTTCTTCAACAGAATGGGGTTCTATATACTCAAATATATTTATAAGAAACTTCAATGTTAAAGGAGGGGTTTCTTCTATTAATAATAATTACAATCATTTTCTAAAATTATTATTTGATTTAGGTGAAGAAGATAAAGGCGTATCTTTTGAAGCAAGTAGAAAAATAAAACCTAGTTATGAATTTATGCCATCAAATATCAATAATTCACATTCTGTAATAACAAATTATCTTTGTTTAAATGCGAGATATTCTTTGTCAAGATTTAATATTATGACAAATATTTTTTCACAAAAATTTTTACAAACGTATAATGATAAACTAGAAATATTAGGTAGTGATATTAATCTAAATTTCTCTATTTCTGATAATTGGACTTTATCAGGCTATTTGCGTCATTTGAAAAATACAAATATTCTTACTGATGGCATTGGAGATCTTATAGAGTTCAGTATATCTGGAAATGAAAAATTATTTAATAACAATATGATATTATTTTTTGATTTAGGATTTACTGGATGGATCAATCGTAATTCTGAAATTAGCTTTAACCCATTTTATTGTACACCAATTTTGATTGAAGATCCAGATTTTATTCTAGAGGATCAATGGAACTTAAAATCTACGATTTCTTTAAAGGTTTCATCTTTAAAAATTTCATGGAAAATGAATAATATTTTAAGTGCATTACAATCAAAAATTGATAGTATTAATGTAGAAAAAACTATGATTATAAATAATTATCTATTGCATCAAACTAATCGCAATATGGGTAGGTTAGTGGAAATCCATATTGATTGGTATTTCTCAGATTAATTTGAAATTTCCCAAATTGCATAGTCTCCAGGAGATGCATCTACAATATATGTAAAACTATGCTCTCCTGAGCTATTATGTATATATACCGTATCTGGGCCATTAAAGTCACTTGTAGTACCCATAAAAATATAATTATTATGCGCATCTGCAGAATAAAGACTATTTGTATTATATGAGCCAATCTTTGAAGTTCTATTTATTGTTAGGTCAGATTTTATTGGCGCAACTCCACCTTCAAAAGTTCTATATGTTTGTTCATTAATTTTCATTATATCTCCACCGCATACGATTCCAGTATTATATTCTTTTATTTGAATGGATCCTGAGAGAATATCTATTTGACTGGTGCCATAATAAGTTTCTGTCCAATCATGGCTATAATATGTTCTTGATATCCATAATGAACTACCTTCTATAAGCATTTGCTGTGGGCCATTGCCAACTTGAAATGTCTCTACAATCTGTTTAGAATTAATACTTATTTTTTCTACAGTACTTCCTGAACTTATTGCAACCCATAGATGTGCACCATCAAAAACAATACCTTCAGGCATTCCATTTACTTTGATAGAGTCTTCAATAAAATAAGTTTCTAAATTTAAAATTTTAACATCATTACTATTCCAATTAGTAAAATACAACAAGTCATCAACGATTACCATTTCCCTTGGTCCAGAATTTCGAGTACTAATTTCTATTCCAGGTAGGCTTAATCCTGATGATGTAATAGCATATATTTTTATTAAATGGCTATTATTAATTAATACAAATAATTTATCATCATATACTTTTATTGATTGAATCACGTCTCCTATATTTGAAATTTTTTGTATTTGATTAGGACCTTGGAAAACTGTAATTGAAGCATTACCCCTTCCAAAATTTCCTTCTGAAGCTACAAAGGTTAATCTTTCCCCATTATCAAAGCGGGCATTATTATTACAAGAAATAAATAAAAATAACATAAAAATAAATTTACTCTTCATCATTTTCCTTCTATTAAAATTAGGGGATAAAATTTTAGTTTATAAATACTACTTTTATCCCGAAAGTAAATTAAACATGAAGAGTTATTTAGATATCCTGACTTATGCCTCATTTAGAGTCAATTTGCCTTCTCACCTATAAAAGATAATAGCACTATAAATTGATCCTAAGCAATTACAGTAGCGGGAACTGTGACCGAATTACACGACCTTCCCTAAATAACTCTTTCTGAATTATTGTTTAAGATTAAAATTTTTACACAAATATTCAAATAGCTATTTTATTATTTTTTATGGAATTCTTGTTATATAGAAAGTATGTAGAATAAATTCCTTGTTAAATATTTCATCTTAATAACCATGAAGACAAACTATTTTACAATAAATGTATCTGTAGCGAATATATATGATAAACCTGATTTTACATCACAGATAGTTACTCAAGGTTTATTAGGTGAGTCGTGTAAGGTTTTAGAGGAAAGTGATAATTGGGTTAAAATTCAGCAGTGGGATAATTATAAAGGTTGGATAAATAAAAATCAGGGAGTGTATTCTGGAAAAAAATATGATTGTAAACTAACTGTTTTTGAGATGGACGGGGTAGTAATTCAAAGAAATGGTAATAATATCATCAGAGATCTTACTTTTGGTAATAAACTTAATGGAAAAGCAAAAAATGGAGGTTTTGATTTGGTGTTGCCGGATGGAGAAAAAGGTTGGACCGATACTTTATTAGGTAATATGACTGATAAGCCTAGCAGAAAAAGCATTCTTCGTTTAGCACGATCTTTTTTGGGCACTCCTTATCTTTGGGGAGGAAAATCTCCAAATGGTTTTGATTGCTCAGGATTTATTCAGTCCGTTTTTTATACTTTTAATATTGAACTACCTCGAGATTCTTTCCAACAAGCTGAATTCTTAGAAAAATATAAAATAAATCGAGATGAAGTACAGGAATGTGATTTACATTTCTTTAATAATAATAATAAAGTTTCTCATGTTGCACTTGCTGAGGAGAGTGGGTACTATTTGCACTCTCAAGGTTGGGTCAAACAAGAAAGTTTTGATAAGAAATCACCAAATTTTAATCAAGATTTAGACACTAAATACACCTTTTCAGTATCAATGAAGGAAATTTTAGATTAATGAATAATTATTCCACTAAAAAATGTTCATTGCTTAGCCGAGCTGTACTAGTTTTAAATTCAAATTATGCTCCAATGACAATTACCACATCCAAAAGAGCTATTTGTTTATTTTTCCTTGATAAAGTTGATGTTATTGAATCATATGATGATAGCATTTATTCTCCAACTAGAGCTTTACAACTGCCAAGCATCGTTAAAGTAAAAGACTATGTTAATTATAATAGTATGAATGTTGTATTAAGTAGGAAGAACATATTACTAAGAGATAAACAACAATGTCAATATTGTGCGATCAAATCTAGTAAATTAACTATTGATCATATTATTCCTAAAGAAAGAGGTGGTTATGATTCGTGGGATAATCTTATAACTGCTTGTCAGGATTGTAATAGGAAAAAAGGAAATAGGACCCCAGAAGAGGCTAGAATGCCTTTATTAAAATATCCTAAAAAACCTAATAGAATTCATTACTTTCAGCAATTTATAAAGGAATCCCAACGAAATTGGAAACCTTATTTATTTTTAGAGGCATTTTGAGGTAAATATTTGAAAAGAGTATTAAGCGGCATACAACCTTCTGGGTCTTTGCATATTGGGAATTATTTTGGTATGATGAATAGAATGATCAAATACCAAGATGAAAATGAACTATTTTCTTGTATTGTAAATTATCATGCTTTAACAACAATAAATGACCCGGTAGTTTTAAGAAATAATACGATTAATGCCGCTTTGGATTTTTTTGCATTAGGTTTGAATCCTGAAAAATCTACTTTTTGGATTCAGGCAGATGTTCCCCATGTTACAGAGTTTACATGGATTATCTCAAATGTTACAAATATTGGATTGATAGAGCGTTCTACTTCATATAAAGATAAAATTTCAAAAGGTGTTATGCCAAATATGGGTTTATTTAGTTATCCTTTACTTATGGCTTCAGATATTTTGTGTTTTGGAAGTGAAATTGTGCCTGTTGGAAAGGACCAAAAACAGCATTTAGAGATTGCCCGCGATATTGCTATAAAATTTAATAAGATTTATGGAGATATATTAGTTGTTCCTGAAGAAGATATAGATGAAAACACTCAATTAGTACCAGGAATAGATGGGCAAAAAATGAGTAAATCATATAATAATATTATTCCAATATTTGGTGACGAAAGTTTTATCAAACAACAGATTATGTCCATAGTTACAGATTCTACACCTGTTGATAAGCCCAAAGATTTGAATTCTCCTTTGTATAGATTATTTACATTATTTCTAAGTGATAAAGACAAAATAATATTGCAAAATAAATTTCTTAGTCCAGGTTTACAATATGGTAAAGTAAAAGCAGATTTATTTGATACTGTTATGGATTATTTTAGACCTTATAGAGATAAAAGAGAATATTTATCCAATAATTTAGATGATGTTTTAAATCATTTAACTCTTGGTTCAGAAAAAGCAACTTTAGTTGCAGATAAAATTATTGATAAAGTAAGAACTGCCACAGGACTAGATTATTCTTTAAAATAAATGTATAAAGTAAAATTAGAGAATTTTAGTGGGCCACTTGACTTGTTATTATATTTTATACGTCGTGATAAAATTGATATTTATGATATCCCCATTTCTTCCATTACAAAAGAATATATGGATACTTTGGAAATGTTAGAAAATCTGAATTTAAATATAGCTGGTGAGTTTATTTTGATGGCGGCTACTCTAATGAGGATTAAAGCAAAAATGCTTTTACCTAAGCCTGAATTTATTGATTTAGATGAAGAATCTGATCCTAGGATAGAGTTAGTACAACAGCTACTTGAGTATCAGAGGTTTAAAGAAATGTCTTTTGATTTAAAACAACTAGCCGAAGAACGAAGTCATTATCATACACGCGGGATGAAAATGAGAACTCCAGAATATAAAGAGCATATAAGTGAGCATTTAAAAGATGTTACAATTTTTGAGATAGCTCGTATTTTTAAGAATGCAATGGAAAATATGCCAGTTATTCAACCATATGAGCTTCATAGAGAAGAGATACATTTAGATGCACAGAAAGCAATAATTTTAAAATCTTTTGATATGCAAGGTTCTCTAAAATTTTCCTTTTTGTTAGATAAGCTAAAATCAAAGATTGAAGTTGTTGTAACTTTTTTAGCTATTCTAGAATTAGTTAGAATGCGGAAAATTGTTGTTATTCAAAGTAAAATTTTTGGTGAAATAGAAATGCAAAAAATTGAAGCAGAAGCATAATTATTGATGAATAAATCTGAAAAATTACAAATACTTGAAGCTCTACTTTTTGCTGCGCCTGAGCCTCTAACTCAAACCAGAGTTAATTTAATATTTCAAAATGATGCGCCAAAATTAGATGATGCAATTAAAAAACTTAATACGTACTATAAAAAAAATAAAAGATCATATACCATTCACAGTATTGCGGGAGGATACCAAATCACTACTCTTCCTAAATATGATAAATGGATTAAAAGAATGTTTGATAAGTCTGGTAAAATAACATTGTCTACAGCTGCAATTGAAACACTTGCAATTGTAGCGTATAAACAACCAATAAATCGATTTAATGTAGAATCAATCCGTGGTGTAGATTGTAGCGGCGTAATTAAGACTTTATTAACTAAAAATTTAATTAAAATTAAAGGTCGTGATGATTCACCTGGACGTCCACTATTATATTCAACTACAAATGATTTTCTAGAAAATTTTGGGTTAAATCGAATATCTGATTTGCCAAAGATAAAGGAAGTAGCGGAATTAACTGATCAAGATATGCTAGAAAAAATGAAATTAGATAGTTTGCAATTAAATCAATCTGATAATTCAAATGATATGTCAATTGATAATAATTCTACATCCAATTTATTACCTTCATAAAATAATTAATGCGTTTAAATAAATATTTAGCGCTATCTGGAGTGTCTTCTAGAAGGATGGCAGATGATTTAATTAAAGCTGCCACTACTACTGTTAATGATATTGTAATAACAGATCCAGCATTCCGTGTAAAAGATGATGATATTATAAGATATGATGGTAAAAATATCAAAATTAATCAAAACCATATAGTTATTATGTTTAATAAACCAATAGGTGTAATTACAAGTATGGATGATCCAAAAAATAGACCTATTGTTGCTGATTATTTTCCAACAAAGATGAGACTTTTTCCTGTAGGAAGATTAGATAAAAACACAACTGGTTTATTATTAGTGACAAATAATGGTGATTTAGCTAATAAGCTTATGCATCCTAAAAACCTTATCCCTAAAATTTATGAAGCAGAAACAGATTTGATTCTTGATACTGTATTAATTTCAAAAATAAAAAAGGGAGTTTTTATTGGCTATAATCAATGGGCCAAAGCAAAAGTTCTTAATCAAAAAAAGAGTAAAAGTAGAATAATAGTCACCTTACAATTACATCATGGTAAAAATAGAGAAATAAGAAGGTTATTTAATAAAATTAATAGAAAATTATTTAGTTTAAATAGAGTAAAATATGGGGATTTGAAATTAGGAAACTTACCATTAGGTAAATATAGAGAATTAAATAAAACAGAATTAAATAAAGTCCAAAAATCTATAAATGATTGATAACTTAATTATTCCAATTTTTAAATTATATTCCATTTCATTGGTTTTCAATGTACACAATAGTAAATTCGCCAGCTTTTTGAGAAGGTGATTAAATGATAATTGCTATTGATGGACCTGCTGCATCTGGTAAAAGCACTACGGCTAAATTAGTTGCTGAAAAATTAAAAATAACTTATTTAGATACTGGTGCCATGTATAGAGCTTTAACTTTGCATTTGTTAAAGTCTAATATAGATTTTAATAATGTTGATAAAGTTTCTACAATTCTTGATAATCTCAGTATTGAGATGTATGATTATAAAGGTAGAAATATAATTAAACTAAATAATGAGGATATCACAGAGCAAATAAGGTCAAGTAATGTAACTGAAAATGTTAGTGAGGTTAGTGCATTACTTATTGTTCGACAATCTATGGTTGTTATGCAAAGACAAATTGGAAATAAAACTGATTGTGTAGTAGAAGGGCGAGATATAGGTACTATTGTATTTCCAAATGCTGATTATAAATTTTTTATGATAGCAGATATAAAAATGAGAGCTAATAGAAGATTAAATGAAATGAATCAGCTAGGTGCTAATAAAACATATGATGAGATGGTTTCTGATTTAGAGATAAGAGATTATAAGGATACAAATCGGGAAAATTCTCCTTTGCGAAAAGCAGTAGATGCAGTTGAAATTGATACTACAGAGCTAACTATTGATGAACAGGTTAATAAGATCATTAATCATATAAAAAATAAATAAAGTAGGAATAATATGTCTGAAGAAAACAAAAAAGAATTGACTATTGAAGAGGAAGAAGTAAATATCTCTGATTCCAGTAATGATTCTAATAATTTAGAAGATTTACCTCTAGTTGCTATTGATATTGATGATGATAAAGGTAGTACATCTGATATTCTATTAGATTACCTAAATCCTAAATTATTTGAAGATATTCGTACTATAGATATTAATGATTTGATTTCAGGTACTGATGAATTTTCAGTCAAAGATGAAGTAAAGGATCAATATCTTGGTTCAATCTCTGATATATCTGAAAACCAAGTTCTTTCTGGAAGAGTAATTGGAATGAATGAAAAAGAAATCTTAATTGATATTGGATTTAAATCTGAAGGAATAATTGATCGTTCTGAGTTTCCAGAAGATGCTGTCCCTCAAATTGGTGATCAGATTGATGTTTATCTTGAATATCTTGAAGATAGAAATGGAAATTTAGTCCTATCTAAAGAAAAAGCAGATTTTATGCGAAATTGGAAAGAGATAAGAAACTATTATGATACGGGAGAAATATTTAGTTGTAGAATAATTAAAAGAATTAAAGGTGGTATGATAGTAGATATTAATGGTTTACCTGGATTTCTTCCTGGAAGCCAAATAGACGTAAGGCCAATTAAGGATTTTGATAATTTTCTTGATAAAGATATTGAAGTTCGTGTTGTTAAACTTAATGAGGCGCGAAAAAATATAGTTGTATCTCATAAGGTGATAATAGAAGATAGTCTTCAAGAAAAGAGAGAAGAATTTCTTTCTGAGATTGAAGTTGGTCAAATAATAGAAGGAAGAGTAAAAAACATTACAGATTTTGGTGTTTTTATTGACTTAGGAGGGATTGATGGTCTTCTTCATATTACGGATTTATCTTGGGGTAGAGTAAACCATCCTAGTGAAATTGTTGAGTTAGATGAGACGATTACGGTTAAGATAATTGATTATGATGATAGCAAGCAGAGAGTTTCTCTAGGTTTAAAACAACTTATGCCTCACCCTTGGGAAAATGTTGAAAATACCTATCCAATTGGATCGAAGGTCAAAGGTAAAATTGTAAGTTTAACAAATTATGGAGCTTTTGTCGAATTAGAGGCTGGTGTTGAAGGGTTAATTCATGTTTCTGAGATGTCTTGGACTCGCCATATTAAGAATGCATCCGAAATTTATTCTATTGCTGAAAAAGTAAATGCAGAAGTACTTGCAATTGATAAAGATGATAGGAAGATAAGCCTTGGTGTTAAACAGTTAGAACCTGATCCCTGGGATGATATTCAAGAAAAATATATAGTTGGTGCCTTGCATAAGGGTAAAATTGTTAATATTACACAATTTGGCGTATTTGTTGAACTGGAAGACGGAATTGAAGGATTAATACATGTGTCTGATTTATCATGGACAAAAATAGTACGCCACCCTAAAGAGATGGTGCAGAAGGATGATAATATAGAAGTAAGCATTCTTGAAGTATCTCGTGAAAATAGAAAAATTTCACTTGGCCTAAAACAAATATCAGAGGATCCTTGGCCAGATTTAATAAAAAAATATGAAACTGGTAAAGAGGTTTCTGGAGAAATAATAAAAATATTAGATAAGGGTATTATTTTAGAACTTGATGATGATGTAGAAGGAATTGTTCCATTTAGCTCTAGATCGATTAAAGGTCGTAAAGAAAAATTATCACAATATAAATCAGGAGATAAAATATCTGGCTTAGTAATGGAAGTAAAACCAGATGAAAAGAAGATCGTGATTTATATTGAAGATTTATCCGATAAAAATA
>Ga0209228_1000465_pt1 | contig 21137 bp, 34 predicted proteins | sample METZYME_3_150m_FD_187547 | JGI IMG/M metagenome (GOLD analysis project Ga0209228, IMG submission 187547) | Marine microbial communities from oxygen minimum zone in mesopelagic equatorial Pacific - METZYME_3_150m (SPAdes) (version 2) | ecosystem: Environmental > Aquatic > Marine > Oceanic...
TTTTGGATTTGTAAGATGATCTAAAGTAATTGTTTGATTTAAAGGAATCATATTAGGATCGGCTTTTTTAGGTTTAACAAACTGACGTTTAAGTTGTTTGTCCAACTTTTTTTGTTGCCTAAGTATATGTCTAGCTGAATGTTTAGCCATCACCCCTTTCTATATAAACCCATATCTTCTTAAGTAATTTTTTTAATACAGGATGGTTAGTATCAAAGTCAAAAGCCGCAAAGTATCCAAACAAGTTAGGCGATAATAAATTCTTTTTCTCTCTATACTGTGCAGTTTTTCCTGCCATACGTAATAATGTAAGTGCAGTTTTTTTATCTGACTTACGTACTAATTCACTAGCAATATTTTTAGCATACGCTTCTATCTCATCATCGTTTCCTAAATATTGTCTAGTCTTTTTTATTTTATCTGATAAGCCTTTTTTAGGTTTAAACTCACGTTGCTTTTTAAATCCTCTTCCGCGATATTGATTCTTATGAATTAATTCATGTTCTAAGACATCAACAATTCTATTCTTAATATTTTCAACACCTTCTGGACTAAAAGCAATTGTTTTATCTTCTTTAGAAAATATTAGATCAAGTTCAAAATGATCAAGCCCTTCTTTATCGTCAATAGGATCATAAGCGGCATTCATATTCATGTCGCCTACTTCTACATTTTTAGATTGTAAAATATTAACTTCATCAACACCTATTGACTTTGTAGCTTGTTCTAATTTTTTAGCAATACTTTTAAGAGGAATTTCTTTTCCTGATAGTAGGAAATTAAGGAAGGGCTGAATAGATGCTTCTATTTCTTTTCTATTAGCCGGTTCTGTAAATTCCATCATTAACATTATTACTTCCTAAATAATTTTTTAAACTTATAGCACCAGTACCATATAAAGTTATATACTCTGGCCTTAATGATCCATAGTTTCATAATATATTTATTCTACCCGTTAGTACCAGCGTCATCATCAAAATCAAGCATTTCCTTCTTTAAATCGTATGAAATTGTTTTATACGCTGATGCTTCTTGTAGTTTTTTAATAATAACATCCTTCTTTGACATATCTGTACGCAAGTTACATATTGTAGCATCTCTCAGTCCAATGTCCGATTCTAGTGCTTTAATTCTTTCATCACGCACTGAAAGTTGAGATTCTAATATCGCAACCTGTGTAGTTAACATACTTTCGTTGTCTTGTTCGTACATAAAGCTACTCCTTTGTACACGCCCACTTATCAACCCAACGCATTATTGGGTTATCTGTAAAAACAACTAACACAAGAATAGGTGCTAGTATAAACATTAAGTATTCCATTACTCTTGTGGTATGCAAGTTTCTAGGAACTCACACCCTTTTACAACACCGTCTACAAACTCACGTTCCAAATCATATTTGTCATGACAGGTATTAAAACTAACTTTCAATGAAGAACCATTGTGAATCATAAAATGCTTTGGACCTATTTCAGTTCTGCCCAATTCTATACTATTTGTTTCACAATTAATTACAGATTCACACCAGTCACGGATTTGGTCTGCAATTAAGAGTGCGTGTAGTAAAGGCATTTTTACAAGATAAGTTTTAACTAATGGATTGTCTGTTAATGAACATTCCATATTACATACCTACTATTAACCACGAACCGAGAATAATGCCTACCACAACTATAGAAATCATAACTGCTCCTTATTTTTATTATATTGATTTAGGGAACATATCAGACGGCGTAGACATAACAAAGAATTGTGTCTGTTGGTCTGGTATATTATTAGAAACCCTGCAATGATGTTCCCCACACTCATTGCAAGTATAGTCTTGCATCCATTCACGGCCACCATAGCCTTCAGATGTTAATTCATGTTTTGTTCTTTTATTACACTTGCTACACTTCAGATTTTTCACTGGACTTATACTCCTTATCAACAACGCACATAACCATATGAATTCTATCTGCTTCACTACCATTAAACTGCGAATGATAAAAACGTGTATCAGTAAACCAACAACTTCCAGTCTTCATATGATGCACTTCATCTTCAATAATCATCTTTGATCCAATTAATGTTCTTACTGGAACGTGTATTCTTGGCTCAGGATCACGGTGCCAAGATAAAGCCCTTCGTGGCGCAGAACGTACTAAACGTACTCTGCCTATTTTCCAATCCTCTGAGATTGCATCGTATACGTGTTTAAAATATGTATGAGCAAACTCAGGAATAAATTTGGTGTACTCACTTTCGCATATATCTTCTAAGCGACTTACTTCTTTGCCTTCAGCATCAAATGTATCGTAGTGGCCACCTTCGCCGCCATGATACTCGTGTTCTTCATCTTCTTTTTCTGTTAAACAAATCTGTGGAGAGTAAATATCATTCTTGCCAAACTTGTTTACATTTCCTCCAGACATCTTATCACCCCAAGGACAAATCTGCAATACATCATGTAGCCCTTGTTCTAGCTTTTCGTTATCAAACTCGTATGTTAATTTTTTAAAATATTTCATTAAAAGCACCCGCCTCGAATTGCACATAGGAATAACATTTTTGCTTTAGTACCGAATGGAGCCAATTCAGCACACCCTAGGTTTATACTATAAAACCAAACTGCACCTATACTTGCTCCTACAATAAAAAATCCTATTCCTATTTTCCAAAACATTGTCATATTATTCCATTATAAACATTTTTCCAAAAGTTGTTTCAACAACATCACTTAATGAAACATCTTCTTGTTTATAATATCCCTTGGGTTTTAAAGTTCCTTTTAAAAACAATTCAACCATTGTTAATAATCCAGAAGCAGTAGTTAACTCTATTGCTGTATAATATCTGCCATTTTCTCTAATAGGATAAAAGAACTTCTTATATACTCTCTCTTTATGTTTACTATTCATCATACCACCTACAACAATATAAATGATTACAAGATCACGACGTGTAGTTGATACGCCTCTTTTAATTATATCAATTAACTCGTCTTTAGGAATTTTTAAATCGTTCATTAAAAAGTCTATTAGATTGTGATGTCCTTTATATCTTATTGTTTTATAATTTAAATTTATATTTTGAAAGCGTTCATATGGATGAGCATTAGATATTGTTTTTGCAAACGACCCTAACCCTCCACTTGTATTAAATGCTTCATATGTATCGCCATCAATCATTAATGTTTCATATCCAGTAAGCGTTGGCACTTCATAATACTTGCCATCTCTAACAATTTGACAGTCGCCGCTATATTCATTTATTAATCCATCGGGGCTCCACATCAAGTGATACTTTAACTTATTAGTAGAGTCTTGTGATAACGACCCTACACGTATTTTAATATGATTAACTATTTCCATATCATGCATTAAATGATTAGCAATGACTGTACTCATGCCAGGTGCTAATCCACAATGTGGCATTGTAAATGGTAACGGTTTATCTAGATCAATATTATGAATAAATTCATTTAATTCAGCATCTTCTGAGAAATCAAAATAGGGAATATTGCTTTCTAAACAAGCACTATAAACAACTACATTTTCAGTATAAGGAAGTGCATTAATAACAAGAGTTTTGTCAGATACAAACATTTTAAGGTTTGAATTATTTGATCCTGGATGTCTAGTATCTAATTGGAAATAGTGTTCTTCAGCAATTGCTTTAGGATGAAGTTCGCTATATGGCCGTATGTCCGCTACTGTAACGCTGTAGTTTGTACGATCTCTTAAGAGGTCATATACTGCACTACCTATTGCTCCTGCACCAAATATTGCAATCCTAACTTGATCAGACATAATAGTATTACTTATCTTTAGCGAAGAACTCTCGCAGTATATTCATACCAACAAACCTTAGGTTCTTAAATTCCATTAGTCTGCGAACTACATAAGGCATCCAATCTGCCCCATACGGTACGTATGTTCTAACATTGTACCCCTCCCCAATTAATCGTTTGGCTAAATCTCTTCTAATTCCAAATAGCATTTCAAAATAGAAACTATTTTTACAGCTATATTGTTTTGCTAATTCTTTAATTCTTTTAATAAGATATTCATCATGTGTTGCTAATGCTACTAATCGTTGCTTATGACTTTTATGATAAAAGTATCCGCTTTTAAAAAGCTCTTCAACATGGTTTAAATACGCATACCTTATCTTATGCATATTCGTTATATCGCCTTTGTATGCTCCTTTACAAATTCTAACTCTACGAAATTTTTTAATTACATCATTTAAATCATCACTAGTACGTTCCATATTAGCTTGTAAAACTATACCTATATCATCAAAGCATCTAGAAAACTTTATTGTATCATCTATTACTGACGGCTTTTCCATATCAAATTTAATTTTAATAAACGGAATATCTTCTACTGCCCTAGTAATTTCTCGCATAGGACCTTTCCATTTAATAGGTGTATTTCCAAATTGGCTTAACTTAACTGATATCTCATATTGTCTGTGTGGAATTGTTTTTAAGTTATTAATTAAATCTAAATATTCTCTTGTGTTAGCTTTAATTTCACAAGGAGCATAAGCACTTTCACCTACGTAGTTAATGGTCACTAGATCATAGTAAGCAATATTAATTAACATTGATTTTATATCATAGCCTGCTATAAACCTTTTAGCTAGGGGATATAATAATCTCAATAAACTTCTCCTTTAAAAAATCTTAACTCATTTCCGTATATACCAAATTCTACTTGTACTTTTTCTAAAGGTAAATCCTGATCAACTTTTGTCCAATCGAACTCACCTAAACGATTACATGAACTTTGTTTTTTAAGTCCGTATGCGAACCCTCTTTCGAATATTTTTATTTGTGCTTTAGTAAATTTATTTTTCTTTGGATAAAGAAAACGGGAAATAAATTTGAATGCTGTAACTTCCCAAGATTTAATTCGGTCATCAGTGCCCATTGTAAAGCCAATTACAAAAGCTTCTGAATCATTTGTTTGATCACATTCTAATAGTACATGAATAGCATCATGATCTCTTAATGATGCAGATCCATGTAAATGAAATGGCGACATTGGATTTTCAACAAACCATACTCTAAAAGATATCTCTGTTGGATCAACTGTTGTGTATCCACGCTTAAACTTTTCGTATGCAACCCGAAAAGTCATAACGTTCTCCTTACAGCATAAACATTTTAAATATACCACCTAGTGTTATGCATATCACTATGATATTTAATATAATCAAATTAATACTTTGTCTTAAGTACGCATTGATTGTATGTAATAAGGCTCCTGCTAACGTGAATAAAAATATTACAAAGATTGGACTATCATCGCCAAACCAAGCCATAATGAGATACACACTTATAAAACAACAAGCACCAAGTGTTTCAACTACTAACCTAAACCTATTATAGGTCCAGTCTTCGATTAACCACTCACGTATCCCCTTCACGTAGTACTCCTATATTTCGTCTCCTGGGCCAGGGGTAAACAACTCTATATTATTACCTCCAACTATACAAGACAAATCCCTATCTCTATATTTAAACATAATAGCCCACTGATTATTAGAAGGGTTAATCCATAACTCTGTTTCCACAAGTTCTTTATGAAAATGGTTATGGATTGTGCCCTTTGCCGCTAACGACATCCTATAATCCTGTGTAGCCATCTTAGCAATCTTTTCGTTAGTATCGCAATACGTAAGAATAGAATCTAAGGGTTTAAGTTTAGGATTTGCTTGGGTTTCTAATGTTCCGTTAGACATAGCTTCATTCATTAAGAATAATGTTGCTATTAACGAAACTCCAAAGTAAAATAACAGCTTTGCTTGTATTGATAGGTATCTCACGATCCCTCCTTCATCAAAGAGTCCGTACCCGAACTAATTGCCATTGAACACGGCATCCACACATTTTCTTTAGCATGATAGTGAACGTTAGTTCCGCAGTCTAAATACCCTGCGGCCGCTAATGCTTTTTGCGGTGTATCATATGTGTGGTCAAAAATATCCTTAGAGTCTATTACACCATCTGGAACAGCTCGTTTTAATTCAAGATGTTTACTATGTGACCCTTCATGGCCTCTTCCTGGCCTAGGCCCATCTTCACCCCATTGCTTTTCATTTTCTTTACCAAGGAATGCTTCGCCACCAAACAAGTGTTGGTTTGTTTTCATAAACTCACCAACTAAATTATAAAAGTTATTAACGCCTTTGTATCCTTCCCAGCGTTTAACTTCGCGGTCTGTCCATACTATAAAAGTAGGTGTTACACCTATCCTACCAATACGTTTCTCTTTAAATGCTTGGATATACCAATCAGGAACTTCTTGATCCATATCGATTACAGTTAATGGCATCACTTCGCCTGCTGGTGATTCAGCATACGTTGGTTTAACTTCTTCTAAGAATGCTTGACAGTAACTACATCTAGGGTTACTGAACATTAATAATTCTGTTGCTTGTGTTGGCGTAGCGGATAGGATTGTTAATCCCACTACTACCCATAGTAGAAATTTTCTCATCGAAATACCCCCTTCAGACTTTAGTCTTCGATTTGGGCCTTTTGTAAAGTACCACTATAATCAACAAATACTGATTTCCATTCAGTACAGTTATCAATCATATTATGGCCTGCGTCTCGATGCCCGTTACCAGTTCCTTTAGTTCCTCCAAAGGGTAACTGTATCTCAGCACCAATAGTTGACGAATTGATGTAAGTAATACCTGTATCAATTTCGTTAAACGCCTTAAAGGCAAAATTTACATTCGCCGTATAGACTGCGGCCGATAATCCGTACTTACTATTATTAACCATGTCTATTACTTCGTCTGTATCATTAAATGATATTAATGCTACTACAGGACCAAACACTTCATCCTGAGCAATCATATCATCTACTTTTACATCTGTTATTACTGTAGGTGTATAGAACCAACCATATGTTTCTGTAAACGTTCCATACTTCTCTGGAATCTTACTAGATGGTTGTTGGTTAATCTTACCCCCACATAAAATAGTATTTTTAGCTTTAGCTTCTGCTACCATACCATCAATTTTGTGTAATGCTTTCTCATTAATAACAGGACCCATATCAACTTTAGCATCTAAGCCATCACCTATAAACAATGCTTCAGCTCGTCCTACTAATTTGTTTATAAAGTCGTCTTTAACATTATCATGAACAAACACTCTTGAACAGGCTGTACAACGCTGTCCTGATGTGCCAAAGGCACCCCACACAACACCATCAACTGCTAAATCAACATCAGCATCTTCCATTACAACTATTGCATTCTTACCACCCATCTCTAATGTATAAGGCTTCATTTGATCTGCACATCTAGTTGCAATCTTCCAACCTGTTATAGTTGATCCTGTAAACGATATTAGCTTAACTGTTTCATTTGCTACTAATGGTTGTCCAGCTGATTCTCCATATCCTGTAACTACATTAAACACTCCCGGCGGTACTCCTGCTTCTTCAAATACCATTGCAAGTCTGCATACACTTAATGGTGTGTCCTCTGCAGGTTTAATCACCATTGTGTTACCAGCTACTAAGGCAGGGAAGGCCTTCCATGACGGAATAGCTATAGGAAAATTCCAAGGAGTAATTGCTCCAATGACGCCTAATGGCATCCTCATGGACATACAGAACTTATCATTCAGTTCAGATGGAACAGTTAGTCCTCCTAATCTCCGACCCTCACCTGCCGCATAGTAGCCCATATCAATTGCTTCTTGGACATCACCACGGGTTTCGGATAATGGTTTACCCATTTCCTGAGTCATTATCTTTGCTATATCTTCTTTATCGCGGAGCAGTATTTCTGCCGCTTTAAACATTATCTCGCCACGCTTTGGTGCTGGTACTTTACGCCACGTCTTAAACGCTTCGTTAGCCACAGCTACCGCACGATCAATATCTTCTTTGTTACTGTCCTGACACGTTGCTAATACTTGTTTACAATGAGCAGGATTGGTAACTTCAAACGTCTTTCCAGAACTCGAGTCTACCCATTGCCCACCAATGTAATTCTTATAATCTGTTTTAAATAAATTCATGGTACCTCGCTTTCAATAGTAATGAATAATTATATACGTATTTAATAGTTGTAAATATATAGTGCGAAGAAGCTGATTATAAAGAGTGTCCAAATTATCGTTTGCTTTGTGCTTGACCCTCTTTGCTTTTTCCTAGCTTTTCTCATTTTCTTTAATGCCCTATCAAAATCATCCATTATAAATTAGCATTCTTACGATTTGGATTATGAAATAGTGATGTAGTTTCGTTTAAGTCAGCAAGTCCTGGAAAGTCTTGGTCTGGATGTAACTTAACCGCCCTTTCCAAAAGTACTTCTTCAGTTTCAACAATATCTTCATCTGGTATACAACAATCCACAGGGCACACTTCTTGACACGCTTCTTCACCATGAAACCCTACACACTCTGTACATAATTCTGGATCAATATAATAAAAATCTAATCCTTCACCTTCACCATCATCTATTGCTTCGTTTGGACACTCGGGTTCACAAACTCCACAGTTAATACATTCATCAGTTATAATAGTAGCCATTAAGCAGGTTCCAATACTTTATCTTGATTACGCTTGGCTCTTGCTTCTTGGTCAGCTTTTAGTTTAGCTTTGAATTCAAGTTTACGTTGCTTCTTCTCTGCTTTTAATCTATCAATAACTTCTTGTGCTTCAGCTGTTACGTATTCACGTTGAACAAAGCGACCCCCTATCTTTTCTGAGTCCTTCATTTCATCTAGACCTTCCATACTCTGTTTACCAATCTCTAGTATACAAGGAGTATATAATTGTACAAACGTAGGGCCTACCTCTCGTGCAATATGAACAGCATTCTTAATAACTTCTTCAACCCTATTAGGTTTACTTACTGTAAGCATAGTAGCATAATGACAACCAGCCTCGCGGGCTATCTCTACTAAACGTACCTTTTCAAATTTCTTACCCTTGGGAGCCATCTTAGCAACAAAACCCTTTTGCATAAGTCCACTCTCTTGACCACCTGTATTAGCATACAACTCATTATCAAAACATATAGTTGTAAAGTTCTCTTGTCTAAACCATGACTGCATTGTCATATCCAAACCAATATCAACTGTAGCACCATCACCAGCTAGGACTATTACATCTTTAATCTTATCTGGAAATCTACACTTTAACGCTCGTTGTAGTCCACTAGCTATAGCATTTTGATTACCAAATAAGCTATGGATGTTTTGTATAGCTACATGAGGGAATACTAATGATGTACAACCTGTACTCCCTACAAATACTGTATCTTCTGGATTTGGAATACTAGCCATAATATAACGAAAGGCTATACTCTCTGGACAGCCAGCACATAAGCTATGCTGTTCAATAAGTTCTTTACTAGATCCAATATCTTTCCACCCTCTATCTTCTTTACCATATGTAGAAGTTTCAACTAGTTCCTGATATTCAGGTGGCATTATATCAGCTAGTTCTTCGCATAATTGAATCTTTTCTTTAGACATTTTGGTTCCCTTATTAAGAAGTCTAGGGGCTATGAAAGCCCCCTACACCCTACACAAACATTATTTTGCTTTAAAGATAGCATAGATAACACCGATGGATGCTAGTCCTACAACACCCTGGGCACCTAACGTACCAATAATAGCAGTAATATTACCTATGATATCGCCACCAATAAATGGAACAGCTTTGCCAAAGATAACTTGCATTATGATTCCCAACGCTAACAATGATACGCCAGCCTCAGTAATCTTTTTAATCCAACCAATAATTTGATCAAACATTTAGTTGTACTCCTCCTAAAAGTTAAAGCCGCGAAGCGGTCTTGCTCCGCATATAGCCGAGAATCGGTAAGCTAGAATTTACTAGTACGAAGTACTTGCGGTTACGCAAAATACGGTACCTCCGATCTGGCCTTTAATTTTATATCGTGCAACTTAAATACCATAGCTTTAAAGTATCGTAAACAGCCCTAAAACACGTCTAAATGGCTCTTAAAGTTCATATAAGCAATTATGTGCTACTATGACACTAAAGTTGCTGTAAAGACGTCTAATGCTGTTTAAAGCACCATATAAAGTACAGACTAGGACTTACGTCTAGCCTGAATAGCAAACAGGCGGTTAATATAGTTTAACTAATCCGAACGTGTGTACTAACCAAACTATACAAGGAATCATTAAAGCAATGAAGCCCAACCACAATGTAATTCTAAACCAATTTTCCATATAGATTAATTGCCCTATATTAACCTTTACCCTGTTACTAATAATACTCTACTGCGTAATGATATGCATGATGCCAATTAACCAACAGTCGGATTACATACATAAGCACCAAAGCCAATAGAAACACAAACAACTATAATAACCATAATCCAGTTGACTTGCATAATAGACTCCTATTCAGTATTTTGGGAAGTAACTCATATACATGAGTTACCCTACTCGTAGTAGCATTAGTGTTAATTTACTTGCTATACGCTTCAACGCATAAGGTGATGCTATGTGCGTTGGTATTTTCTTCGTATTATTACTTATCTACTCTTGCCACTATATGTAGTCGAAAAGGGTCTTTAGAGCAAAAAATTTGGGCTACGATTTTTTTATATGAAGTACTTAGGCTTTTGAGGTGGTGATTTTACCCCTGCTCGCTTGTCAAACTGCACTTCACTTTTATCTTTATAAGCCCCGTGCCCCTCGACCGAAATTTTTTTCTAGATTTCTTTTTGCAATTGGGAAGCCATGATTTTTAATTTTTTCATAGTCTTCTCGAACTGCGGATGATTCTTATTTCTTACTGCAAGATTACGTAGCAACCATCGTACGTTAGCAGGTCTTTGCGGGCTACACACATCTACATCGCGTCTGCTTATGGGTACGTCCATGTCTATGGGTATGACTCTTACTATACGTAAGCCCCTAGGCTGTCGTACGTGCTTCATTACATCGTCCTCGTGTATGGGTATGGTCATGCCTTAGGCCCTCCATCATCATTGTTATTCATTAGCCATAGGGCCCATGCTATGATGCATAAGCTACCCATGATCTGTGTTGTATGTAATAGTCCCTGCATAATGAGTCCCCTTAAAAGAAGATAGGCTCCGAAGAGCCTATCCATATCCCCCTGGTGCTCCCCCTATGTTAGCTGTACGTTGTCTAACGTATCAAAGCCGAAACTTGCTACTATGCTAACCTTATCGTTGTGAACTAATATGTCTCCTACGCTTATTGAATGCATAGGTTTGAATCTCGTGTACTTGTCTTCTGGACCTACGTTGCCTACGTGGAACGCTTCGTTAAGGTCTTCTACATCCAGGTTAGCCACGTGCTCATATTTGTCTATGTTAGCTACTGGATCGAACTTGCCCATGCCGTAAGCAAATGGTGTTTCCGGATACATCGCTTTGTGATTGTCACTGTTGACTTGATATACTTTGATCATGTTGCCCTCGCTTTGTTATTATATGTATATTATACGTTCATCTGCATATAATGTCAACCAAAATATGCAGAGAATTTCAAGTTTTTTATGTCGCGATAAGCACGATGATGATGATTACTGCGGCGATAACGCCGATCTTTCCCATCTTGCTGTTCCAAATATTACTTATAAAGTCCATAAGTCCTCCTCTATTGTGTATATAGTAGCATCTGATTCGGGCTGTGTCAAGTCCTGATTCGGGGTTGTATAGTCAAAAAAAACCCCCTGGCAAAAGTCGAGGGCACAACTCTACCAGGGGGGCGGGTCTAATTAAAGACCCTATCACAGTTCTACGGAGCTCTGTTTGAGGGCATTAGCTTCGACGTAGTACTGTGTTCTCAGCCATCGCTTGCCAATTGCTTGGAAATGCTTTAGCCAAGTCTGCTACCTTGAGAACCGTTCTCAAAGATAATTCTCTTAAGCCCTTCTTATTAATGTCGATGAAATCAACAACCTCTTCATGCACCTCTTGGGGAAGCTGGTGTTCATCAAGCATACCATCGCCAACTATCTGTTGGATACGTAACATCTTCTCACGTTCTGTGTCGATTGTTAGATCGATATAGTGACATCTGGATTCGATTGCCATCAAGTGGTCCCTTAGCTTCTTGCTCTTCACGTTGTCGAACTTAATATTAGTTATGAAGATCGCTGAACCCTTGAACTCAAAATGATCCGGAACACCCTCGTTTCGAAGTTTGAAGGAATCCGTGTTCCAGCAAATTCGGCGGCTCTTTTTACTATCCAAAGCCGCTTTGAGGATGTTCAGGGATAAGTCGTCTTGTAACACTGAGTCACAATCATCAAACACTAAAACGTTGTCCTTGTCGGCGTAGTTGAATAGTTTACAGTACAAGCCGATGGCGCTCATTGCACCTTTGACAAACTCGAACTTCTTTGGTCGGCCGTCGTTGGCTATGTCGTGTACAAGATCATGTTTGTTGAGTACTTTCTCAACGCCGAAGCTCTTACCAACTCCTGGAGGTCCAGTTACGATCATTGCTCGAACTGTTCCTTTCTTACAAGCCTTCGTCATATCCTCTAGGATAGTAAAACGCTCTCTCAAACGCTCAACGGTTTCTTCATCCGTCTCTTCACGCTTGGTTGTCTTCGCGGTTGTCTTCTCGTAGTCGTTTGGACCATCAACCTTGATCTTAATGTTTCTGTCGGGGAAGCCTGCAATTGCTCTTCCATCTACTGTTACGTAGCCACCCTGAGCACCTACTTTAAAATGCTCAACTAGTGGAAAAACCATTCCAGTTAACTCGACGTCCTTACCGCGTATCTTGTATGATCCGCTCTTTATTCTTATTTGCATGGATTTTGCCCTCATGTTGTTGTGTTAATTTCTTATGTTACTCTTACAGTATACAGTCATGCATACCGAAAGTCAACCCCTAATTTGCCTTAAAGTAAAATATTTCCGATGCCCGTGATCAACGTCCCAACGAATACAATCATAACTCCCAACAGGTGAACTAGAACTGTTAAGATACCGAAGTACCAAAGAACGAAAACGACACAAGCTATAACGAACCACTTCCATATGGTGTTCATTTAGACTCCTTCATTTCGAGTTTCTGTAGTTCAGCGACTAATTCGAGGAACTTATCAAACATCATATCGATCCTGCTTGAGTCCGACTGCAATTTATAATCCTCTCCCTTGGGAATACATATTGCTTCGTGGCCGGCCTTCTGGATTGCCTCTGATGCCTGGTTGCAAGTATTAAGGTCTGTGTAGACCACTTGCAAGTTTAACGCGGCGGCTATTAAAAGGAACTTCATTAGTATTCCTCCCCGTAGTAGCCGTAGTCTTCGTCAGTACCGAATCCAGCTGACGCCATCGCACTATCGTGGTCACCGTCCATGCTGTCATCGTATTCATCGTCTTCCTGGAAGCGGTCTGACAGCTCATTGCTGTCCATCATATCCGCCACATCGTCTTCACTCATGTACTTGACGCACATGACAACAACCTCTTTAGGATCGAGCAAGCCTTCCTCGATCATCTCTAAGAGCTTGTTAGTTTCTTGTCTTGCTATTGTTCCGATTGTCATATTGCCCTCATTTGTTTAGTTTATGCTTATATAATAGCACCAAAATCTGCTATTGTCAACCGAAAAGATCCCCTTATAAATCAATGACTTAACACAACGGCCACATCGGACGTCTCTTTAACGAGGAATGTCGCTAACTCATTGATATTACTGCGGATTAGTTCTATGACTGTGGGGTCTTGATAAGCTAGGACGCCTACCACCCCTATTATGATTCCAAGTAAGATCTGCATACTGCCCTCCTAGTTGAAGTTCTTAATTGTTTATAGTATAGCAAAGGATTCGGAGATTGTCAACCGAAAAGATGGTCGTGAAGAAAGACCCCTAATCTCCCTTACGCCTATGCGGCTAATCGTTGCGACTAGGGGTCTCTCTCAACCAGGTCTCGGGTCTACCATTGACCCGATGAGTCACCTGGTTGCCGGATATTTAAGCTGTTTCGGTTTCGACTTCGACAGTCTCTTCAACAACAGGCTCAGGTGTTGCCTGAACTTTAGCCGGTTTCGCTACACGGATGTTCCGTACAACGAACTCAGCGATAGCCGATTGGCTAGCCTCATCCTGGAATTTCTCGTGGGTTGAAAGGAACTTACAGACGTCTGCTTTACTCATCGCAGAGTCCAATTCGAGAATGTTCACATCTGTGTGACCATTCTTAGTCAAGATCTTGAAACGACCTACATAGTCGTTCGCGAATCTCACCTTCGTTTTACCGTTTGACGTGCTCACGCCAGCTACGGTATACATTTTAGTGGTACTCATAATTTGGGCCTCCTTAGCCTCGAAATTTGGCATTATTGCCGCCTCTTCATTAGTGTGTATATTATAGCAAGGTTTGGCCGATTTGTCAACCATTCCATTTACCAAAATCTACACTCTAAACTTCTGCCTAGTGTACGTTCTTGTGGTAACCAAAAACGTTCTTGATGCCGTTGCTCATTTCTTCGTGAACACCTGGCATTGTAATCTTTGTCGCATTTCGGACAACATTTATCGTCCTAATAGCATCCTTACCACTGAATGATGCGCCGCCACTTATAATTGGCAACTCAGCACAAGCGGACATAGATATCGCTACCATGCAAGCCAAAAATATTTTAGTTATCTTCATCTTGAGTCCTAATAGTTAAGATCCCAAAAACAATCATGAAGCCTGCTAAAGTGAAGCAAAGTCCCCAATTGTCTTGTTCATATCCTGTTGGACCATCAATTGCTCCAACGGACCCGATCGCACATAGTATAAACCCTATCGCGAAGATCATGTTCAAAATACTTTTCATGTTTTTAAGCCCTCTCATATGTTTCATTATGTATATAATAGCACATTTGGATGAGCTTGTCAACCGTTTATTTACCGTAAAAATGTGTGGTTTCCTATAACTGTGACATAGGTATATGACCCCGCCCAGCTAGGATTTACCAAATTGTGGTTGTAATAGAACACAGATCCGTCGGTGTTATCCCGGAGATCTATGTAATCCCCATATCCTAAAGTCCAGGCCGATACCGTTAGAGCATCGTTCCAAGCCTTAGCATTGTCCTTGATCGTCTGACCTGTCTTCTCCATGTTGGCCCAGATCTTGTCAGCTTTCCCATCACAGTACCAGCTGAACTGACATCTGTGCTTCACAGGATAATATACTGCGTCATCCTCAGGGGTTAGCTTCGTCTTCCAGCTCTCCCTCTTGGGACCTTGCTGAACGACCATACAATATGTACCTGGCCATCTCTTATCTTTAACTCTGTTCCTTGTGACGTTCGCCACAGCCGCCTTACCTTCGATACTCTCTGCTCTCGCTTCGAAGTATATGTTCTCGGCCAAGCACACAAGGTCACTCACGTTGTCAACCCCGAACTCGTTGATCTTATCGAATAGAATAGTCTGAGCCTGACCAGTTAGGTCTGCGGCCCCTATCTTATTCTTTATGACCATGTCGGTCTTCCCAGGGGTCGCCGCCCATACTGATCCTATGATTAAAGATGTTAGGATTAATTTATTCATATGGTATAGAATACTAGGAGAGTTCCTAGTTGTAAACCTATGATGAAATATAAGAATAGTCTAAGACTACGCATGGTATTCGCTCCATCTGGTTTCAAGTTGATCCTCGATCTCATCGTTGTCTTCGATGATCGCAGGATATGTTAATTTGTCTTTGATCTCTGCAAGAGCGTCTCCCCAGGATTGCTTCTTCTGTAGGATCTCGTCTGCATCTTCCCAGAATTTTTCTTCCAGGTCCATCAACCAACTTTTTACTGCTCCCATTATGCAACCACCTTGTCTGACAATCGCATATTGTCCATCGCCTGGTGAACTAAATCTTCAGCGTCTGGGCTGTGCCCGCCGACGTGCCATCTGTATTCACCGTATGGAGTTGAATCAAGTTTCCAATCGTATATAGTAGCATACATCGGAAATTCACCTTCGTCTTCATCGTAAACGACAAATTCAATATGCCATTCACAAGTTGTTTTGTCGCCTGGCTCTAAATCTGGTTCGCCAAAGCATTCAACCAGCTTATCATAGCTCGTTGTGATATATCCCTGTAGGCTTGTGCCTGCATAAGGAATATCGTCGCCTGTGTTAATTTTTAGGATTTCTAACATTTATTTGCCCTCTCTGTTTGCATTGTTAACTATATAATAGCACCAAAAAATCTATTTGTCAACCATTATATTTCGTTCTTTTGATTTAGGGCGATTTGGGGTCGCCCCGCCTCGTTTGTTAGGATCTGCGACCAGTGGCCAGTATTCCTAACGATCGTCTATTATCTATAGCATAGCACCAAACTAGAGGTTTGTCAACCCCTAATCTGCCCTGCTCGCCCCATATGCTTGAATGCCATAACTCTCAAGCACATTAGCATAGGCGTCAGCGCCAATCTCTTTGCAATCCATACTCTGACCATGATGATCACCTGGGTTCCAAAGTGTCAAGCCTCGTCTATAGCTCTTTTTAAATCCTACTGCCGCGAACGCCTTGCCCAGCTTCGTTGACAGTTTCATACTAGGTAGCTCAACCCAGGCAAAACCACAATACATTGGTTCCCCGTATTCGTTGCCACCTGTCTTAGCATTCCAATCAGCCAACCAATCAGCTACCGCTGTCTTAGCCACTGTCGTCGCTTTATTATGTATATCCGGTACCATTTCCGGAGTGATGTTTTCATTTATCATATGCCCTTTCCTAATTGTCATACTACTATTATAGGCTCTAACGATCCAAAAGTCAACCTCTATTTTCCAAAATAATATCCATTTTTTGGTTGACTTCTTCTCCAAAATCTGTTATAATATAACTACGCTCCCGATGGGCGAAGGCTCAACTATGCCTTCTGCTCCTACACGCCACTATATCTAGTCAAAAAAAGATTGTATTTCGAGCAGATTTTGGTTGACTTCTCCCGGGCCTGAGTGTATTATAATAGTATAAACCGGAGAAAGAGACCCACCCACCAAAAAAAGGGCAAGGCTAATCCAAGCTAGGGCAGAAAAACTTCGTTACTCAAAGGCTGGGCCGAACTCTGACCTGGGTCTCATGCCGCTAACCTCTTGAAATCATTGGACTTTTTCGGCAGGCACGATCAGGATTCTCTAGAGCCTGGAACCTCAACCAATACATGAGGTCCAAAACCCCTCAACCAATAAATAGGATTGGCGACATAAGTCGTTGATAATACAAGAGAATTCTGTTATAATAATAGATATGAGATACAAGAACCCACCATTCAAGAAGACGATTCGCGATGACCTAGCGGAGAAACCTCAGACGAAGGATGAGAAATCTGAGATAAAGGTCCCGACCCCAGAATCAATCAAAAAATTATGGTGGTCGAAATATAAACCAGACCTGAAGAACCCCTCGCCAAAGAAGCCCAAAGAAGAATCCAATTAAGTCGCAAAGAAGCTCAAAGAAGACCTAGTGACCGTATAGCCTAGTGACCATCTTATAGTGACGAAAGCCTAGTGACCCTTATACAGTGACCTTATGGTAGTGGCCGAATCATCCCTTCACGCTCATTGAGGCCCCACCACTTATGATATGCTAGAGATGGTTGAGGGCGAGTCATCCATACTCAGTCCCAACGAGCGAGGCAAGGCGAAGCCGAGGCCGAATACCATTCCCGCATTCTGAACTGACCCCAATACTTGACTAAAATGGTCAAGTACCATGGCCCCTACATTTCGGATCATTCTTATACGGTTTTCTACGGTAATCAAAAAGTTTGAGAAACGGTGAGGGGAGGGTGGCGAGAGGCATAGTTCTAATACTCTTCACTCGTCCGAAAGGCCTCTACCAATTCTTCTTCACTCTCGAGATCTTTAGCCGTCAGAAAACCGTGCATTATTTTGGACAGGTCAAAACCCCATTAGCCGAGAGGTCTGTTCAATCTACCTAGACCATCTTGCTCGAATTTTCTCGATCGCTATAGCGGGGCCTAGGGATCATTTGGTGGCAGAACCATACAGCGGGGCCGATGTAGGCTGTAAGAATACTTGTCTGAGTCTAGCGAAGACAGGCATTTACGAAGTAAAGACCTAATGATATAAGCTCGTCGAGCTAAATTTTCAGGCGTGTGATAGGAAAGGGTTAGAGTCATAAGACATTCTGTTCTTAAGGTGTCAAGTGTTCGTCGTCAACAGAAGAAGAAGCTTCTACAGGATGTACCAGCCTTAAGTGTCTTTTCGCTTTCGCGTTAGGCGGGGGTTCGCTATCCTGTTCTTCATTCTGCTTAAAGGTAAGGGTTGGATTTCCATCTGCATCCTTAGACTCGATTGCTTCTATCGTTGGTAGAGTGAGTCCAAACTTGGCACCTAGCTCGCGGTTGACAAGCCGTATTTCGTATTCGGTTTCTTGGTCCACTTGAGCGTCTGCGAACATTTCTATAAAATTCATTGTCGCTACAAGAAGCTCTTTGGTTTCGATGTCTACTATATAGATATCTTTAACTGACATCTTGCTGGGGTATCCTCTGAACCTTGGTTATCGATTAGGAAGCGATCTTTGGTTGAGCTAGGCGTAGCCTACGAAACAAAAATCGCGACCGTCGTTCTACTCTTATCTTCTGGTATAGGGTGAAAAATTTTTTCCGTCCGCCTCTAAAGAGGTCCTGCTTTGACTCTTGCTGGGTTTCTATATTCTGGATGTCCCTTCATAGCGTCTCTATTTTCTACAGGTAAACTATGTTGGGGTCTATCGGTATTCGTTCTTTGGCAATATTCATTAATGTCTAATTCGGTGACTTCTGCGGGCCAAGTTCCTCTATTCTGTATCAAAGGCCATACAGCCGCAACCGCGTGAGGGTCTGGTAAAGGGCTATATCCACTCTTATACCGTGACCAATTAGGATTCATACTGCGAATCTTTCCTTCGCTTTTTCTTAAGTCGTATTTGAGTCCGATCATTATGGAGTAGTCTTTTGCTTCTTCCATGGTGCTGAATTTCTCTACTGTGACCTTTTCACCTTGTTTATAGTCAGGATGATCCCATGAAACGGTCCAATATTTTCCAAGTAAGTCAACATTCTGTCCTCGCTGACTTGCCTTCTTTATATCCATCTTGTCTTTCCATATCTGTGTCAAATGCGCCATAATTCTATTTACCTTTGTCTGGTTTCGGTTTAACGATTGCATGGCCGGGCCACATTACCTTTCCCCATTCTTCAATGAGGAAATCTTTATTCTTTTTGATGTATTCTTCTTGGCTGTATTTAGGATAATGTCCTTCCCAGGCCTTAACTTCTTCTTGATGTTCTATCCACTTGTGATTAGTAAAAAAGGTCCAATAATGATCATGAACATTCTGCCTCATCATTTCTTTTGGCTTTTCTTCCGGCATACTCAACTTCTCCGTTTTCATCTTGTTCTAGTGTATTTATCGGGTCATCTTCATACACCGCCCAAGGTAGGTTTCCGTCTTCATATGCTCCGTACCAGCCTTCTTCGCTATCTCCCCATTCAGCAACCAATTCAGCCGTGTCCATCTTGTGATAACCTTTACAGCCATCGCTGAGCAAGTGTATTAGGTTGTCGTGGTTGTTTTCTTCTCTTATGTCTCTTAGGATAAGATAGGCTTCGTATTGCATCATTCGTTCAGCCAAAACATAGTGGCTCAAACTCAATGCCCGGCTATCTTCCATAATTGATTCATGCTCAACAGGAAGAAAACCTAAATCCTTTTCATTAAAATCGTGATAAATGCCCTTATCATCTTTAGCCATAACTCGTTGCCCCCATGATTCTTCTACGGTTAATTTTTCCTTAGACCTGCCTTCATCTAAGGCCCAAACTCTATCTCCTTTGACAAATAGTGTCATAGATAGCCTTTGGTGCTCGGTCGCTTCTTTTCCATCGCTACCCTTCGTGGGTTTCGTGGAGTTCGGTTTGTCAATTCAATTATAGAGCCAAAGTATTTGTCGAAAGTATCAACTAGGTCGTTGTAATCGCCTGACTTCATTTCGGTTAAGATCTTTTCAATCTCGCCCGATATCATCCCCATCTGCTTACCAATGTCTTTAGCATATCCCATCAAGACAAAGGCATTGCCATCTGGCCCAGATAAATCAATAAAATGATGTCCGTTATATGTTGGCATCGTTATCCTCCGTTGGTTCAACTTGAAAAAATGGAAAGTAAGAGCAACCTGGAGCATTCTCTATGATCTTTTGAAACTGCTCATCTGCATCTTGCTCGTCTTCTGCTTCAACTACGGTATCTTCTAGTCTGCTCAAAGCATCCATCATACCACAGTGATCAAAGTTTATTTTGAATTTAGGCATCAGCGGCCTCTTTCTTCAACTCTTCATTCTTCTTATCCGCTTCTTCCTCTTCGCGATACATCTCGCGATTTTCAATAATGTTATAATAATCGTCTAAAGCTCTACCAAGATCATTCTTTTCAAAGTAATTGTCTTCGTGATCTGATAGTTGGATACAATCATCATTGCCATCATACCAGTGACCAGCGAAATCGCATCCAGGTTCAAAATAGTAGGCATTCACACCAAAGTCTTTTCGTATCAGCTCTTCGTAAACACCAATTGGAGGTGCCCAGGCTGTATCAAAAGCCAAGTGTAGAACACCGTGAAAGTCTGTCTTACCTTTCTTAATTTCGTTCTGGTAAAATGAATCTTCGGTACTACAATCCCATTTCGTTCCCCAGTTATTGACATTCCAATCGTACCAGTTGTCATAACCGTGTTTCTCTTTAAGAGATTTATTCTTTTCTTTGTCTTCGTCTCTTGCTGGAGATTGAGTCCCTTCTAAGTCTTTTGGGATCGGTAAGATGTGATTAAATAAGCCGTCTTCACACGCCTTAGATAATTCTTCTAGTTTATTAAGTGGTCCCTCTATCTGAATATTATTATTACACCAATTTGGCATATTGCCCTCTCTTTCTATGTTAGCCTTGTTTATTCATTGCCTTAATTCTTAATACTATTATAAGGCCTTAGAGCTTAAAAGTCAAGCTCTAAGATACCTTAGATCAGCTCAAATCAGGAACTCTACGAACTCCATAGAGCCTGGTGTTGATTGATCTTTGTCAGGATAGAAATCAAATTTACATACGCCTCTAAATGGAACCATCATGCCCAATC
>Ga0209228_1000466_pt1 | contig 21132 bp, 14 predicted proteins | sample METZYME_3_150m_FD_187547 | JGI IMG/M metagenome (GOLD analysis project Ga0209228, IMG submission 187547) | Marine microbial communities from oxygen minimum zone in mesopelagic equatorial Pacific - METZYME_3_150m (SPAdes) (version 2) | ecosystem: Environmental > Aquatic > Marine > Oceanic...
TCTTGATTCACAGCAATTGCGGATCCGAACGCGCTCATCGGATCAGAGGCGAGTGCTTTTTCGTAAGCATCTGAAAGCGTATCGCTGACCGCGAGACCGCATGGTGTTGTGTGCTTGATGATGCAGACCGCAGCTCCTTTGGTATTCGCGAATGGGGACAGTGCGAGTAAAGCTCCGTCTAAGTCCAGCAGGTTATTATATGAGAGTTCCTTACCATGAAGTTGCCTGAGTGCAGAAAGTCCCACTGGGTCTTCATGACCGTAAAAGGCTGCCTGTTGATCCGGGTTTTCTCCATACCTGAGTGTCTGGATTCGCTGCAGAGACATATCCAGCTTATCCGGTAGTGATTGAGATTCCATGCTACCAGTGAGGTATCCCGCTATAGATTCATCATAGGCACTGATGTGGCTGAAAACTTTCGCGGCAAGTTCACGTCTCAACTCCGAAGCCTCACCCCCGTCGATCGCGTTGATGACCTTGTCGTAATCGTTTGGGTCGACAATGACCCAAACTTGTGTGTGTGATTTGGCGGCAGCCCTGATCATGGTAGGACCACCTATGTCGACCTTATCCATCGCCTGAGACATCGTCACATCACCAGCTGCTATGGTCTCCCGGAATGGATAAAGGTTCACAGCAACCAAATCGATCGGCCCATAACCGTGTTCCGTGAGGGCCTTCATATCCTCTTCATTATCCCTTCGAGCAAGAATCCCAGCATGTATCGCTGGATGAAGAGTTTTCACACGTCCGTCCATCATCTCTGGATGTTTTGTGACCTCAGCTACGCTGGTCACTTCAATGCCACCCTCACGGAGTGTGCGGGCTGTCCCGCCCGTGGATAGAATCTCCCAACCGCGATCCTTAAGTGCGGTAGCGAGTTCCAGGATTCCGGTCTTATCGGATACGCTGAGAAGCGCCCGCTTCATCCTTACTCCTATTCTGTGTGTTCTAGGTCAGTAGTTGTAGTACTCGATAGTTCAGGTAACTCGAGTGGGCCGGGATCTCGGCCCTCGATAAGGGCAGAGCACACGTGCTCCGCAGCAAGAGGATATAAACGGTGTTCGATCTCTAGAACGCGGGCAGCTACAACTTCAGGAGAGTCGTTAGGCTCTACTGGTACCCTCGACTGTCCTATGATTGTACCCCGGTCATATTCTTCATCGACATAGTGGACGGTAGCGCCAGTCATTGACTCACCGGCATCGACTACCGCTTGATGTACCCTCATCCCATACATGCCCTTGCCACCAAACGAGGGGAGCAGCGCCGGATGAATATTGAGGATTTTACGCCTATATCGGTGAACAACCTCGCTCGGAATGAGACGAAGATAGCCAGCAAGAAAAAGGACCTCGACCCTGTGATCTTCTAGCACTGAGAGCGTGTCTTGTGCGACATCTAAGGGGGCACGCCCTTGGACAGGAATGATGGCTGTAGGGATCCCTGCAACATCCGCTCGGTCAAGAACTCCAGCATTCTCGCGGTCCGTAACTACAAGTGACAATCTCCAAGGACACAGCTTGTTTTGGTAATCGAGTAGTGCTTGAACATTCGTCCCACCACCCGAAGCAAATGCAGCAGCTACCAAAGGAGTGCCTTTCTCTGCCCCTTTTTTCAAACCTGTCCCCCACCATAATCTTGGTTTAAGAACGGATTGGTTCGACGCTCCTGCCCCACAGTGGTTGGTGGTCCATGCCCCGTGAAGAGTTCTGTCTCATCAGGGAGCGTTAGTACCTGCTCTCTGATAGAATCCATGAGTATACCCATATCGCCACCGGGGAGATCGGTTCGACCGATCGATCCTGAAAACACCACATCCCCTACTAAAGCAAAGCTCTCATCCGGGGCAACGAAGATCACGTGACCCGGTGAATGGCCTGGCGTGAAGCGCACATCCAGCGCACACGAATCGAATTCGTATCGCTGTCCAGCTATAAGTTCATTTGTAGGGTACGGTTGGGGAGTCGCCGTCATGCCAAACATTTGAGCCTGGACGGGAGCCACTTCATAGAGCTCTTGATCATCTGCGTGCAACCAAATTGGCACATCAGGTGATATCTCACGTATCTCGGAAACACCCTCTATATGGTCGAGGTGAGCGTGCGTTAAAAGAATGGCGTGTAAATCAAGCCCTTCGTCTTGTATCTGGCGGGCCACCTCAGCAGCGGCGGCTCCCGGGTCAATTACGACTGCGGCGGATGAATCTCCGCAAATAACCAGGTAGGTGTTCTCGCCGAACCCCCCACCAGTGAAGGCCCGGATCTTCACGGTCTCAGGCGCGACCGCAGCGAACAGCCGTCAAGCTGTGAAGGAACTCCCACATCCGCATCCGCCCGATGCATTTGGGTTACTGAATGTAAAGCCCTGGCCCATAACGCTTGTCACATAATCAATCTCGACGCCGTCAAGATACTGTGCACTGAACGGATCAACGAAGATTTTCACACCTCGGATATCGAGAATCTCATCATCCGATTCTGGTTCGTCCTCAATGTTGAGGCCGTACTGGAATCCTGAGCAACCACCAGGTAAAACTGCAACTCTCAATCCCGCTTCACTCTCAACACTATGCTCTTGAATGAAGTCTTGAACTTTTTCTGTTGCTGTCGCCGTCAAGGTCATCATGACGCCGGTTACCTCCTGAGGTGATGTACCTGTCAGAGCCGGTCTAAGTACCGGTTCAAAAACAATACCCGCATGGCCATTTTACGTTTCCAACCCAGGACACAGGGGAACATCCAAAGCTACCCGTGCTGAAAAATCAGGTCAACGTCAGGTGCCTTGTCGGACCAGCTTGTCCCCTAACCGACAATTAGTCTGGCAGGCATATAGGTATCACAATACGAGCTCAGACCAACCTTAGTCCTAAGAACCAGATCCTTCATTACTGGCCTCTCTGACCCGCCTGACTACATCGTTCTCCTCCCCTGGGAGCACTGTGCGCAAATCGATGAACACCCTCTTATCTACGATTCGTGCAATTACCGGAGGATCACCGTTACGTAGGTGCATCGCCAAAACTTCTGCACCATTTGGACCATCCAAGGCTAGGGCGAAGCCCGGAAGCTTCACGCCCGGATAAGTGCCACCCCCTACTCTGCCTTCTGACTTCACGATACTGCTCTCGACACCTAGCCCTTTTAGTTCAGCGGCTAGTTGCTCGCATCGTTTACCGAGAGCCTCCGGAGTATTGCCCAACATTCGCAGGGTGGGAACTGACTCAAGAGCTTGAGTAGGATCTCGATAGAGTTGGAGCGTTGCCTCAAGACCGGCAAGCGTAACCTTATCTACACGCAATGCCCGACAAAGGGGATTTTGACGCAGCGAATTGATCAACTCTGAGTTCCCTAGAATAATCCCTGCCTGGGGACCACCCAGTAGTTTGTCCCCTGAAACAGCAACAAGATCCGCACCCGCATTGAGCGAATCAGAAGCTAGAGGCTCAGATGGAAGGGCTAGTGCATCTGAAGCAATAAATAACCCTGACCCAAGGTCATGGAGTAATGGGATCTCTTTTTCGTTCGCTAAATCAGCGAGTGATGCAAGTGTTGCGTCTTCTGTGAATCCAGTGATTCTGAAATTGGACCGGTGAACCTTTAAGATCGCAGCAACCTCACCCGTTTTGATCGAGTCCTCATAATCCGATACACGCGTCCGGTTGGTGCTACCCACTTCAATTAGGAACGCACCTGCACGCTCTAGTATCTCAGGAATTCTAAATCCCCCGCCAATCTCGACGAGTTCACCCCGGGAAACGGCAACCCCTTTTCCTCTCGCCGCTGTATTAAGCACTAGAACGAGCGCCGCAGCGTTGTTGTTTACCACGATGGCGTCTTCTGCACCCGTCAATTCTTGGAGAAGCTTCACACAATGGTCGTACCGAGAGCCCCTTTTCCCCAATTCGACATCATATTCTAAATTCGAATAGCTTCGAGCAGCAGCGGCCATCGCGTCAGCAGCAACCTCTGCCAACGGGGCTCGGCCAAGGTTCGTATGCAGTACTACTCCGGTTGCGTTAATGACTCCGCGTAGTGAGGGCATAGTTTCCTGCCCTAAACGAATCAACACGGTTCGAGCATAGTAAGCGAGTCCATCAGGGTCGATATCTTCTTCTCCTGCAAGCAAGCTGTTCCTGATCTCCTCAATCACCATCCGTGTCACCCTAACCACTAGCTGCCGAGGAAATTCCTTCAGAATTGATTCGAATTCAGATGAAGCCAAAAGAGCATCAACCGAAGGAATTCCACGCCTCGGGTCACTCATCGAGTACCAGCCTCTGTTCCCGCTGTATCCACCACTATCGTATCCGGTGCCAGAATAGAATCCGTTACGTCTGCAACATCATCAATATCAACCGGCGCTATAAAGAAGGAGGTTTCCCCACCTCCTAGGGGCACCCCATAAAGATTTTCCAGGTCACTTATGACCACACTATACGTGATGTCTGGTAAGACAGAATTACCCAACAATAAGACGATACGCCTCGCGGGAAGCTGTTCTCCGTCCGGACCGCTTGCTTGTCTCTGACCGGCACTGTTCGGACCTACTCCCCGAGAAGTAGGTGAGACAGACCGACCGTCCAGATCAGGCGGCCCTCTCCTGCGAACTGGTTCAGAATCCTCCAAAACCTCCGGATCCTCCTGAGACACCCCAACATCACGGGCAATACTATCAGTTATCGTACTATCTAATCCTGCAGCAATTTCAGCGGCCATAGCGGATGCCTGTAATACAGCATCCAGGGAGTCGAGAACCACCAGCGAATCCATAACCATAGTGACGTACGTGAGGTAGTCGTGTTCATGAAGGATACTGTCCACAAGAACATCCGTACCATCCTCAGTAGCCACGGTCAGGTCGATCGTCTCGAGTACTAGTCCAGGATCCAGATAGTCATCGAACTCTAATAGAAGAGTGACCGAGTCCAGCGCTGAAGCAGTAACTAGAGTCGCTGGCGTGGTATCTGGCTGAAGAACAGGAAAATTCAGGAACACGGTGTCCCCATTCTCTATCGAAAGACTCCTACTACCCTGTATCTCCATCATATCGATTACGGCATCTGCGTTGCGATCGTTAAACGCCGTGATCTCATAGTTAGCACCAGGGATATATCTGAACGCATAGACACCTTGGTTGTCGGTTACGGAAACGTGGATGACAGAATCATCGTCTAATGCAGTTGCCCAGACTTGGTATTCATCCACTCCCGAGCCAGTAATGCGATCCCAAGCAATCCCAGCAAGCGTGGTCGGAACTGTCTCTGCCCCCGTCGAGAATATTAGCTCGAATGGGTCTCTCATTTGATTCCCGAATAGATCACGCACAACCGGTAAGAGTGTCACACGATATACCAGATCAGGTCGGAAGCCACCCACTAATTCTACGGTCAAGCTTCTCGAACTATGTCCAACTATCAGTTCACCGGTCCTTGGAGAAATGATGACTGCATTGTCGAACGTTCCGCTGCTAGGGCGCTCACTGATTCGCTCATCAAACTCAAAACGAATTGATCCATCCAGTGTCCCTAGCAACTCAAACGTATCCGGAACAGTCCGAATAACGATGGGAGGCCGAAGATCTTCGGGGCCACCGGGAGGTGCGCCTTGCTGTGCGCAAGAACTAGCCAGAACGATCCCGAGTGTTGCCGACAACGCACCCCCAGATTGAACAAGAAGCTGACGGGAAATTGTCTTTGAAGTACTCAGGATCTTCCAACCTCCAGCGCGTCTAATTTCTCCTCAAGTTTAGCCGCTCGTTCTTGGAAGCTTGAAAGCTTGTCCCTTTCCTTGGAAACCACTTCCTCCGGTGCCTTGGCAACAAAGTTCTGATTCTCAAGCTTCTTGGCGGTGGTCACTATCTGAGCCCTTAGCCTCTCAATCTCTTTTCGGAGACGCGTGCGCTCGTGATCGAGATCAATAATCCCTTCAAGGGGAATAAAGAGTTCACCGCCTCGGTTTAGCACTGCGTTAGCACCTACTCCAGTCCCTGGATCTGGTACCACTCGGTCTATTCTAGCTAACCGCTCTAGAGCTGATAACTGCGACATCACCGTATTTGTTAGATCCGCCCCACCTCCCCAGATATGGATACCTATCCGCTTCCCTTCCGGGATAGAATATTCTTTTCTGAGCCGACGGACTTCTGTAATGAGTTCACGGAGTGCTTCCATTTGATTTTCGGCCATCGGATCTTCAAAGGAAGACTCGGAATCCGGCCACGGGGCTATGATCAGATCCTCAGGACGGCTCGAACCCTCTGGCCAAGGCAGGAGTGACCATAGTTCGGCTGTTACAAAGGGAACAATCGGATGGAGCAGACGAAGTGCTTCATCGAGCACCGCTACGAGTGTAGAGCGAGCCGCTTCCCGTGACTTGGCATCAGTGTCCAGGGTAAGCCGGTCCTTAACCAATTCAAGGTACCAATCGCAAAGCTCACCCCAAAAGAAGTGGTAGAGTCCATCCGCTACCTCGTGAAGCCGGTATCGCTCAAGGTTTCGCGTAGCCGTCCGGCTGGCATGACCCAATCGTGCCAGAATCCATCGGTCTTCAAGCGCAAGATCAGACATGACCTCATTTAACGGGCGCACAGGTGCGTCACCTAGACTCAAAAGGGCGAAGCGCCCTGCATTCCATATTTTATTGGCAAAATTTCGTCCATTAGAGAATGTTGCTTCAACATCCTCGTGGTCGAGATTGATGTCAGTCCCCACGGCTGCTTGGCTGATGATTGTAAATCTCATCGCGTCTGCACCGTAGGCGTTTACTACCTCAAGCGGATCGATACCGTTACCCAGTGACTTGGACATCTTTCGGCCCTGCATGTCTCGCACGGTCCCGTGAAGATACACCTCCGTGAACGGTGGCTCTCCAAAAAACTCATACCCCATCATGATCATGCGAGCCACCCAGAAGAAAAGGATCTCGGGCGCTGTGACCATTGTGTTACCTGGGTAGAAAGCCTCTAGGTCTGGTGTCTTTTCTGGCCACCCGAATACTGAGAATGGCCATAATTGGGAGCTGAACCACGTGTCGAGCACATCGGGATCCTGCTCAAGCTCAGTTGAACCACAGGCCAAACATTCAGTTGGATCCTCACGGGCCACAATCTGCTCCCCACAACCGCAGTACCAGACTGGAATCCTGTGCCCCCACCAAAGTTGCCGAGAGATACACCAGTCTCGGATATTTTCCATCCAGTGCTCGTAGACCCCCTGCCAGTGACCTGGAGTAAAGGTGACGGTCCCTTCACGTGACGCCTGGAGCGCAGGCTCAGCCAAAGGCTTCATCTTCACAAACCACTGAAGAGACAGGCGGGGTTCGACAACGGTGTCACACCTGTAGCAGTGAGGAACAGCGTGCATGTACTCTTCTTCTCCAGCCAGAAGTCCGAGCTCCGACAAACCCTCTAGCACAGCATCACGAGCATCGAAGCGATCCATGTCTTGGAACTCGCTTGGCACGCTCTTGTTCATCTTCGCGTCATCAGTCATCACGTCCAGGATCTCCAATCCTGAACGGCTTGCTATTTCAAAATCATTCGGGTCGTGTGCTGGAGTAACTTTTACAAGACCGGATCCGAATTCCGGATCCACATGTTCATCAGCTACAACAGGGATCCTGCGATCAGTGAAAGGAAGCTCGATGTTGGAGCCGACTAACGACACATAACGAGCATCTTCTGGATGCACAGCCACTCCGGTATCCCCAAGCATCGTTTCTGGTCGTGTAGTCGAAACGGTCAAGTACCAGCGACCGTCATCCAAACGTCCAACGGCATCAGCCCCGGCATCTAAAGAAGCTTGAGCAGCCTCGGCTGCAGAATCGTCCAGCGGATACCGGATACGCCATAACTTGCCTTCGCTGTCTCGCCCTTCTGCTTCCTCATTCGAGAGCGCCGTATGGCACCTGGGACACCAATTAATTATGTACTCACCCCGGTAGATAAGATCCTGTTCATAGAGGTGAACGAATACCTCACGCACAGCACGGCTCAGATTTTCATCGAGCGTAAACCGAGTCCGCTCCCAGTCACAGGACGCACCTAGAGATTTTAGTTGAGTAATAATCTGGTTACCGGTTTTATCTACAAAATCCCAGATAGCCTCAACAAAACCCTCTCTACCTAAATCCTCTTTGGTTGAACCGGCGTTGGCTAAACGGCGCTCAACCACATTCTGCGTCGCGATCCCGGCGTGATCAGTTCCGGGCACCCACAGAGATGCCCGACCCTGCATCCTTCTCCATCGAATCAGCACGTCCTGGATCGTGCTGTTGAGGCCATGCCCCATATGCAGGGCAGCCGTAACGTTCGGTGGCGGAATCACGATCACATAAGGAGATAGCCCTTTCTTCAGTACGTATTCCGCTGGAACATGGAAATGGCCTCCTTCCTGCCATCTCTGATATTGGGCAGGCTCGATGGCGCTGGGATTTAGACGCGGTGCTAACTCTTGGGACACTGCAGCTCCGGTGCCGGTGCAATTAAAGTTGGTAAGATGGGGGACCTACCTTACGTACGGTACCATCTGATCGTTCTGATATACCAAATTCGACTAACGAGGAACGCGTGATGTGTCAGGTTGTATTGCAGTTCGTTCTCTGTCTCGACGCATACGAATCGCTTCCGCCCTATCTCGCCAGGTCTCAGCTACCTCGGCCCTCACCCCCTGTCGATAAAGCTCATCCCACTGCCAGAGTAAGTCATTTACCTCGTCTCGCTTGCCAACTGCAGTCCCAAAACCGAACGGCAGAGGCAGTGTGATGTCTCCCAGATGAATCTGACCAGGAGACACTCCCCAACGTTTCCCGTCGTCATCCGTGTATGTCCAATCCATAGCTGCTGCTTCCGCCGCAAGTGAAGTCGCCGCAGAATCATTCCATCGAGCAAGCGCACTCGCAATCAGCAATTGCTCTCTCTGCTCTAAAGTTATATCCAAGACACCAGAAGTTAGTGCCTCCCAAAGGATCGGGTTGCTCAAGTTAGGTCTCAGAAGTTCTGCTCCAGATAGGGGTGGTGGGATCAACTCTGGATCCGGAGTTCCTTCTATGGAAACCGGGGTCATAGGAGGTTCTGGGTCATCAACGTCGTCAATCTCTTCTGGGTCATCCGGACGCTCTGAAGCAACCGGGTCAGCTACTTCAACTAGACGTAGCACTTGGATCCCCTGAGTGCGACCCGAAACATTAGGAAAAGCAAAAGAAATACCGTCAATATTGACGGTATTTCCAAAGAAAGGGTAAATGGCTACTACCAGAAAGTGGATCACTACTGAAACTGCAAAGCAAGCCCACCATACCCGGCTCGAACTGAATCCGGACCTGGTGCGGCTGGGATGCTCTACTCTGTTGGGATCTCCCCTCTGCATTCGCTGATCCATGAATATTACTAGTCCTGGATGTCGACCCAGTTCCAGATTATCGCTTGGAACCCATTAGCACATATCATAACAAGCGTCCCAATCTTTGAACTGCTTCCGCCAAACGAGCCTCAGGCCTGGTCAATGCTATACGGAAGAATCCCTCTCCTCCTCTGCCAAGGGCACTCCCTGGAAGAACGACGACTCCCTCAGCCTCAAGGGCGCGTGCTGCAAAAGCCTCTGAGGACTCCCCTGTGGGAACAGGCACCCATAGATACATGGTGGCTCTCGGTAGCGATATGTCGAACCCAACATTCTGAAGTTCCTGTACTGCTGTGTTACGTCGTTTCTGAAAGGTTGTGACATTCCCAGGAACCCACTCTTTCCAGCAAGCGAGCGCAGCGGCCCCAGCTGCTTGAACTGCTAAGAACTGTCCGGTATCAAGAAATGATTTCACCTTCGAAAGGATCGAGATGAGATGAGTATTCCCAACTGCCCAGCCAAGGCGCCATCCGGTCATGTTGTAAGTCTTTGAGAATGAGTGGTATTCAATCGCTATATCCTTCGCCCCTTCAAACTCAAGTACACTCCGAGGACGGTACCCATCGAAAGCTATCTCCGAATAGGCATGGTCGTGAGCAAGAACCACCCCGTGATGAGCACAATACGCAATCACCTGCTCAAAATAACTGTCCGGTGCCACGGCAGTCGTTGGATTATTAGGGTAATTCATGTATAGGATTTTAGCCCTGTTAGCGACCTCACCCGATATATCTGACAAGGGAATCAAGAAGTCATTCTCAGCACGCAGGGGAATCAATAGCGGTTCACCTCCTGTGAGCGTGACGCTACCGACATAGGCCTGATAGCCTGGATCAGGAATAACTGCAGCATCCCCATCGTTAAGCAGTCCGAAGGGAAGATGGGCAATCCCTTCTTTCGACCCGATGAGCGGGAGCACCTCCTTCCAAGGATCCACTGTCACTCCGAACCGATCCTTCATCCATACTGCTATAGCTTCACGGAGGGACGAGAGCCCAGCCTGGAATGGGTAACGAGAGTAAGCTGTTTCACCCACGGCCTGACACATCCGATCAATCACGGGCGGTGGTGGATCGAGGTCAGCGTCACCTGCACCAAGATTTATGACATCAACGCCCTTCCTTTCAAGATTCTTTTGGACCCTTACCATATCGGCGAGAGGAAAGTCGGGGAGGGCGGAGAAACCTCGATTGGTATCCACTTAATTATCCGCAACCACCGTGTTTGACACAGCACCAACACCACCCACTTCCACTTCCACCGTATCACCGACCGAAAGCGGACCCACCCCTTCTGGAGTCCCAGTTGCGATGAGATCTCCGACCTCTAGTGTCATTATTCTCGAGATATATTCGATAAGGGTGGGGATTGAGAAGACAAGATCTCGCACATGTCCCTGTTGGCGTAACTCGCCGTTTACTCGAGTGATGACAGAGAGATTGTCCAAGTCCACTTCGCTTACATGAACCATCTCTCCTACTGGGCAGAATGTGTCGAAACCTTTTGCGCGACCCCACTGATCATCCATTCTCTGTAGGTCTCTCGCAGTCACATCGTTGAGAGGAGCTATACCCTGCACCACATCCCAAGCATCCTCAGCCCCGACATTCCTAACAGGCTCCCCTATAACAACTGCGATCTCACCCTCGAAATCGACTCGGCCAACACCATCCGGGATGACAATCGGCTCACCAGTTCGGATAAGCGAAGATGGCGGTTTGAAGAAGATCAGAGGTTCATCAGGAACAACACCTCCGAGTTCAGCAGCATGCTTCGCGTAGTTGCGACCTATACATACCAGCTTAGTAGGAGTTGTTTCAGTCATTTTAGTTTGGCTCATCCTGATTTGGAGATTCGAATAGATAGCTCAAAGCTATAGAGGGAAAACGCTTAGGGCATCTACCCTAGCGTGAGTGACCATGTCACTTATACGTCTGCTTAAACTTCGCTGTAGAATGCCTTCAACCTTCGTTGGACGTCAGACCAAGCACCCTTAACCAAAGTTGGTCCAGGCAGGGAATTGCGCAGGTAATGCCCATACTTTCTGGTCACTAATCTGTCGTCCAAGAGGACCACGGCACCCCGATCAGATTTCGAACGAATCAACCTGCCAAAGCCTTGCTTTAAGCGAAGTGCTGCGTGCGGCAACATATATTCTTGGAACCCGTCTTGTCCGACTGCTTGGATCGCCTCCATACGAGCTGCTGTGACCGGTTCCGTCGGAACCTTAAAGGGCAATTTCTGAATTATGAGCCCACGCAGCGGGTCACCAGGAACGTCCACACCTTCCCAGAATGAAGCGGTACCAAGCAGTATGCCATGACCGTGCTCTACAAATCGTTGGAGAAGACGATGCCTATCGTCTTCTCCTTGTATAAAGAGTGGCCACCTAGAGTCTGCTCCGGTAAGTCTGAGTAGTTCTCCCACATGTACGAGTGCTGCGTGTGACGTGAAGAGTATAAACAGGCCACCATCGCTCAGTGCAGCAACTTGTTCCGTAACCTCTCCCATAGCTGTATAGAACTCACCTGATCCTTCCTCCACAGCCGGAAGGTCGGTCGGAACTGCGAGTATTGTCTGGTCCTGGAAGTTGAATGGTGACAATATGATATGATCATTTACATCAACAGATACATTATATCTATCAAGCTGTTCCTTATGTAGACCTATTCGCTTCCTTAGAAAACTGAAATTATTCCTTGTAGCAAGCGTCGCAGAAGTCAAAATCGTCGTTTCTACGCGTGAAAAAAGTGTCTCTACGAGAAGATCACCTAGATCAATCGGGGCTGCTGCCATGACCAGATTGGATTTCTTGCCTCGTCCTCGAAGTTCCAGCCATCGAACATATTCACTTGCTTTCTCCCCTGGAGTGAGTACGAGCCCCAACCCATGTCGTGCTGCCGCGAGCCGTCGTCTAATAGCTCGAAGGTCAAGAAGTCTCCCCTCGAGGCGATCTGAGATGTCCTCGTCAAGTTCTATACGAGCCTCTAGTTCACTAAGTTCGCGCTCTAGGGTAGTCAGAGCATGGAGTGTAGCGCTCAACTGCTCACCTACCCTGACTACCTCTGCAGGCTCACCCACCCCGGATGAACCAATACGTGCCGTACTCTTACCTGAAGGAAGAATTTCCTCTATGGAACCTACAAATCCTTCGACCTCTAATCTGGCCTGGGCAAGCACGGGCCTGACTCGCGTCTCGATTCTGTCTTGTAACTCTCTCCCCTGATCCGAATCCGTTGTGATCTGCTCGTAAATTGCTGACAGAACTCCTCTGCCACTTCTTTCTAGGCGAGAGAGCAGCCTATAAAGTCCTCGCCTTGTTACCTCAACCCCGAGATGCGATGTCGCGGCGTCCTCTATGTTATGTGCTTCATCTAGAACAATGCGGTTGTATGACGGCAGCACCGCGGAAGCCGTCCAGTTCAATGTCGCCCGCCTAACGGCTAGGTCTGTAAAGAGCATGTGATGGTTCACTATCAGCAACTCAGCCGAAGCTGCTTTTCTACGTGACTGCTGATAGTGGCATTCTTGGAAATGGGGACACCGACTTCTGAGACAGATATCAGGGTCACTTCGAACCTCCTCCCATGTCTCTGATTCCGGAGTAAATGGAAGGTCCGAAAGTGAGCCATCTGTGGTTGTTTCTAACCAGGAGAGAAGAGCTGCCATCTCGTTAGACCGGTCTTGCTTGAAAAGAGAACGTTGCGCATCCGAAGCAAGGAGTGCCCTGCGGATAGAGACATAGTTACCGCGGCCCTTTACCAGGGCCCATTCGACGTCACCGCCGAGTGCCTTCACCAATGGAAGGTCTTTGATGGCGAGTTGCTCCTGTAAGTTAATGGTGTTTGTTGAGATGACCGTGCGTTCTTTGTTATTTCGAGACCAGTGAGCTGCCGGAAGAAGATAGGCCAATGATTTTCCTGTTCCCGTTCCAGCTTCGATGATCGCCACACCCCCATTGTTGAATTGATGCGTAACGACCTCAAGCATTTCTCGCTGTCCGGGTCGATCTTCGAATGCTTCGTGTAATTCTGACAAAGGGCCACCCGGTGCGAAAAAATCACTTAGTTCTCTCGGGTCGAGAGAGACTCGTTCCCTGGGCTCGGGTGGCTCAACAACCACATACAGATCCATAGCAGCATTATCGACGATCACTGTGCCAACACCCTGATCGTAGAGTTGTCCCGCTATGCGCATATCCGCATCTGAGGGCTCAAGAGAGCCGGTAGGATGATTGTGCAGCATAACTCCGCCCATCGGCGCATCTTGAGCCGCAACCAAAACTGCTCCAAAGTTCCCCCGAGCGACTGCTCGCGGGTCCTGGATCACCCGTTCACCATCTACTTCAGCTAAGAAGCAGACCTCACGCCCTCCCGCCTTTTCGATTTCAGCACGCATCGTAGCCTGAGAGGCAGGTGAGAGTGTCAACGGATTCTGCGAACTACTCCCCGTCGAGCTTCTTGGCTCCTCTGGTTCGAACAAATCTTTCCCACTAATTCGCTCATCAGAGGAACCCGCTGGAAACCCCTCCGGTAGATTGCCACCAGACGCCATCAGTCCACTGCGGCGGCGTGAAGCAAGGTCACGTCTTAAGCTTCTTCTTCTTCGCCGCTGGAAAAAGAACGTTGTTGAGGATTAGTCGATAGCCTGGTGAATTCGGATATAGCGCCAGGTCGGTCTGTGGATCCCCAATCTGATGTTCTGGGTCCTCTGGATCATGTCCACCGAAATATGTCCATGTCCCTTCACCAAAGCTGCCATGTAGATATTTCGCCCATACTCCCTCCTGACCAAGTACAACCGTGCTCGACTTGAGACGATCCTCTCGAAATGAAGTGGTAAGCCCGTAGAAGTCAGGGAGTACGGACTCATGGTTCTGGGTCAGCATAGCAGGTACAGGATCGAACTTTGCTGAAAAATCAAAAAGAGTGTACACACCTAATTCCTTACGCCAAGGTGTGTTCACCTGATGTGCATCGATATCCGAAAACGCATTTATGGACGGGGCAATCTGGATATCACCATTCTCGAAAGCCATTGAAGCAACCCAATCTAGTTTGCTCGAAGCATCAGCGTCGGGAGGTGTGCCATCCGAATAAGCAGCAGCGATATCCACTGAAAATGCAGCAAGTGCCAACTCTAGTGTTTCGGTTGCCGAGCACATCGCAAACAGAAAACCTCCGTTTTCTACGTAGGTGCGGATCTTCAGGGCTATATGCTTCTTGAGTTCCGGTACATCGGCGAAATCTCCGGCTCTAGCTACTTCTTGGTTCCGGGCCACCTCTTCCTGAAGCCAAGGGGCGCCGGCGTATGTGAGGTAAAACTTTGAGTACTGGCCTGTGAAATCCTCATGATGCAGATGAATCCATTCGTACTCATCGAGGTCTCCCTCCAAAACTTCATAGTCCCAGATCGTCTCGTATGGGATTCCCGCATACTCCAGTACCATTGTTACAGCATCATCCCAGGGAGTCGAATTAGGCGGTGTATAAATGGCCACCTTAGGTGCTTGTTCGAGCGGGACAGCTTCCATATTAGCCCCTTCGATTGTCGCGCGAATTCGGGCTTCAGCAGGGGCATCTACTCCAGTAATTGATACCCCTCGATATGCGGCTTCCCGTCGGACCGAAGGAAGGTCAGGCAGTAGAAAGGAGCCGCCCCTATAGTTCAGGAGCCATTCTGCTTTTTCCTCTTGTTCTAGCGTCCAGTAGGCTAATCCGTACGCACGCAGATGATTCTGCTGCTGCCGATCCATCGGCACCAAAAGAGATTGAGCTTGTAGAGATCCCATACCAAACCCACCGAATAAGATCATGATCAGGAGTAGCTTGCTAGACGAATGGATTAACATCGACCGCGCACTTCTATCGCACCCTATTTCCTGAAAGGCCGTTATATATTCTCCACTCATTTTACCCACCCTTGAGTTTCTCTAGCTCTACCCGCGCATCCGGAACGACAGCTGCATTGGGTCGGGCTGTGATCAACTCTTCTAGGATGGCAATCGCCTGTTCAATCCCATTGGGTGTGCTCGCTCGGTAACGTGCTAATGCTAAAGCGGCATCGCCGAGTTCCGGTGCTTCTGGATATTCGTAGATCAATCTGGTTCTTATAGAGGCACCCCGTTCAAAAGCTTTGCCACGATCAGCTACCCGCGCCGCCTCCGCGAGCAATGGTGGGTGCTCCTTGGCCTCCAGCTCATCAGTTCCATCAACTAGAACGCTCACGGCTTCGTTTACTATGCCTCGATGAGCGAGGACGCCCGCTCGTGCAAGAACCTCGGCTGCTTCTTCCGAAAGTCGGCCCAGAAGACCTGCGAACTGGATCACATTCGTAGCCTCCGTCGGCTGAAGCCCTTCAATCACATTCAATAACGCACCGCGTCCTAATGCAATCTCACCCATATCAAGCATAAGGTATGCCCTCTCAAGCCCACTCCGAGGACCCTCAATCCCATCCAAGACCGCTGCCGCACTCTCAAGGTCACCTCGTACCTGCAGACCTTTGGCAACGGTTGCCGCTAGATCGTCCAACTCCGGGGCACTGGGAAACTCATCACGGAAAGCTTGGAGGAGTTGTGTCAGCCGGGCTGGATCGGCACGAGCACTTTCCAGGCGTATCACCTGGGCTGTCGCCCTGCGGCGGTCTATCGATTCAAGTGAAAATGAATTGGCCACCCTTCGTTGGGCTTCGAGCGCCGCAGCGGTATCTCCGGCAGCAAGCGCCACATCGATAATACGTTGGTCAAATTGACGACGCTCTGAAGGTGTTGAAGCACCTCGCCCCAGTTCTTCATACGCCCAGGATGCGGCCAGGGAAAGACCCGTCTCACGAGCTCTCCTTGCTACCTCAGCCAGAAAAATCTCCCGACTCCGTCCCTCAAGATCAGTCGCTACTCTCCGGGAGAGATTAAGCGCCGCATCCTCTAAGCCAAGATCTAGAGCAATACGAGCCCCTGCTCGTTGGTGCGCTACAATACCTGAGTTAGCCAGGTAATCTACCAGTTGGCGACCCGCATTTTCCTTTCCGTCTTCAAGTTCTTCGATCCGCCTAACAATACCGGCCGCTTGACCCTCATCTTCCCCAATAGCAGTCGCCCATTCTTCTACCGCTGAGTCTACTGCCCCAGCCACCGCAAACAGGTCCCCCATTTCCAAGGCAAGGGCATCGTCCCTACCCGTAGCCTCACGTGCAATCCTCAGTGTCTCAATAGCACGATCCACACCGAATACATCTTCATATACTCGGGCCACCTCGCGATATGGCTCTTCACTTCCGGGATCGGATTCGAACCAGCGAGTCGCCTCTGCCTCAAGCGCTTCAAGTGAATCAAGATCCGCCAGGACTCGGAGCTTTACGTACCGGACACCCGAAGCGGAAGAGTTGGTATCAATGAACACATCCACTACTGGCAAAATCTTCTCGGGCGTGCCCTGTGCCCGGAACACCCTCTCCAGTGCGAAGAGGCCACCCGTCGATCCAGGATCGATATCTAAGAGCCTCCGAAGTACCATCTCTGCGCGCTCGTAGTCACCACGTGACTCGAGAGCTGCCGCATCTCTGAGTAAGCGACTCTCCTCACTTCCCCGACGACCCTGGGCTTGAACAACAAGTGGGGACGCAAGAGCAAGAATGATCCATGTTAAGATGGCTCGCACAAATCGTTGGCCCTTCACCTACTACCTCCTGGTTCAGAACCTCCTCGGTTCAGCCGTTCGAAATACTGGATAACGAGCTGGCGCACCGCAGGACTCAAGCGCTGAAGTTGGTCCGAGTCTGGGAGTTGATAACGCAGTGCCCCAAGTTGATCCGAGGTCAGTGGCATAACTTCTCCTCGCTCAAATACACCCGGCTGCTCGGATTCTCTTTCCTCTGAGAATTCTTCTCTCTCTAGAGATCGTCCGGCATCCAGCAACCGGTGGAAGAGCCGTTCCTGACGGCGAACTGTTTCCGGAGTTAGTCGACCCTCAGCCATCGCTTGAGCGAGTGCTTCTGCCTCCTGTGCCATCTGCTCTAGGTCGCCAAGCGTCTCTTCATTGGAACCTGGCTGCTCTGCAAGGTCTCCCAAATCGGATGCGATCGACTCTTGGCCTGCCGCAAGCTCCTGCATCTGCTGCGCCATCGCTTGCTGTCCTAACTCCATGGGCATGAGTTGTCCGGTCTGATTCATGACCTCACCCTGTTCCTGAGCAAGTTGCTCAAGCTGTTCCGCTGCATTCTCACCTGACTGCTGCTGCGCCTGACCCATCTGTTCCGCTGATGCGATCGCCATCAAAGCCAGTCGATTTAGCTGACCTACCGTTTGCTCAGCCTGGGCATAGGGCGAAGGCGTAGAACCTCTACGTCCTCCCATGGCTTGTATTGTGTTCTCTATCGACTCCATCGCTTGCCCCATCTGAGCTGCAAGTGCCGGATTTCCACCAAAAGCCCCGTCAGTCTCTTGCTGTAAGCTCCTCGCCATATTCTCCACCCCTTGGAGCAAAGAAGCCTCCTGACCACGCATGCTAGCAACCTGTTCTTGGCTTGCACCACGCATTTGTTCACCTAAATCACTTTGGCGACGAGCTAATGACAATGCGTCGTCTGCAGTTTGTTCTAGAGCAGCCTGCATCGCTTCCGACTGCTGTTGGGCCATATCATCCAACGCCGCCTGAAGCTCCCTAGAAGCTTCTTCGATCGCGTCAGCCGCTTCATCAGCCTCCTGACCTGCCTCCTGATTCCGACCCTGAGTCGCTTTCTCCTGAGCTTCTCCCATCTCAGCCTGTGCCTGCTGCATTGACCGCTGAGCTTGATTCACACCGGCGCTCGCCTCTCGTTCATCTAACTCCAGGAGACGTTCTTCTAACCGCTCCATCCGAGAACCAAGATCTTTCGCACGATCGCTCAGTTCCTCCTGCTGGCGCGGACGAAGATCGGGGGTGTCTTCTTCTCTCATAGCATCCGCAAGAGCTCGCTCTTGCCGGGCAAGTTCCTCAGCTTCGCGCGTGGTGGCCCTAAAATCCTGCTCTACTGCTGCACGGCGGAACTGTTCAAGTGATTCTTCGAGTCGTTCTCGGAAGTTTTCTTGCTGCTGTGAAAGCTGGTCGAGTGATTCGTTTGCGCGCTGTAAATCATCCTCTTGAAGTGATTGTGCGAGCTCATCCATACGCTCTTGGAGATCACTATCATTGAGCTGCTCCAACAACTCTTGGAGTTCTTCTAGGTCCCCGGCCAACTCAGGATCTGATTGCCCTGCTTCCTCCATGATTCGTTCTAGCTCTGCCAACTCTGCCTGCAAAGAGTCAACTTGGTCAGTGAGTTGTCTCTGATCATCAAGAGCCTGTTGCAGATCCTGGCGCTCCTCGAAGTCAGGGCGACCCTGCTCATCGGCAGCACTGGCTTCCTCAGTTTCCCTTTGTGCAGCTGCCTCACGAGCTAAATCACGGTTTTCCTCGGCCTGCCGAGCAGCTTCAGCTGCGAGTTCCTCGAGCCGTTCGGCAGTTGCCTCAAGTTGCTCTTCCGCAGCGCGCTGCAACTCTGAGGCTATCGGCATGAATAGCACGTATTCCCTCGTAGTAGAAATCTGCTCAGCCGGCGCGTTGTCGACAGCCCGGGCGAAATACCTCACGGTATCGCCAGGTAACAGACCCCATGTGGTAAGATCTAGTAGGGGACGTGCCAGGGCTGCTCGAGTTCCTCCCAAGTCGATACCCTGGACTATTGGCTCATCGCGTTCTCCGAATGCGGTCACCCTATAAGCGACAAGCTCTATGCGATCGAGTCCATAATCATCACGTGCCTCAATAATGAGTGGCTGCTGAAGATTCAGTGAGAGAACCGTATCTTGGCCGGGAAGTGGAATGCTAATATTGGGGGCCGAGTCAGAAACCAACGTTAGATGAATGGGCTCAGGTTGAATCTCTGGTGGATTGCCTTGACTATCCGATATCGACCAATCGAATAGCCCGCTGCTTCTTGGGCGCCAAATCCCACTGAAGTTTTCAGAATTAACGGTGAGTTCCGCGACAGCGACCCCAAGAGAGTCCCTTAGATCAACCTCTGAGAGCGTTCGGCTGGCCTGTCCATCAAGAATGAGACTAGACCCTACTGGGAGACGAAGGGGAGGAGGATCTCCGCGGTATTCATCTGGAGCAAGTCCAGTATGAGGAGGGTAAGTGACGCCAACCACTAGCTCACTGATAAATAGTGGATCGATCGGAGTGATCCGATATGGCTCTGATTCCCCGCCGTCCTCTGCATGGACCTGGTAGTCAATGGTTGTGCCGACACTTCGGAACACATAAATGGCACGGCCCTCTAGCAGGTCTAGTATCTCACTCCTTGGGATATCTCCCGCTGCTTGCCATCCCAAGGTAACTGACTGACGGCCCGGGGCTTGCACTGTTACTTGAACATCCGATCCTCTGAGGACCTCGATTGACCCCGGTGTCAACACGATCTGAGCTAGAACGGGATCGTGCATGGTTTTGAGGGGCGAAGATAACGATACCAGAGCTCGAGACGATCTTGATGGGTTAGCCACTCCAAGAATGACTAGGAGTAAGGCTAGCATCATGAGAGTATTCAAACCGCGGCGAGTCCAAAACCGGATATCTGCTCCCAGTTCTCCAGTCAGTCCACCTGAACCGAGTTCCCCTAACCTACCGAGTACCCTTGAAGCAGCTTCATTCGCAAGCAACCGCGATACCCCACCCGGTAGTTCCCGACCCAGTTCTATAGAGCCCCTCAGGACACCTGAGCTGAGTCCAGCTGCCCGCTCCATGACCACTGCCAGTGGCTTATCAGCAAGGGCGTACCGGATAATGATGTAGTAACCCAGCCAGGAACCAGAAAATCCAAATAAGATCAGCACATCGAGAAAGGCTGGAACCCTGCTCCCTTGTGACCAGAGATTTGACTCAGCAAGTATCCATGCGATCACAAGCACCAAGCTGACCCCAACGGCGAACCACACGCCGATCGCCCTGGCAGTCATCCTACCAAGACGGCTCCGCACTTCAGATACCTTTTCGTCTAACCGGGCTGAGGGGCTCACTAGGTAGTTTGTCCTAGCACGAACATGAAAAGATTGACACCCATCCTTAAGGCACGCTCTCTAATTTCAGGCGGGTCATCATGTACATCCTCATCTTCCCATCCGTCCCCTAAGTCGGATTCATAGGAATAGAAGACTACGAGTCGCCCACCATGGAAGATTCCTAATGCTTGAGGGGGTTCACCATCATGTTCGTGGATTTTTGGCAAGCCTTCTGGGAAGTCGAAAAAGATATGAAAGACTGGGTGGTCGACCGGGATTTCAGTGAGCTCCGTATCCGGAAAAATCTCCGCGAGCTCCTCGCGGAATGATTCATCCAAACCATAATTGTCGTCCGCATGGAGAAAGCCACCTGCTAATAGGTAGTTTCTCAGGGCCTCACGCTCTGCTGGGCTAAAGCGGACGTCACCGTGTCCAGTCAGGTAGAGGTAGGGATAGTCACGAAGGGCTGGGTCCAGAGGGCGCAGAGTTATTTCACGTCGGGCCACGGGAATACCCGTGCGCTCCCGGATAGCTGCTAGCAAATTAGGGAGTGAGGACGGATTCGCATACCAATCTCCTCCTCCCTCATACTGCAGCCGGGCGATCGTGATCGAATCTCCTTTTGAAACCTCGATCATCGGCGAGGCAAGAGACATGAGCGCGACCAGAGTAGTCCAGGTCATACTTCTCCTATGGTCTTCCTGGTTTCTAGCAC
>Ga0209228_1000468_pt1 | contig 21034 bp, 20 predicted proteins | sample METZYME_3_150m_FD_187547 | JGI IMG/M metagenome (GOLD analysis project Ga0209228, IMG submission 187547) | Marine microbial communities from oxygen minimum zone in mesopelagic equatorial Pacific - METZYME_3_150m (SPAdes) (version 2) | ecosystem: Environmental > Aquatic > Marine > Oceanic...
TGTAGATGTATTGATTTCTAAAACTGACATAACTTTTAGGGACTCCACCCCTTTTAATCTTTTTCTATGATGTTTTGATCGGCAATAAAAAAAAATCACATTAGAGAAAAATGACCTGAAACCAAAAAAAAATACTGCCTCCTATAGAGATTTCACATAAATCCATTTCAAATAAGGCTTTCAGGATTTAAAAAAAAAACAAAAAATCTCTGTCTTGGAAGGTTATGCAGGGTCAAGAAGGGAAGTTATTACCAATCTAATAGAAGTTATTACCATTCTAATAGTGAAAATAGTCGGGTATAAATTCTTAAAATGAACTTTGCATTAAACCTAAAGCTCATCCGAGTCTATGCAAGCCAGGTTCATTAATTCAAAAATAGTTAGTGATAGGTTTTAATCTTAAAAAACTAGAGTTCCCTGAAACGTGGGTACACCGCATCTTTTTCAGAAAGAATTGGTTCTTTGACAGGCCAATCAATTGCTAGGTCGGGATCGCTCCATAAAATACCACGTTCGTTCTCAGGTGAATAATAGTCTGAGCACTTATACAAAACTTCTGCTGATTCACTTAATACACAAAATCCGTGGGCAAAACCTATAGGGATGTATAACTGAAGGTTATTTGTGTCAGAAAGCGAGAGCCCCCACCACTTGCCATAAGTAGGAGACTGCTTACGAATATCTACCGCAACATCGAACACCTCACCTCGAGTAACTCTCACCAGTTTGCCCTGCCCAGGATTTGTCTGATAATGAAGCCCTCTTAGCACCCCATTCTTAGAAACAGAGTGGTTGTCTTGAACAAAAGAAGGGATGCCATACTGCTCATATCTACTCTTAGAATAGACCTCATAAAATACTCCACGCGGATCCGCAAATTTTTTTGGCTCTACAATGAGTAGACCGTCAATTGGAGTTTTGCTTACCTGCATTAAAAATCACCTTTATAGACTCTCTTTTAAAACCTCGCTTTTGTTTTATACTTTATCCTAAGCCCAAATTGATAGTTTTTTATAAAACTAAAATTATGTTAAATAAATATATGGAAAAGAAGTGGACAATTATCTTAGATATCTAAAAGCTATTTACGCGTGCCCAAAATCAATACATGCCGAAACAAGTATCTCAATGGAGGAAACATTCGAATTAAAGAAAGGTCCAGACTAAAAGCTAATCGGGTCAACCAATTGTCTGGGTTATCAAAAATGGCACCGGATATCACTCCTAAAGGAACTGAAAATAACTCTTCATAATAATGGCGGGTATCAAACCTCTCCTCCAACTCAGCAAGCTCTTGAAACATAAGTGGTTTTTCGTCGTCTGTGCGAGCAAAAGGTGTCATTAGCCTCACTAATTTCCCTACCGGGTTAATACCTAAAGGCTCTGCAAACAAAATTCTTCCCCCCGGCTTTAGGACTCGGCAGACCTCATCCAACGCTCGCTTATAATCTAAATGGTGCAAGATGGCACAACCGTAAACAAAGTCAAAAGACTCATCTTCAAACTCTAGACTGTGCGCATCCATTAAATAAAAATTCGGTTTGACTTTAGAAAACCTTGCGCTCTTTTCACCATGGTTAATTTCTTCCTGAGAAATATTAATGCAGTGCAGTTTAGCCGGTTCAATATCATTATCTTCGATCCAAGCTTTCCATGATATAGATCCCAACTCCAATACATTTTTCCCTTGGGCACACTCCAGTTCATTACGAACAAGCTGATCTCTTCGCTTTAAAAACAAGTGTGAAGTATGTTCAAAGACCCGCATATATCCATCCCTTTGAAGTCCTTCATTGAATGCTTCTTGTTCTCTTTGGACTCTTGCAGAAATTGGTCCCTCGGTCATTCTATTACCTCAAAAAAAACCTAATATAACTAAATCTTTCCTAGAATAGTTACTCAAAGCATCAATATAACCGAAAATCCACATTATCGTAAATAAAGAAAATTTCGCCTTAAAATAGAATTTTGAAATAGTTTGAGACAAAACACTCCTTCAAAACATAAATCTGATATTATTCATTTTCAACGTTATATTTTTGGTTACAATCTTTGAGCTATGAAGAAAAATATTTAATAAATATCGTTAAACTTTAATAAAACCACTTAATTATGAAAATTATACCCGCGGTCGACATTAAAAAAGGACGTTGTGTACGTTTATCTCAAGGAATGGCTGACCAAGAAACTGTGTATTCTGATGATCCTATTGCCATGGCTTGCCATTGGGATGAAGAAGGTGCTTCCCTTATACATATAGTAGATTTAGATGGTGCGTTTGAAGGACAACCAGCTAATGCCCAGATTGTAAAAAACATAATATACAATAGTTCTGTCGATATTCAGGTGGGAGGTGGAATAAGAAACCTAAAGACAATAGAACAGTACGTCAGTGCTGGAGCCTATAGGGTAATTTTAGGAACAATTGCTCATAAAGAACCAGAATTTGTTGCTAAGGCCTGCAAAGAATTTCCTGGAAAAATTATTGTCGGTATTGATGCCCGCGACGGTAAGGTAGCTATTAAAGGCTGGGTAGAAGTTTCTGATCAACGTGCCGTTGACCTAGCAAAAAATCTAGAATCCTACGGTGTTTCAGGCTACATCTTTACCGACATTAGCCGTGATGGAATGCTTCAAGGCCCGAACCTTAAAAGCATCAAGGAATTCTCTGAAAGCACAAGTCTTCCGGTGATAGCTTCCGGGGGTGTAGGAAAGCTACAAGACATTGAGGATTTACTTGCACTTGAACCTAACGGCGTCGAGGGCATTATTACAGGCAAAGCCCTTTATGATAAAAACTTTACCTACTCGCAAACTCTGGAGTTATTAAACCGCCATGCTGGCTAAAAGAATTATTCCCTGTTTAGATGTTAAAAACGGCAGGGTAGTCAAAGGAGTCAACTTTGTAAACTTACGCGACGCTGGAGATCCAGTGGAGGTCGCCGCAGCTTATGAAAAAGAAGGTGCCGATGAGTTGACGTTCCTTGATATTACAGCATCGCACGAAAAACGAAACATTATCTTGGATATTGTCGCACGGACTGCGGCAAATGTTTTTATGCCTTTGACGGTAGGCGGTGGGGTCAGAGACCTGGATGACATAAGAAATCTTCTAAACTCAGGAGCAGACAAAGTTGCCATCAATACCGCAGCAGTACATAACCCAGAATTTGTTCGCCGTGCAGCTGAGCGATTTGGAAGTCAATGCATTGTTGTAGCCATCGATGCAAAACGAGTAGATCGAACCTCCAAGCCTGCCTCCTCAAGCTTGAACTGGAGTAAACTATACCCCGAGCTTTTCTTGACCGGGAGTGAGTCTAGACTCTCATTTGAGGTATATACCCACGGAGGAAGAAATCCCACTGGCATCAATGTATTACAATGGGCTAAGCTTATGGAAACTTTCGGTGCCGGAGAAATTCTCCTTACGAGCATGGATTGCGATGGAACTAAAAATGGCTACGACCTAAAACTCAACCGAACCATATCCGAATCGTTAACAATCCCTCTCATAGCTTCAGGTGGAGCGGGAACACTGGATCATCTTTTTGAAGGAATCACCGAAGGTAAGGCAGACGCCGTTTTAGCTGCATCTATTTTTCACTTTAAGGAATTCACTATCGAGGAAACAAAAAGGTATTTGAAGTCAAAGGGCATTCCAGTTCGTATATAAAACCCTGTACGATTTATAAAACACCGCAGTCTTCAAACTCAAGACTTTTAGATTTTGTATCCAATCTGGCATCTACACCCATTGGCATAGTAAGCATTTCTCGTCCGTGCCCTGAAGGAAAATCAGTTAAAATTGGAAAAGAGCTACCTGCAAAAACGTCATTTAAAATTTCTTTAAAAGAACCACCTGTTTTTTTAGAAGACAGACAATTGACCATTTCTCCGAAGATGATTCCACGAATTCCTTTGAATTTTCCAGCCTGCTTTAAATGCCAAAGCATTCCATCGATTTTATAAAGTGGCTCATTGACATCCTCGAGTAAAAGAATTTTATTTCTCGTTTTAACTTCCCATGGTGTTCCTATTGAACGACACAATAGTGTAAGACAACCACCTATCATTTTACCTATACCGATACCAGGCCTAAAAACCCGTGCTTCTTTTGCAACCAACCGTTTGCCTGTTTTACTCCCTGAAAGAATTTTAACAAACTGGTTTTTTGATTTTGTCATCGGGTATCGCCCAAAGTTTCCCGCTACCATCGGACCATGAAATGTGACCAAAGAGCATTGTTGCACAAGAAACAAAATGAGAAGAGTGATATCACTGGAGCCCACAAAAATTTTTGGATTTTTACGAATTATTGAAGAGTCTAATCTTGAGAGGACGCGACTGGCCCCGTAACCACCCCGCGCGCAAAAAATACCCTTAATATCAGGGTTTCTAAAGAGGTCGTGCAGGTCCTTAGTCCTTTGTAAATCTGTTCCAGCTAGATACCGATCCTTCGCGCGAATATGCTCAGCCAGCACAGGAGAAAAACCCATTCGCCTAACCACTCGCAATCCCTTTTCTAAAACTTTTTGATCAACCGGTCCCGCAGGAGCAACAACACCTATTTTATCTCCCGGCCTTAATCTTTTCGGATATTTCATCTATTTTTTTCAAGATTACAAAGTTGCCTGGAAACCAGTACAATGTATGCCTTTTAAGACAACTAAAACCCAATTCAATTATGATTGCTGTCTCAGCTATACTGCAGGCTAGAATGAATTCAACCCGCTTCCCGAGTAAATCCCTCTATCCTCTAGCCGGTATCCCACTGACTGAGCATATCATTAATCGAATAAAAGCGGTGGCCGATTTTGATCATGTCGTTCTTGCAATCCCAGACTCTCCTTCAGAGAGACCTCTGGTAGAAATGGCACAACGATTAAATATCACTATTGCTAAGGGACCAGAAGAAGATGTTCTGGAAAGGTTCATAATGGCTGCGGATCAAGTGAAGGCTCAGCATATCGTCCGGATTTGTGGAGACAACCCCTTAATTGATAGACAATTAATGGGTTCATTAATCAGCTCTCATACGAAAAAAAATGCAGATTATACGATCACACCCGATTCCATTCCGCTTGGAACAGGAACAGAAGTAGTAAAAGTACAAGCATTAAAAAATATAGCTCAAATAACAACAGAGCCTAAATATAGAGAACATGTTACTACCTGGTTTCACGATAATCCTACTGTTATCGCCAAATGCCTCGTACCAGCTCCCTCCTACCTAATAAATAAGCATCATCGTTTGACCGTTGATACAAAACAAGATATGGCTCTCATGGAAAAAATTTTTGATGAGTTCTATACCTATTCCTCTCGTGTCCCTAATTTAGAGAAAATTATCCAGTTTTTGGATGCCCGTCCTGATGTGGCCCAAATTAATTCTGATACACCCCAAAAAAACTGGCGCTTCTAGCCAAAAAAAAATAAGTTTCTCTAAAGTTTTAAGTTTGTTCTCCGATAGGCACATTAAGCTGGAGAACAACTATTTTTAACAGTCCTCCAACTAATTAAATTCAAAGTAATAAGCTTTAAAATATTTTGCAGCAAGTGAGATCGAAGAAAATCACTAAAAATAAAATTCTTCGGGGGCAGTAAAGAGTAAAAAACATAAATTTAAAGTTTTTAGGAATAAAACTTTCCAACTCATGGTGGAGGATTAGGGAAATGGCAATTCGTATTTTCAACAATACCGCTTCGGTCAACGCTCAGAGACTTCTAAGCATTAACAACGATCGACTATCAACATCAATAGAACGCATCTCATCGGGCATACGTATCAATCGGGGATCCGATGACGCTGCTGGCCTCGCAATTTCTGAAGGGCTACGTTCTGATATACGCGCCTTAAGACAAGCTACAAGAAACGCAAACGACGGGATGTCTCTTGTCAATGTTACAGAGGGTGCTCTCAATGAGCAGTCGAGTATCTTGATTCGTCTTCGCGAACTTTCATCACAAGCTGCAACCGGAACAGTCGGATCCACAGAGCGTGCGACCATTCAATTGGAGTTCTCCGCTCTACGCGATGAGCTTACTCGTATCGCTGAAACCACTGAATTTAATGGAATCGGTTTAATCAATGGCAACCTTGCATCAACTGTATCAACTACTAGCCACACTTTGATTCAAATCGGAATTGATAATTCATCAAATAGCAGACTCGATCTTAATTCTACTCTCGGTCTGGATGCTGTGACGTCATCGACCTTGGGAATAGCCTCGCTATCTGTTACAGCTTCCGCTGAAGCGTTAACGGCCCTGGCTCAAATTGAAACTGCTATCGGGAAGGTAACCAGTGCTCGAGGTAAAGTGGGTGCCGTGCAAAACAGGCTGCAACGTTCTGTTAGCGCTCTTAGTATTTCCGCTGAAAACTTGCAAGCAGCAGAATCAGCGATAAGAGATGCTGATATTGCCGAGGAAATCGCGCAGTTGACTCGAAACCAAATCCTGGTGCAAACTTCAACAGCGATGGTGGGACAATCAAATCTTATCCCACAATCCGTACTTCAGTTGCTGGCCTAGACCTAGATAAAAGTCTCATAGGTCAGTTGTTGAAGAACGCCATTACTTAATTGCGTAAGGGGATTTTGAGCATTGAATGCCATAAAAGTGATAAGACCGGTTGATCGAGAGGAAAAGAATATTACTAAAATAAGCTTCGTTAGTAATAATGTTTTAAATCTCGCCGTACCAAAATCATTTTGTTCTGATACAAGTTCCCTGGGCCAAGCAATTCGAAAAATCAGGGGAGGATCCTCTCTCCTTAAAGCCATTGGAGAAACAATACGTGTTCAGTCAGGTGTCCTAGCTCGCATGCGTGAGCTTGCGACACAGTCGGCTTCTGGAATTACTGATAATATTGAACGCAAAGCCATTGGTTCACACTTTTTAGGACTGCAAAAGGAATTAAGCGGAACCCAAAATTTTCTTATAAAATCAGTAAAAACTTTAAATGTTACCATGGAAAACCTTTCTGCCGCAGATTCAACAATTCGCGAAAAAGACTTTACTGAAAAAGTTGCTATGTTGACAAAAAGCCAACTTCATTCCACTGCACCTATAGTCAAAAAAGAATAGTTCCAGTTCACTACTCCACAAATAAAAACAAAACACCATGCCTTTTTTAGGACTCTCATAAGTTTAGCTATAAAACTATTTTCCTTCAAAAAAGTCTTTTGTTATAAATAATTAGGCCCGCCCCCCCTCACTGCACCCAAATACTTCAATAAATAAAATTAAAGTATCTTAACCCCTATCCGATAAAGCGCATTAAGCAAGGTTGTATTCGGTTGGAGCCGAGTCAATCGAAATTAATAAAAGTGTATGGAGGTATTTAAAGTTTAAAACATGAGAACTGACTCTCATGTTTCAGGGTTAAAAGCTTGGAGGCTTGTTTCGGTAAGGACGCTGAAACAATAACCCGACTAAAATCATTCATGGAGGATAACAATGCCAGTTCGAATCTTCAATAACATCCCCTCGATCACTGCCCAGAGGATTTTGGGAGTGAACAACAATCGTTTAGCTCTATCCGTAGAGCGCATATCATCAGGTATTCGGATTAACCGAGCCGCTGATGATGCAGCAGGTCTTGCAGTTTCAGAAGGACTACGTTCTGATATTCGAGCGTTGAGACAAGCCGTCAGAAATGCGAGTGACGGAATTTCACTTATGAATGTGACTGAAGGTGCTCTCAACGAGCAGGCAGGAATTCTCATTCGACTTCGCGAGCTAGCATCTCAGGCTGCAACCGGAACAGTAGGTTCCACAGAACGCCAGACAATACAATTAGAGTTTAGCGCACTTCGATCTGAGCTTGATCGCATTACGGCAACAACAGAATTTAATGGGACAAAGTTAATTGATGGAACCCTCGCTTCTTCTGTGTCAGACAGCAATAGGCATGTTTTAATTCAGATTGGTATTGACAATTCAGTGAATAGTCGTCTCAACCTTAATAGCCAGCTCAATTTGGAAGCTGTTACCTCAACGACTTTGAGCATTGACACGCTTTCCGTTACCGCTGCTGCGCAAGCATTGACTGCGCTTGATAAAATCAACGATGCAATTTCAAATATAACAGCGAGCCGAGGTAAGGTGGGAGCGGTGCAAAATCGCCTGACTAAATCAATCGCGAACTTATCTGTTTCAGTTGAAAACCTTACAGCTGCTGAATCGTCCATCCGAGATGCAGATATTGCAGAAGAAGTTGCTGAATTAACAAGAAATCAGATTCTTGTACAAACAGCAACCGCGATGGTTGGACAAGCTAACTTGATTCCTCAGTCTGTACTCCAGTTATTAGGATAAACGGAATAGGTTATTTTATTTTTCAACAAGCCCGTAACTAAACTGCGGAGGTAAAAAATGTCGACACAAATTCCGTTCGACACGTTTAAACAACGTTTAAGCGATCAAAATCTTATCAAACCCAAAGCTATAAAAGATGGGTTTGTAAAATTAGAACACGCTAGTGTTTCTAAAAATACCCCAGATAAAGCACAGGGAAGTGCTGAGGGAAAAGCAAATGACCTTCAGGTTCACTTGCTCAACAGGAAAGTTGATTACCATATTGAGCAAGATAGTAATGAATTAGTTATAAAAATAAGAGATGGAGAAACAGGAGAGGTCATTAGGCAGATTCCAGAGGAAGAATTTCTTCGCCTAAGCAATCGAATCTCCGTTTTTAATAAAGGCATACTGGATAAAACCGTATGATTCCATAAAAAGTCTTATCTCTAATTTTGCCTTCAAGTAAAAAAAGCGCTCTCTAATTTTAGAGGGCGCTTTCTTTTTTTTAGAAACTTAAAAACTTATTAAAAATAATAACTTACCCCGCTTTCCCTGCTTGTTTTAAAATAAAATTCTTCTGCCCCTATCCTCCAAACTTAAAAAAAATATAAAAAAAGTGTCAAGGAAAAATTTCTGTATCCCGATAGGTTCGTTGAACTAAAGGGAAATACAAAAATTTCCTAAAAATTTAAGTTTCAAAATTGTTTCAGCAAGGAAGCTGAATCATAGTCAATTTAAATTCCTATTATCAAGGAGGATAAGGAAAATGGCTGTTAGAATTTTTAATAACATCCCCTCGCTCAATGCCCAACGAATATTGGGTATCAACAATGGTCGCTTAGCTCAATCGGTAGAACGTATTTCATCCGGAATTCGTATCAACAGAGGATCAGATGATGCGGCAGGACTTGCTATTTCAGAAGGATTACGTTCTGATATTCGTGCTCTTCGTCAAGCCGTTCGAAATGCAAACGATGGAGTTTCTCTCATCAATGTAACTGAGGGCGCACTAAACGAGCAGTCGAGTATCTTGATTCGGCTTCGTGAATTGGCATCTCAGGCTGCAACTGGAACAGTCGGTTCAACAGAACGTCAAACTATTCAATTAGAATTCGCTGCACTTCGTAAAGAAGTGGATCGTATTGCCCAGACTACTGAATTTAATGGCCAAAAGCTGATAGAAGGTTCATTAGCATCATCCGTCACAGCGGCTGATCATATTCTAGTCCAGGTTGGCATCGATAACACAGCGCACAGCCGAATTAATTTAAACACAGAAGTCAATCTAGAAGAAATGACTTCTACCGGGCTGTCTATTCATACTTTGAGTGTTACTTCTGCTGATGCCGCTCTTACAGCCTTAGAGCAAATTAACACATCAATCGGCACACTAACCGCAAGTCGAGGGAAAATAGGTGCGGTTCAAAATCGATTGGTTAGAACCATCTCAACTATTTCTATTGCAGTTGAAAATTTATCAGCAGCAGAATCGGCTATTAGAGACGCGGATATCGCCGAAGAAGTTGCGTTATTGACAAGAAACCAAATTCTGGTGCAAGCGGCAACCGCAATGGTGGGACAAGCAAACTTGATCCCGCAATCGGTTCTCCAATTACTCCAGTAATTATTTAAAACTATTTAAAAACCAAATCTAAAAAAAATATTGGCAGGGAAGCCAATTAAATAGCGAAAAATAAAATTCGTTAATAAAGGTTTCAAGGAGGATAGTTTATGGCATTAAGAATATTCACAAATCTTTCATCACTAAATTCCCAGAGGGCGATGTCAATAAACAACGCTCGTCTAGGAAGTTCTTTGGAACGGATAGCTACAGGCATTCGACTCCAGCGAAGTTCGGACGATATCGCAGCTATGTCAGTATCAGAATCTCTAAGAGGAGATGCTGTGGCACTGAAACAAGGTGCCAAAAATCTTAATGACAGCTTTTCCTTGATCAAGACAGCTGACGGATCGCTAAATGAACAAGCGAGCATGCTTATTCGGTTACGTGAAATATCAGCACAGTCGGCAACCGGCACTATAGGTGACACCGAAAGAGCTACTCTGAACATGGAGTTTTCAGCACTCCGTACTGAATTTGACCGCATTGCAGCAACAACTGAATTCAACAGCAAAAAATTACTTGATGGAAGTCTTGCAGCTAGCAACAGCAAATCCACTATCATACAGCTAGGGCTTGACTCCAACGAGAATAGTCGTTTCAATTTAAATAAAGAAATAAATTTAACTGCAACAACATCAAGCAAGTTAGGATTTAGTTCGGACAACATCAGCACGGATACTGCAGCGATGACAGCGATGGACAATCTTGCTAAAGCTATTGAAAAGTTGTCGGCTATTCGAGGCAGAGTGGGGGCGGTTCAAGAACGACTAGAGCACGCAAAGGCTCACCTAGACACCTCTGTTGAAAACCTAAATGGTGCTATTTCGACTATGCGTGATGCAGACTTTGCAGAAGAGTTTGCTGGTTTGACAAGAAACCAGATCCTGGTACAAGGCGCATCAGCAATGATCGGGCAAGCCAACTTGATACCTCAGGCAGTATTGACTTTGTTACAAAGTGAGTAGCAAAAAGAGCTGGCCTGTTGGCTTGGGTTAGCGTAAACAAAAAAATCAAAAGAGATAACTAATGGAGATAGTGATCTCATTTTGGATAAAAGCTTACTGGAACACAAACACTCAGTTCATAAAATTGTTTAAGTAAGCTAATCGGCCTAAATACCGGAGATGAAGTTTTGAAAAGAATGTGGTTTAGCATAAACTAAATCAGTACTTCACGGAAAACAAAGTATGGCTTTCGAAAAAATCAAAATAAGTAGGGAAGTAAGATGAACCTGTCACAAGGTTCATCTTTTCTGCCAGCGATTTAAAACCTTATTGATTCTTCAATCAAGAATCATAGCACCTTCTTTAGAACCCAGCCTTTAAGACCATAGATTCATGCACAATAACACACTAGTTAAACACTCTCTAACCTAACTTAATTTCTTTTACTCAATCAATAAATTATGAAAGTTTATAAAGTCGGTCTCATCGGATGTGGACGTATAGGGACTCTTTTAGAGAAAGATAAGTTAAGGGGAAAACCCTGCACACATGCTGGCGGATTCAATGCTCTTTCAAATGCCAAAATAGTTGCTGGATGTGACATTGACCGTTCAAGGTTAAAATCTTTTGGTATGCATTGGAATGTCAACCGTCTCTACGAGGATTACAAAGAAATGCTACGTCAAGAAAAAGTCGACGTAATCTGTGTCGCAACGTGGACAAACCTTCATGCACCAATGGTAATGGATGCTGCCCGATCAGGCGTCAAAGCTATATTTTGTGAAAAACCTATTGCGTTAAACCCTCGCGATGGCCACCAAATGGTTCATTTCTGCAAAAAACAAAACGTTCAACTCACCATCAATCATGAGCGTCGCTGGGATAGTTATTACCAAAAAGCACGCCAAATAATAAAAACAGGAAAGATAGGCGAAATACGCACAATCATTGGGAACGCCTTAAGCTCAAAACCAAGCAAGCAACCTATCCGAAAATATGGCGGAGGCACTTTATTTCATGATGGAACACATCTAACGGATCTTTTGTTATATTTCGGTGGTCCGGTGGAATGGGTTTCTGGCCATGAAACCAGACCTTATGGGAAAAAATATATCGAGGAAACAGCCTGCGGTATGATTGGCTTTAAAAATGGATCAATTGGGTTTATAGAAGGTGGTGGGGCGAGAAAGTACTTTAACTTTGAATTAGATATCCAGGGGTCAGAGGGAAGGCTTTTAATCGGAAATGACGGCCGCAAACTGTATCTAGCAAAAAAAAGTAAGCGGTTCTCAGGTTTTCAAGAACTTGAACAAGTCCCCTTTCCTGAACCAAAAAAAATCATTAGCCCTTTTGAAAGCGGAGCGAAAGAAACCTTACAACGCTTGCGTACAGGTAAAAAGGGAATATCAAGTGGTACCGATGGTCTAAAAGCACTGGAGTTAATATTTGCAATTTATGATTCGGCACAACTTAAAGGTAAAAAGATAAAACTAAAATAAATCCGATCAATTGGAAATAATTAAAGTTCTCTTACCACTCAACTTCAACGATCTGGATTCAACTTAAAATATTTAGATCGTCCAATCACCAAAAAAAGAATTTTTTAGCTTAAGTCTTATTTGCTGTAATGCCTCCTAATAAAAAATTAAATATTTTTAATTTGATAGGATTTATTTTTATATGTTATATTTCCTCCCCAAACATACCTTAACCTGCTCAGCATGTTAACTGTTTCAAAAAATTCTTTGAAGCACTTGCTGAGTACCACAATATAATTTTAAGAGATTTTAATGATCGAAGTAGAACAACTTTCTAAGTCTTATGGCCCTAGAGAAGCGATTAAAAATTTATCGTTTCAGATTAAAAAAGGAGAAGTCGTAGGATTTCTTGGGCCAAACGGTGCAGGAAAATCAACTACCATGAATATCTTGTCCTGCATCATGCCGGCATCAAGCGGTAGTGCAAGAATTTGCGGGTACGATGTCTTTGAACAAGCCTTAGAAATCCGAAAACTTATAGGATACCTTCCTGAAACACCGCCACTTTATTCTGACATGGTCGTTTATGACTATCTGACATTCGCAGCAAGACTCAGGAACATCCCATCTAAAAAAACAAAACTGGCCGTGGATCAAGTTATCGAAAGATGTTCTCTGAACGAAGTCGACGGGCGAATCATAGGGAGACTGTCAAAGGGATACCAACAAAGAGTAGGCATCGCCCAAGCGCTGGTACACGACCCTGATATTTTGATTCTTGATGAACCAACTATTGGGTTAGACCCAATCCAAATCATCGAAATCCGAAAACTAATTCAAGAGCTTTCTGCGTCGCATACAATTATTTTAAGTTCACATATTCTCCCTGAAATAACACAAATCTGTAAGCGAGTGATAATCATAAGCGATGGGCAAATTGCAGCAGTTGACTCACTTGAGGCTCTCACAACAAGATTACGAAAAGGAGAAAGGCTACTTTTAAAAATACGCCAAAACAACAATGAAATAATTAATAAACTTAGCGCGTTAAAAAAAGTAACCACGGTAACTGAAGAGCAACCTGCCCAGTTTATAATTGATTGCGAACCAAATGCTGATATCCAGGATGAAATAGCTCAACTAACCCTTGATAACAAATGGGGTCTCGTAGAACTTAAACCTGTCTCGATGACCTTAGAAGATATATTTTTAAAACTTACACTTGAAGAAAATGAGGGACCCCAGTGAAAAACATTTGGATCGTAGCAAAAAAAGACCTCAGTTCATTCTTTAGCTCACCTGTTTTTTATTCCCTAACTTCTGTATTCCTAATACTTAATGGGTTTATTTTTTTCAACATATTAAATTTCTTCAGCCTTCAAAGCTTTCAAGCGCAGCAATTACGTGGAGGTGGAATAGGATTGAATCTAAATGAAATGGTCATCGAGCCGTCTTTTCAAAACATGGCTGTAATTCTTTTGCTAATTATTCCACTGGTAACCATGCGCAGTTTTGCCGAAGAAAAAAAGTCAAAGACATTTGCTTTACTTTTGTCGTCACCCATTCATCTTAGAGAAATTATTGTAGGAAAATTTTTAGCCTGCATGATTGTGATTACGCTGATGATTCTTCTCTCCGCATATTCCACTATATACTTATTTATCGTGGGACATCCAGAAGTCGGTCCGATCATTACGGGCTACCTAGGAATACTGCTAATGACGGGATGTTACGTATCAATGGGTTTATTTGCTTCCTCTCTAACTGACAACCAGATTATAGCCGCGGTAATAAGCTTTGGCTTATCATTGTTCATCTGGATCATTGGCTGGGGGGCTCAAGCGTCAGGCCCAGGGTTAGGACAACTACTTGAATTTTTGTCTTTAATCACACACTTAGAACACTTTCTAAAAGGACTGGTAAGTTCTAGTGACCTAGTGTATTACTTCTCGTTTATTCTTTTTGGATTATTCCTAACACACAGAATCCTCGAGTCGTCTCGGTGGAGATAAAATAATGAAAACTTCCAGTAAGGTCGCGGCATGGTTAGCTTCGTTTTCTGCAATTTGTGGACTTTTTGTCTATGCTCTTGCACCAGAAAAAATAACGCCCACTCTTATTTTGCTAGCTGTAACAGTTTTAAGTTCTCTCTATCTGGGAATCTCAGAAAGGAGAAGCCTTTTCCGTCTATTGAAAACAAGATCTGCTATTCATGGGACAAACTCACTAGTCCTTATCGTAATTTTTCTTGGTATTTTGGTGTTTTTAAACCTTATCACCTTACGCCATAACCACCAGTTCGACTTTACAGAATCTGGATTTTATACTCTCTCCCCGCAGACAAAAAAAATTATTGGATCTTTACCAAGAGATGTTAGGTTGACCGCTTTTTTTCAAATCGACTCGCCTGAAAAAAAGCTATTTCAAGACAGAATGCAAAGTATTTTAGAGTCGTCAGATAAAATTAAGCTCTCATTCGTCGATCCCGACAAAAACCCAGCCATTACAAAACAATATGGGATTACTACTTACGGTACTATTGTTCTCGAAAGTGGAAAAAAGGAGTCTAAAGTTAGAGATCCTAGCGAGGCAAACCTAATCAACGGAATTCTTAAAGTGACGAAAGACGAGCAAAAAGTGATTCGGTTCTTGGAAGGTCATGGCGAAAAGCGTATTGATGACTTTGAAAACCAGGGTTTCTCAACAGCTAAAGGAGCTCTAGAGAAAGACGGATTTAAGGTTGAAAAATCTCTTCTACTTCAATCGGGAGAAATCCCTTCCGACACAGAACTTTTTGTTATTCCGGGACCCGAAAAACCTATTCTTCCTGAAGAACAAAAGATTATACAAGAGTATTTAGATGACGGTGGATCTGTTTTACTGCTTCTTGACCCTCAATCTAAATCTGGAATGGACACTTTTCTAAAACGATGGGGCATTGATGTCCCAGATTCTTTTGTTATAGACCCGATGTCAAAACTATTTGGTGGAGACTATGCCGCCCCTGTCGTTAGCCAGTATGTAGCACATGAAATAACAAGTGATTTCGCACTTCCGACAATCTTTCCACTTTTGCGAACTGTTACAACTTTGGAGAGTGACTATGCGGATACCACAGAATTTTTACTAACTGGAAATAACAGTTGGGGAGAAACAAATTTTAGCGCCCTGAATGAAGGGAAATCCCAGTTTGATGAAAAGTCTGATATCAAAGGTCCTGTTCCTGTAGCTGTTGTGTCTATTCGGGAAATTCCTATCGAAGAAAAAGAGAACCTCAAGAGTGATAATAAAAAAAATTCGCCGGGCGACATAAAAAATATCAAAAAAGCATATCTGACAGTAATAGGTGATTCTGATTTTGCAGGCAATCAGTATTTTAATTTTTCTGGTAATGGTGACTTATTCCTTAATGTTGCGTCTTTTCTCGCAGAAGAAGAAAGCCTTATTTCCATCCGTCCCAAAGAACGAAAGAATAGTCCGTTGTCTATGACAAGTGATCAAGGAATGTTTATTTTAATGTTAGGGCTTTTAACTCCATCTCTTGTTATTTTTATAGGTGTTAGAACTTGGTGGAGGAGACGCCGTTTATGAAGTTTAAAGGAACGGCCGCGCTGGCAATTTTATTAATCGGAATCGTTCTTTACTATTTTCTTATAGACCTGCCATCAGAAAAACGCGAAAAGGAAGAAAAAGACCTTTCTGAAAAAGTCATACCATTTAATTCAGAAGATGTTGAGACCATCTCTATTTTAAAAGTAAAAAATACGGTAGCGTTAAAACGTACTAGCGAAAATGTATGGGAAATAACAAAACCGGTTCGTGCAAAAGGCGATTCTGTAGCCATCTCAGATTTTATTTCATTTCTTAAGAATTTAAATTTTAAACGTGTTGTTGAAGAGTCTCCAAATGATTTAAGCACCTTCGGACTGGATACCCCTAGCCTTCAAATTATTTTTTCAATGAAAAATGGAGAAAAAAAAGGAGTGCTCGTTGGGGACGATCATCCAATGGGGAACAAAACTTATCTTGCAAGATTAAATGGGAAACGTGTTCTCACAGCAGATATAACCAAAAATAGCTTGAATAGAAAAGTTTACGACTTAAGGGATAAAACTATCTTAGAGTTCAAAACTTCTCAAATAAACATGATCGAACTTATCCATGATAAAGAAGCACTTACCTTTAAAAAAAATAAGGCGTCTTGGCAATTGGCCAAAAAAGAAATGACAGCTAAAGGAAGCAAGAGCGAAATAAGTAATTTACTGAATACAATCCGGACAGCCCGTATTGAAAAATTTATAGAAGAGGAACCTGACAAATTAACTCCTTACGGGTTAAAAAATTCTAAACATATGGTAACGCTTACCTCATCGGAAGAAAAGAAGGCTCTTACTTTGTTTATAGGAAAAAAAAGTGAGCATGGTTTCTATGCTAAGACCCTATCAAAGGGAAATGTTTTTGTTATAAATCAATCATTATTTGACACATTGAGCAACCGTCAACTCGTAGATTTTTTAAACAAATCACTTGTCGAGTTCAACGATAACGACTTAAGCCAAGTAACTTTAAAAATGGACGATGACACGATTGATTTAATTCGAGATAAAAAAGATTTACAAAGTTGGGCTATGGTAAAACCAATTAAAATGAAAGCAAATACGGCGACTATCAACAGCTTACTATTTGACTTAAAAAATACACGCATTGTAGATTTTTTAGCCGATTCTAAAAAGCTTAGCCCTGCACAACCTAAAAAAGAAATAAGCCTTATCTACAAAAACGGAAAAACTTGGACACTCAAACTTGGCAATCAAACCTCAAATCCGGATTATTATTTTGCACAACGAACCGATGAAAAAACAGCATTCACCCTTAAAAAATCTTCTATAGAAACCATATTTCGTTCTCTTCATGACTTGAAAGATAGAACCGTTTTGGAGTTCGATGATGATGCGGTTAGAGAAATACAAATTAAAGACTCTAAACAAAATTTTATTTTAAAAAAAGCTACAGACAGATGGAAACTCACCCAACCAAAACCAAGCGAATCGATTCAAAGTTTCATAGGCAAAGATATTCTATGGACGTTAAGTTCTATCGAATTTGAATCGATGTTGGCAAAGAATCCAGGAAACATTGTTACCGGTTTAAAGTCACCAAAAATTTCAGTAAAGTTATTTAATGAGCAAGGCAAGATAATTAATCAAATCTTAATAGGCAACTCTTTAAACAAATCATCCGAGATTTATTATTTAGAATCTACCAAAAAATCAAATATTTATACGATCAAGAAAAAATTTCTTGATGAAATTCTAAGTAACATCAAAAAACTACAACAAAAGCTCTAGGTCGACCAACTCATCCCATCTGCCCCTGGTAAAGAGCTCAACTATAAATTTAAAAGACCCACCCTATAGAGGGCTATTTATTTTCACTTCACACAATATATAGCCTATTGCTCCTATTACCCGAGTTAAATAAAAAAACTAAAAACAAGTAAGGCATTAAAAAATATAGACTTATAAGTTTTTTATGAGAAGGATTTGATTTATTTGTTGACTACTACTACATGTAGTGGTAAATAAATGAGGACATACAATATACGGGAAGCTAGATTCACGATTCTTCAAAAGAAGAAAGCTTCTCAATAAGGCATAAAAATTCAGCTAGAAGTCGAATAAACAATAAGATGAGTTTTAAAAGTTTTCAGTTACAGACTGTAGATATTCTTGAAACTCACCCCAGGCGGGTTACTAGGAGAGATGTATCTATGGAAGGTATGGTGCGTCCCACAAGTTCGGTGGGACACTCTAACTTTTACCCCTTCACGAATCCCCAAATGCATGAGCGCCGGCCGAACCCTCAAAGATTTCATCGGCAGATGAAGTTCTTCCAAGCGGCGTACCATAGAAACTCTTTTGCCTGTTATCGGTTTTCGAAAATAAATCACGCTAGCAGAGTAGTAACCCGCCACCTTTTTTTTGGTTTGGAAAAGTCCGCCTCACTCAAAGCCCCTACTTAAAGTCATTAGGTCAACGTCAAGGACAGGATGTAAAAAAATATTAAAGTGCCTTTGAGATCTCAGGCTTGCTTGGGGCGGGCCTTCTAATCGCAACTCTATTTGCAAATTTCTCATTCTTTTTGACAAGATAAAATTTTTCTGTGACAGTTCTTAGATAACTGAATAATTCTATTTGAACCACCTATCCATGGATGAACCTTTGAAAAAAGTATGCCGAACAACTGGTCCCTTTGTTCCCTCATATTCTCATCCAGACGACGCAGGTGCTGATCTAAAGGCGTCCGAACCCACCATTATCCCAGCACAAGGAAAAGCCTTGGTCTCCACTGGGTTATGCATGGAATTACCAGAAGGACACGTAGGCCTTATTTGGCCAAGAAGCGGGCTTGCAGTCAAACACTCAATCGACTGCGGTGCCGGTGTTATTGATGCAAATTACCGCGGAGAAATCAAAGTTCTCCTATTCAATCATTCTAATGAAAACTTTACTATCGAACGAGGGGATAGAATCGCTCAATTATTAGTTCAAAAAGTAGAAAGCGTAAACTTTCTCGCTGTTGATAACTTGGACAAAACAGATCGTAACGAAGGAGGGTTTGGTTCAACTGGGAAGTAGTAAGCAGGAAGAAATAATTATTCCAAGTTCCTCCGCCAGAAAAAAGCTAACCCATTATTTAATATAGCTATCATACCGGTCTTTAGTAGTAGCAGATATTATCCTACTCAAATTAAAAAAATCTCTCCATATATGCAAAGCGATTCTCTTTGACAAAACATTAGATATGGTGTCTATTAAATCGGTTCTTTAATAGCACTTTATTTTCAAATCCATTTGCTAGTGAGGGTAATCTTATATGAGCAAATTTCGAAATTGGCTTGAAGAATGGTTTGGTATCCCCGCTGATGAGGAAAGTGTTAACGAAACAGTATTAAAAACTCCACCAGCATCTAGACAGTCAAAAGAGTTTCATGTCCTACGAGTACAACCTACTCCCAACCCCAATGCTTTTCAATTTGTAATTAATGCACCGATAATTAATGCTGGCGACAAAACATATACAAATGCTGATGAAGCTACCGAAGATCCTCTGGCAAAAGCACTTTTCCAAATTTATGGTGTTGAAAACATTTACCTCAAGGAGAGTTTCGTCACTATCACCAAATCTGAGACTATTGGTTGGCATACCATTTTTGAAAAAATCGGAGAAACTATTGAAGAGAAGATCCATTATTACGAAGCCACTGATCTAAAAGAAATAGTCGAAGATAAACCTGAATCTATTTTAGATAAATTTCACAAAGAAGATTTTCCAAATTGCGCTGTAAAAGAAAAAATACAAATAATAGAAGCAGTTCTTGATCAAGCGATTCGCCCAGCTTTAGCGAATGACGGAGGAGGAGTTGAAGTATTAGGAGTTGAGGGAAACGTGATAAATGTTCACTATCAAGGGGCTTGTGGAACTTGCCCAAGCTCTACCACAGGTACCCTAAGTTATATCGAGACCTTCCTTAAAGATACTCTCCACCCCGACCTCACAGTTATAGCAAAATAAAAACCATCTTGAAGACAAACTTGAGTTATATAAAAACATACCTAAAATTTTAAACTTTTAAGAAATTACATTATAAAAATAAGCTCCTAAAAACAACAAAGCAAACCATTTAACCTTTTTGAAAAAACGACTTATTCCCTATTTTTTGGCTGATAACAAAGAACAAACTGGATGGCAGATAATGGGTCAGAGCAAACAGAAAATAAATCAAAAGTGGATGGTTTAGCAAATCCAAGATCAATCATTTTCTGAAGAATAGAAGTTAAATCATCATAAAAATTATTTGTATTAATAAACACCAATGGTTTGTCTGTGAGACCAAGTTGCTTCATAGACAGAACCTCAATCGCTTCTTCTAATGTTCCAATCCCGCCTGGGAGGACTAAAAAAGCATCAGCACGTTCAGCCATAATAGTTTTACGGATACGCATGTTTTCTGCAACTATCAATTCATCCGCTTCGACATATTCAATACTTTCATCTTTATTTCTAAAAAATTCTGGAATGACTCCTACTACCCGACCACCTTTTTCATGAGTTGTACGGGCAACCGCCCCCATTAAGCCTATATTTGCTCCTCCATAAACTAGTTCCAAACCTAATTCACCAATTCTATGCCCTAAATCTGTTGCTGTTTGGAAATATATATTATCGATAGAATCGCTAGATGAGCAAAACACGCAAATTGATTTATTTTTTTTCATTTATAGCGATATTATTTTACAATCTATTAAAACTATATAATTTACACCGAATTACAATTGTGGTTCCTCTTAACTTTTCTCGTAAAACACCTTCTAAATATTCTAATAAGCAAAAGATTAAAAATATCATTATATATTTTTTTAAATTAAGACAACTTAATATTCGCTCACAAAACACTTTCCTCATGACTATAAGTTGCTAGATCAAACAAAAACATTTATTCTAACATTAGTAAATAACTAATTTTTATTTGGAGAGTATTGTGCCAACCAAACTCATACTACCCTATATATTAACAATCATTTTTCTCCAAATCGGCTGCTCTTTGCATTCAGGCTCAGCTTATGACCGAGGAGAAATGGGCCAACCGCAAAGCTTCAGCAAAGGTGTCATCATTTCAGAACGAA